>Ga0160423_10001199_pt1 | contig 21719 bp, 31 predicted proteins | sample CRUFie14St8metaG_FD_108191 | JGI IMG/M metagenome (GOLD analysis project Ga0160423, IMG submission 108191) | Marine microbial communities from the Costa Rica Dome - CRUD Field 142mm St8 metaG | ecosystem: Environmental > Aquatic > Marine > Oceanic > Photic zone | place: Costa Rica: the Eastern...
AAGGGGATTGGTGATATGTATGTTGAGGAATGTTCGATTCATTCGTGGAATGAGCAGTAAACCTAAACTATGGCATACATATCAAACTAAATTTCCTAATCTTAATGTTGAAATCGTTGAAAGATTCACTAATGCTTACAACTGTATAGCATATTCAATTGGTGTAACCGATAGGTGGGTCTGGACTGAAGTTGATCTTAACGAAGATGGAACTGCAACCTATGGTGAATTCGTTGCGTTCTATGCGAAGCATGGACTAGTGCCTACTTCATTCAAGGAAGAAGCAACTGTCGCATTGTATGGGTTTAGAAGATGGAATGGCGCAATAGATGTGAAACACGCCTCTCGAAAGAGGGGTAATCATTGGGAATCTAAGATGGGTCAAGGCGGAATAATCCGTCATCGTTCGCTAGATGCTTTTGATGATTCACCTTATGGCGATTTGTTACTACTGTTGAAGGAGGCACGATGATGGCCTCAACCTCAAACATACATTTAGTGGACCCCTACTCAATTTGTCATGTAGCTGCTGGTGTTGCCGCAAGAGGCATAGGACTAAACCTTAGCACCACACTAATTCTTCATACAATATTCGAGTTTGTCGAAAATATGTATTTGAAAAAATCACTATCACGAATTTTTCCAGATTCCACCACAGATACACCACTAAACATCATTGGTGATACATTATCTGCAGCTTTAGGTTGGTACATTAACGATGTATCTTCTGCAGGTAAAGTTAATCTGAAAGTTTCTAATTTACTACCAGGAGGGAAATAGATGAATCACTACAAGCAATCATACATGGCTGAATACAATTTGAAAACAATGTCGAGAAACAGCAAGCAAATGCTTAACGACTTGAATAGAAATCGATCATTACCAGATTGGGCTAAATCTAAACTGACCGAAGCAAGAAGTCATTTATCCGATGTTGCAGATTACAAGCGTGGGTCTATGAGCGTAAGACCAATGCCAGGTCTAGGTAATACTGGCACAACAGATCGTTCACAATTGTACAAGACGATTTTACTTTCAGGCGCACTTGTAGGTGGTGTTTACCTGTATGACAAGGGTATAGCATCCAAAAAACGGTTGAAAACCCTGCCTGAAGGTGCAAAAGTGATGGACCAAAAAGATAAGCTGAAGATAGCAACAGCCTTCTTAGCTTCAGGTATGGCCTTTGGACTGATAGACAATGGAGGATTAATGCTTGGTATGTCTGCTATTGAAGGTGAAGTCGCAAAATACACAACTGATGAAAAGGTCATAGCAGGTCTTGGCAACACATACTCCGATGTATTGGGTTCGTTCCTTGGAGCTTACGTGGGTTCCATCATAGCGAAGAAGACAGGCTGGGATGGTTCTGCTGCTCCGCCTCTATGGGCTGCAGCAGGTGTCGGTATTGGATGCTTGATTCCTGTTTACCTGCGGTACAGATCGTTGAAAAAGCAGGGCATTGCATGAAACCAAAGTATGTCAGATTCAAACATTGGGCCTACATCATACTCAAAGATCGTGGGCCTTTGTCTGGACATGACTTATGCTTTGAAGTTCAGCTAATCAATCGCAATGTCAATATCTCGAAACAAGCCCTCCCCTGGCTTTTAGGAAACGATGAACGCTTTGTCATGTACAGAGAAAACGATGTAAGCATCTATGACATTAGAAAATAGGGTGTCAGTCTGCCAAGTCGGAGGTAGGTATTGATGGGAATGTAAATACCGACATGAGACATTTTACTTAACAAACTGACATTCAAGGCGTATTCTCTTTGAGGTATATGTGTTTCGCTAATTCTAAGCTACTGCATCCTTGTTTCTTGAGTTATCTTACCTAGTGGTTTAGGCAACCCAATGACAATCACCCTCAATTCTCCCCATTACCCCTCATTCTCCCCCATTCTCACTCACTACATGGTTGTAAGTGGGTTTAACCATGGAGGTTCCAAGATCTAACCATGGACTCATTGAATGGGTGCATAACTCATAGTATGGGTTTAGCGACCAACAGATGAATAAGAATGGTTGCGATTGAGTTTAATGCTCAAAGAATCTCATATTTTCCATACAAAGGGGGGGGTAGCATCACAATAGGACTTCCTTTGGTCGCATACGACCCCCTACGTTCCAGTATCGCCACTAAAGCCCCTAAGTTTCACCCTTTAGCGACAAAGTTCATACGACAACACAAAATGCCCCTGTTTGTAGGAAGTGCAAAATCGAAATCAAACCATGCTTACAATAACTAAAGCATGGCCTAAATGAAAAAAGGTGAGAATATGAAAACAAATAGCAGAAGATACCGCAGACAACTGAAAGCTTGGCAGAAAAGTAGGAGAGGCAGAAAAAAGCCAGTAGCCTCGAAAAGACAACTACCTATGATTCGAAGAAGAAAGAGAGCTAGGAGAGTTTGATATGCGAGCCGTGATCTATACAAGAGTCTCAACGAAAGGCCAAGAAGAGGGATTCTCAATAGATGCACAAGAAAAGAATTGTAAAGCCTGGTTGCAGGGCAGTAATCCTAATGCTACGCTGATTGATGTTTACCACGAAATCGGTTCTGGTGGCTCGGTTGATGGCCGACCAGTATATCAAAAATTGATACAGGATATGCATGAAGATAAATGGGATTTACTTGTGTTTTACAAACTAGATCGTCTGCACCGCAACATGAAAAATTCAGCAGACTTCTTCGAGACTCTCAAAGAAAACAATAAGCAGTTCGTATCAGTTACAGAGAGGATTGACACAACCTCTCCAGGTGGTGAAATGTTGTACTATATGCTCATGGCTTTTGCTCAAATGGAAAGAGAAAATATCCGCATGAGAGTTAGAATGGGTATGACAGAAGCTAAAACAGCTGGATTACACTTGGGAAGGCCACCATACGGGTACAATATGATAGCAGAAACAGATGACAAAGGAAATAGAATTTCAAAAGGAAGGTTGGAACCACACCCAATAGAAGCTGAAGTGGTAAGAAAAATCTTCGATATGCATGAAGCAGGTTTGAAGATTTCAGCAATCTGTTTTGAGCTTGTTAAACAAGGAATCGAAACAAGGCAAGGCAACCCTATTTGGCATCGTGAAACTGTCAAAAAATTAATTCAACGTGAAGACCTTTACAGACATGGTTCTGTCGTTATCGATGGCAAGCCAAGAGCAGGTGTTCATCCGACAATATTAGGAGGCGAAGAGGAATGACTGATGATTATGTCTGTTTCATAGGCCTAGTTGGTTGCATATTTTTGTATTTTTTGGGGCAGTTGCTTTACCCTGATATACCGCACAAAACAATCATACCAGAACCAAACAAAATGCTTCAGGAGGAAGAGTAAATTGACAAACGAAACCAGCGTAGCACTTACAAACTTGGAAGTTTTTTTCCTTGGTTGCATAGGACTTTTATCGCTGTTATTGCTTGGTTCTTTACTTTGGTATTGGTTTGTTACTATTATCAAGGGAGATGATGTAAATGAGTAACAAAACCTACTTCTTAGACGGAACATTACTGATTGGTTCCACATTGAAGCACATGAATGCAGACAAAGAAGCACGAATTCTAGACTTTTACCCTGCAACGAATGAATATCTAATCCAATACAACAAGAATGGAACTACAAAAATATCCGAGCAGCAACTTTTGAAATATTGGATAAGAACATCTGAACCTGACGCTGATTGGGAGGATTTTTCATGAGAGGGGATTTTGTTCGAATGTGCATACGAAGAGATTGTTGGGGATTCCCAAAGCCAGGTTTCAGGAAATGCGAAGCTTGTATGAAAGGACAAGGGCCAGTCAAATCACCATACGGGGAGGAAGAGTAATGAGCGAATTCATGGGCAACAAATGGAAAAAGAAAACTATGGCTAATGATCTAAAAATCATGGCAATAATGAGAGGTACAGGCCACACTCATAAAGAAATAGCAGATAAATTAGGTTTGACGCAACAAACAATATCAAATCGATTTCAAAAGCTGAAAAAGCGTGCTGAAGAAAACGGTGTTGACAATACATTGTCAGAAATTTTGCTAGGCGGTTGTGAATATGAGAATATGCGATTGATTGGTTTAGTGTTAATGAGATTGCAAAAGGACACCGAATGGTGGTCTAATCATTATCAAACAAATGCACATTGGCTGATCCAAAGATTATGGCAATTGTGCAATACTGAAAGTGAAGATGAACTTGAAATGACAAAAAAAATAGTAATGGCATCTTTGCCACATTTTGCAGAATCATACGGGTTTGACTTAGAAAAATACGTGAAATATGAAATAGGTGAATAAAATGATTGATAGGAAATATGAGGATTACCAATTACTAAGAATAGCTGCAGCAGGGCTGTTTTGTGTCCTTTTTGTGATGATGATTGGAGATGGAAACAGTATATCAAAATCGTTAGGATTTAGCCTTGTTACAACAGTATTCTTCTATCTTTTTGCTCAAGGCATTCGTGGCCGTGAACCAATTATACGTGATGATCGTATTCAATTTCCCGAAGTATGGGAATTGTATTCAAATAGTGCGCTTATACCATCTGGTTACAAGGAGATTCAAGCAGCCATAGATTCAGGCAGAAACATAGAATCAGTTGTTGAAGATTTGAATGACGATGGACAAATAAACGAATCGAACCTGGAGGAAGAATAAAAATGTCAAGAGCGCCAACATTACCCCCTCAGCAAGTATGGTTTGCAATAAATGTAAGCAGAGCAATGGATAAAAATATGGAACAAGATGAATGGATTAAACACATTCATACCGAAGCTCTCAAAGGAATTCAAGATGGAATACCATGGAACCTCAACACACTTAATTTCTTGATGTTACAAAACACGGCTTACGGACCATTCACGACAAAATCCCATGCAATAGCTATGGCACCTGCGGAACTAGATGAAGAATCAAAAGACCTATGGAAAGAAGAAATCTGGACTACGATATTGATTCCAAATGTGTTTGAAGAAGGGGATTTAGAATATCCCGATTGGTCGCTTTGTGCTATCAGATATGTATGCAAAACCTGTGGGTATGCTCAAATATTCAAAGGCTCATGCGGTAAATGCAAAGCCGAAGGAAAACCTTACACTCCAACAATTAAAGTCCGAGACTGGGATGGTGAACTATCTTGAATACTACTGAAGATGTGTTTGCTAATCGATTAGCAATAGCGGGTGCTATATCGGCTGGCATAGGGTTGTACTATGCGGTTGACGCATTAGTTGTTATTGGTTCAGTCGTACTTGGACTATGGGGAATAAGAAAATATTTGATTTGGAAGGATGAACTATGAGTAAATCAACAAAAGAACCGAAAAAGAATGAAGAACAAAATGGAGCTTTGATGAAAGACATTACACAGGATTTGTATGTCCAGCAACAAACTCAAAAGGTAGCTGAAAGATATGAAAGGAAAATGAAACAATTGCAAATGTTTCACGATCTAGAAATGGAAAACGCCATTTCTGGTGGTGAAGAAGAAATGATAATTCAGAAACCTAGCCTTTGGGCTAGACTGACTCGAAGATTCAAAGATGTTTACATTGTATTCAATCACAATATGCCTGTTTATTGCCACAAAAAAGATTGCCCTACTCGAAGAGAAGGTATTCGTTGGGGTATTGAAGCGATTACATCGGATCTTGGAGTAGCATTCGATTACATGAGAACATATTTCAAAAAGTATGGTGAATATCCTCAAGCTTTTGCCAAGATGCTACACATACGCATGGATAGAAGGAAGGGTGCAGGTGTTGTTGTAAGTGATGTATCTTACAGTTATGATACCTGGCGCAATTCGGATGCTTACGATGATGAAAAGAAAATCAAAAGAAAGACTCTAGAAGCTTTGAAATAGACTAGCGTTTTGATTTATTTTCTGCTCTTTGTTCTCGCATTAAGCGATTACATTTAGCACAATTTTTCTGACCTCGGCAGTTCCTCCAGAACTCCTTAGTGCAAGTGGCACATCTCTTACGCCCCATCAAATGAGCGTGCCTATGCATCAAGTATCATCATTGTGGTCTTTCCGCAACTTGTACAGATTTCTATTACCAAGCCACACCCATCAGTGTGATCTTGGATATGAAACTCTTGACAACCACATTCACAGGTCTTCATGATATCACAATTTACCCAACTAACGCCTCTAACACATTGAACTTGGCATCTTTTTTGAACAACATCGTATGCCCACATTCTGTGCAACTAATTGCTTTGAATTGTTTATTCGAGTAGTTGAACAATCTGCTCCACTTCCCTTGCATAATAACGGTATCAGATTGAAGGCTTTTGCTTCCACACACGATACATTTCATGTTTTCACCAAATCAACTTTTTATTGATTTATACGTGAGAATTGCAGAACCAAGGAATATGCTTGTCATCAGTTTATGTCCTTTGAACACTTTTGAGAATCCTTGATCTCTATTATTCCACACACTCGAAGTCAACTTGTACCCCGAGTAAAGAGTAGCTGCAGTAAGTAATCCTCTAGAACCTAGTTTGAAATTTCTTTCTGATGCACTAGATGGTCTCATGAACCCCAAACCTCCGCCATTTCCTATGTTTGGTTTTGGCGGTCTTGGAGATTCGACCCAGTTGTTGTTAAACTCAACCATACCTTGTCCAACATTGTAAACAGGCGGTTCTTCTAACACTCATCTCACGCCCAAGGGTTTACTTGATTAGCGTTGATTGCTCTTGGAAATACTGAGAAGATTGCCAATGCACCAGCCATAGCTGAAGCAGCACCAACACCTTTCATCAATCCATCTCCTTTTGCGATTTGATTGATGCCGTAAGCAATACCTCCTACGCCAACACCAGACATTAAGATCGTGGTTACTGTTGCTGCAGTAGCATTACGCTCTCCTTTCCAGGTTGCATCTGTACCCCATGAAACCACAGGCTCAGGTACTACTTTGTTAAGGACTTCATCGTATTTCTCAATGTAAACAGTTGTTCCTAGATCACGGATTCTGTTAGCTTGTCCTTTATGCATCTGCGATGCAGCATTCAACTGGTTAGCTATTTGAGACAATACATTCGATTGTTGATTTGTCAAGCCAGCAGGTTTTTTGTACATATCAGTTTCAGCGTTTGCTGCAACTTGATTACTTGCATTTTGTATCATTTGTTGTCCTAACTGTGCCTGTACACCATTCATCATCATCACTCACTACATTCGTCTATACAATCCGAAGCAAGCAGCAACGAACAAAAAGAAAGTCATTACAGCGACCATCATCCCCTCGGAATCCAACGCATCGCCAGCAGTTACCAACAAAAACATAGACACAATAACACACGCAATCATTTGAATTACTACGATGTGTCTAATCAATTCGACCTTTGGAGAGAACCAATCGTCCATCAAACTGTGAACTCCCAATGATTTCTTAGGATCAACTGCTTCACCTAGTATTTCATCGACTAATTGACGAGTTTTTGCCGCATCTTCTCCACCAGGCATCAAATCAGCCCCCTAATGTAATCAACAAGTTCATTCTTTGTCATTGTATGAACTTTGTCAGCAATCATGTTCAATTCGTCAGCCCTACTTGTAGTGGGGGTCATTGAAGATTTTAATTGGGCAACGGATGATTCTATATCCTTGAATATTTTTCTGCAAAATGCTAACTTTGTATGTGGGCCAGAACGCTCAGAATCAAGTTGATAGTAAGCCAAAGGGAACCTAGATTCGATATGGGTAATTATTGGGTCGGTTGCCATCTAAATCACACTCCTGGTGGCGGATTGCCTCTATTTGCAGGTGGCAGTCCAACTACTGCTCTCAAACCAGAACCTACTGCGCCACCAACTGCAGACATTACTCCGCCACTCTTTGTTGCCTCTTCACCCATCAATCCTTCCATCATTGCGCCCATAGCTCCGTTTGCTGCAGCAGCCTGTGAAGCTTCTCTGTGTAGTTTGAGATTCATGTCAGCAGCATCTAACACCTTTTCCTTTGCTAATGCAGCGATTTCTTGAACTTTGGCAGAAATGTCATTGTCCGTCAGGGTTTGGATGCGCTTGCCTTCTTCAGTTCCTTGCTCTGCAGCTATTTGTAAAAACATTCCAGTATCGTCTTGTACTACATTAACACGAACATTCTTGAAAAAGTGACTCAAGGTTTGAAGTAAAGATTCTTTATTCACGCTAGTAAGTGCTTGCAATCCTCCTTGTGTCCAAAACCTCATCGGGGAATTAGAATCTCTTAACAAATCACTAATTATCTCAACCATAGTTGGCTCTTGTTGGTAGCCCATTCGAGAATAAAATTGCATAGGGTGTGGTGGTTGCCCATAACCCGCTTGAAATCCCTGTTGCTGTTGTTGATAAGGATTGAACGGTGGTGGTGTTGGAGCAGGTGCAGCAGCTTGGAAATAGGCACCTGAAGCGGCAGGTGCAGCAGCCCCATTTGATGATTGCATCCAATTTCCATTCATAGCGCAGCCTCTCCCGTTGTATCAACCGAGTTCGTCTGTGGTGAAAAAACCTCCGCTTGAGTTGAAGCGTATGTATTTGCTTGTCTTCTCATAGTTCTTACATCAAGAGTAATCGTTACAAGATCCACTTCGCCAGTTTCATCATTGTGATATTCGCCAATCTGAACGCCCATTCCTTCGTATTGTTTGCATTTTAGGAAAAATGGTTCTAACTCATCAACAAGCTTTGGTCGATTTTGCATTCCATTCTTTTTCTGCATGGGTTTCATAGTGATTTTCCTAGACCGCAAAAAGGAGCTGGAAGTTCCTTGCATTTCCATTTGAGAATTATGTTTCCATTGCGAATACAACCAATAGACCTGAAGTAAATCAGGACAGTATGATGAACGAAGTGGTACTCCAGAATCAACATTCGAGTAAGCAGTAAACAATCTTGGTGCTTTTGTGATTGGATCCTTGAAGAACTCCGTAAGCAAAGTTCTATCATCCATGCGTTGTAGTGTATTTGGGTCAAGTAATGGCTTGTCAAAAGCTTCAGCACCCAACATTCTCAAATCAACCCCAGTTACACAGCACAGACCTTCGTCATTGTACTTTGGTAGCCAGGGCATCAAGAGTTTACGTGCGGGTTTCAACATCTTGTATGCCTTTTTCATATTTTTCTTCATTCTTTTGTGCGGGTCTGGATCATCGTCAAAATCAAACCTAACCTTTGGTAAGAACAGATTGTGCATCGAGTAATCCTCGTTAGCAGGTGCATTCTCCATGTGTCACCCCAAGCGTAGTAGCCGAATAAGTGCTTCTAAGATTATGAATGTATCAAATCCCACACCATTTCTTCGATATCCCAGCCTTGTAAAGCCGAAATAGAACGCTTTAACGTGGGAATCCCTGCCCTTTGTAATCTCAACAAATCATTACGAAACACATCAAAAATCTCATGACTACCAATCCTACGGTTAGAAGTCGCTACCGATTCTTCACCAGCCCATATATCAGCTTTGTTTGCTATCAAAGCAATCATTTTTGGCCGATACTTCTTTGCTTTGCGCTGGAGCTTACGGTCTCCAAAACTAAAATCACGATTTATTACAGCATCAACAAAGTCCGAGAATATAGTTTGTTGATCGTCATTACCTGGGAATTCTAAATGTCTATGATCCACTAGATAAATTACAATATCCACCTTACGTGATACCATATCTCGAAGCCAGAGATTGAAATATTGTATATGGCCTCCTAAATCTGTTGTTTGGATTGTCCGCTTGAATACCTTGTGGGTTTTGTGTATCAATACTCGCTTCCGACTCGGTAAAGGCAACTTGTATTGTCCTTTTTCTCTATCGTATCGATGAGCTGTTGCAAACGCTTCATCATCATCTTCTATTTCTCCAGGTGTTGATAAGTAATTGTTCAAGGTGGTTTTGCCAGTACCCCATATACCGTATATGCCGAATCTATGACTTCTCCATGAATCCCATAGACCCTTGATCGCTAACAAGCCACCGTATGCCAAGGGTGCCCCTGCACCATCCACCATACTATTGCCTCATTACCAAGATGTTATTGAATCCACCAGTCCATCGTCTTCATCATCATCATCATCGTCAAACTGGTATTCTTCCTCTTGTTCAACCGCTACTGGCTCTGGTTCGGGCTTTTCATCATCTTCTTCCTCTTCATCATCATCATCCCAATCATCCCAGTCTCCCCAACCATCATCTTCATCGTCTTCGTCATTATCCTCTGCTACTGCAACTAATTCTGGTTGAGGTAAAGGTTCTGGAGTTGGAGCTGGTTCAGGTTCAGGCTCGGGCATAGGCTCTTGTGAAGGCATATACTGTTGGGCCATTGGTACTGGCTCTTCCAAATCTGGCATATCCTCCATAGGAGACTTGTCTTCAGCATCCTCGCTTTTACTGATGCCCTCGAAGAATTCCTCTAGATTGAAAGCTTCTTGTGGTATGTTTGTTGCACCATCTAACCATATTTCCTTTGAGCCGTAAGCCCAAGCAAGGGTAGCAGCCAACACGTGCCATTGAACATATTGTTCCTCTCTCCTTTGAGTATGAATACTTACTCCTATCGCCCACTTATGCTGCCAACCTACTTCATCAACCCATTCTGCACGATCCGACTTTACCATATCATCTCTAAAATCTAGAACTTCAACTTTGAATCTAGACAAACCGAATACCCACATAGTCGATGTAGCGGCTCTTTCTGTAAATCCAAGTTGCTTCAAAATGCTACTTGCTTTTCCTTTGGCTGGCTTTCTTTCGAATGGTATGAATGCTGTTACTGTCATCTCGCTCAGTATAGTGGAGGTGTCGAAGCCGTTTGAATACTACGGCTACAATCCGAATATCCATGCCCATAAATTCCAGTCAGTATAATGCTCGATTGCACTAAGAGAAAGTGCAGTAGTACCAAATGTAGCGGAAACCCATGCTATGAGCTTCACTCTATACCATCGGAGATCCCAAACTTGTTTTTGTGCAAAGGCATCTGCCAATACTTCCGCATTCCGTTGAGAATCACTTGGAAACAACACGCCCATTACCTCATAACTCCTTAACGCTTGTCTGGTGCGAGGTCAAGAGAAGGAACATCATCATCCTCATCCATTCTTTCTTTTGCTTGAATCATGACCTTCTCCATTTGCTTACGCTTACCTTCCATTTCCAATGAAAGCTGAAATCTTTGCAATTCTGCATTCATTCTCTTCATGTTGCGCCTAGATTGGCTCATTAAATTCTGAACATAAGATTGATCTTCAAGTCTTTCTTGGGCGAAAATCTTGTACAACATAAAAGCAACCATTTGAACGAAAGTAGCAGCCATCATGTACAGGCCAGCTACCTTCAACCAGTTAGTTTCCTCTGGAAACCATAGCTCTTGTTGATGTATTCCGACAGCGCACCCAATAAGAAAGCTGTTCACAAATAGCAATGCAAAAATTCGCAGAGTCGTGTTATCGTCTTCACCAGCCATACTGTTGCCCATGGCAATCCCACATTGTTTAGCCGTTAAAGCCTACCTATTTCGAACCACCCGCTCTAACGGCCCAACTTGGAAGCACTTGTTGAAGCGGTGAAGGGTACTTAATCCGCATACCCAAAAGGTTCGCTGCTACAATATAACCTAGCCCTGCACCAAGAATACTTGGGGCGTGTGGAACCATTTGTCCTGGTTCTCTAAGGGCGAAACCTGTCAAACCTGAAGCTAGAATCAACCCAATGCCTCTATTCCTTCGTGCGGTTTCGGTTTTTCTATTCGAAACAACTGAAACTAACAAACCTGCAAGTCCTCCGTATAAGATCGAACTTGTCCAATTGCCACCGCCCAAAGCAGGGGGTATCATAGGAGCTTGTTGTCTTGTAAGAAATGCACCCATTGGCTTTTGGGGCACAAGTGTATTATTCTGGTTATTGTTATTCATTACCCGATTAACATTAGCCATTCTTTGCGAATGAGATGGACCACCTGCCCTATTGGACAAACGGTTGTAATTGTAATCATTTACCGCAGAATGAGGCTGGCGGAGCGTCTGCGGCATGGTTAGCCCAGGTCGCCCTCCGTTATGTTGATTTCGGTTCATTCATCCTTGCTGGATTCTAGATCTGCGATTTGTTTTAGCAACGCTTCATAAGTTGCCTTAATCTGCATTTCATCGCATTCAGCGACTACACTTGCTTCTTTTCCGTCATCTAGCTTCCAGTGAATACTGACCTTGTAAAATGGTTCACGCATGAAACAGACCATGTGGCATAGCCGTTTAAGCGATTCGTTCTTAGAGGGTGATTTTACCCCCTAAGTTTACCCTCAATAGGTTGGCGGGCGATAGAGGATTCGAACCCCTGTTTTCGGCTTAGAAGGCCAAAGTGATATCCATGCTACACTAATCGCCCATTTATCTCCGAGTCCGAGTCCGTGTTCGCTTAGAACCCTTCTTCTTCTTCTTCAATGGGTTATCTTTTGACCCAGCCTCACCCACGGCCTCTTTGTTTGTCCAGGTATAGAAACGGTGCATAAGGTCAGTTCTTTCTAACGGTCTTACTCCATGACCCATAGCCTCCCAGCCATCATCCAAACACATGAAATTGCGTGGTCGGAAAAAAGCCCTGATAGTCAAAGCTTTATCCATTTCCTCTTTGATTTGAGCAAGTGCTTCAGGATCACCCGAGTTAGCTATCGCTCTTTCTCTAAAATGCTCTAAATTCATTTCAGGAGGATATACTTGTGCGATCTTAGGTTGCCCTGTTACTGCATCCCAACCTTTGTGGTGTGTACCACAACCGCAAGAATCGCACCATAACATCATGTTATGAGTAAATCCACGTTGAACTTTGGTAGGAACGGTAATCCAATTGTATTTCAAATCCTCTTCACTTCCACATATCGGACAAGCAGGGGGGTCTTTGTCAGGACTAATGTCTGCGAAATTGCGAGGCCATTCTTCAACTGTTACAATCTCTTTACACACAGGGCATTTATCGAGCCAATCATCAAACTCTAGTAATCCTTCAACCATTTCTCTTCCACCCGATTCTATTGTAATTCATCAATGTCATGGCGTGGAGCTTATCATTTCGCCATTTGACTTCTCCTTGGAGTATAGTTCTCGGAACTTGTGCCCCTTTATCAACAATTAAGTTCTCAACAAGATCTTCATGTACATCATCTCGAACTTGGTGTACACGAATCTCAGGCTTAAATCCGATAACTGCACCTGCCCTGTACATACGGATTCCTAAATCAATATCTTCCCATCCATAGACACCATCGTAATTCTCGTCATATCCTCCTACTTTTTGCCACATCGTTTTCTTGAATGAGCAATGGTAGCCATAGAAATGTTGTGCAGCCATAAGTGCTGTTTGAGGCAAATGTTCTCTTTCATCAACTTTACCAGGCTCCATCTCATGAAACCTACCTTCATGAACAAAGTCAGCAAATCCCGCTACTCCGTCATAACCCTCTTCAAAAGCTTCCATGTGTTGAACTAGTGTATCTGGATATAATGTAATTAAATCATCAACATTGACGATATAACTTCCACGTGCAACTTCAACTGCTTGATTACGTGCAGATGAGATTGTTTGACCGATCTTGCCAGTATCTTTCTCTTGTAGGAATTGATAGTTCAATGTGGAATCAGCTAATATTTTCTTCAGCTCTTTTCTCCCAAACTTATCACAGTACACTAATTCAAACCGTTCCTTTGCTAAACTCTGGCCTTCCAAACTCTTTACCAAAGCAGGTAGCCCTGGATTTTCTCTAGCAGTACAACAAATTACACTTAGAACAATCGTCATTCCTCTTCGCCTCCTGAATTGAATACTTCTTCTCCATTAATAATGACCTTGTAACTCTCAATTTCTTGTGCCTCTTTCATTTCAACCGCAGGCTCTTCAAAACGGTAATGCGGACGGCCTGGTAAATCATCTTCAAAGAATGATAAAAACTCGGGGCATTGGCCCCACGGCTTGTTCCACCTTAACTTGCCTATGTTGTATGGTCGCCTCCAAAATGTTGAATGAAGCTGACAAAGCCTCTCGTACAGAATCAGATGTTGGAATCCAGCAGATTCCCAACTATCCTCATATCTTAATCGTTCCAATGCCCTAGAAAAGTCATTGTAATGTTTTCCATGCAAATTCATAGATGCTGCAGACTTAATCGCTTGAACCATAGCATTTGTATCGTATTGTCCAACTTTCCACCCATGAACTCCGCCTGCTAAATCTCGTAATCGACCTTCATCAGTCACTATCACAGGTTTACAATATCCAAGAACTCTTCGAGCAGCACCGCTAGCAGAATTAACTTGCATAGGCAATCTGTATGGGAAAATCAAATAATCGCTAGCGTTAGCATATTTGTCTATTTCATCTTCTTCAAGATATCCTATCAAGTGTATATTGTCATACTGGTCTGCAATATTCTTACACTCCGCTAAATATGACTGAATAGCAGTATCGTGTGCCCATTCGGGATGAGCAGCAGCAGAAACAATCAACTCGAAATGTGGGCACTCATCATCAGAACTTGCTGCAGCAGCAGCTTGTAGCAGTTCTTTTGTTCCTTTAGCGGTGCTTGTAAATCCGAATGTGAAAAATAATGGCACCTTAGTTGGAATACCAATTTCTTGTTTGGCTAAATAGTGTGCGTCATCTCTTGGATGAGTTTTAGGATCTCTTATCCCATGTTTTATTGTTTGAATAGCTGAATGCGGGAATCCATAAGGGCAGTACAAAGGTATGTTTTGACTTGTCTCACGCCAATGTGTAATGAATACATCGACAAAGAGCGATACTTGAGCGTGCAATCGCTCCAAACCAGGTGGGTCTGGCGTGTGGATTGTCATAACCTTCCTACAAGTCATCATACCAAGATTCGGTAAAACAGGGTTGGTCGAAGGGAATAACTGCCATTCGTGCTGTATGTGCAATACATCGGGTTTGATTTCCTCAACGACCTCTAATATTGCAGTAGCATCAGGGTTCCTCCTATGCCAACATCGGTAAACATCAATAGTTTCATCATCGTGTGTATGAATTTTATCGATGCTTAATTCAAAGGGAGACTCCGATTCAGCCAATATGCTGACTTTAGTTTTCGGTCCAGAAATTTGTTCAGCAAGCATCCTTGTGTAAGTTGCAATACCGCACTTTACATCATAAGTTGAAACCAAAACTACGTGTTCACAATCAGTAGGCTCTAGCATAACAGGTGTTTGCTCAAATGCGACTTCCTCTTCCCATTCTTGGAAAGTCCTCCATACATCAGGCCATATTTCTGAAACCGAATATTTGTTAGCGAATCTTTTACATTCTTGCTGACGATCAGCTATTGCAACTCCATCTCTGGATGCTTCTTGGTACAAACCGTTCAATCGTAGTACGATTTGCTCCCAATCTGGAGCTTTGACAATAACGCCTCCTGGATTTACAACATCTCGATTTGAAGGCACGCACAGGTTTAGATCCGAATTTAGTTCAGGCATTGGTCCAAAGTTTGTACTAATTACTGGAACTCCGCAAGCTTGAGCCTCGATTTGAAATATTCCAAAACCTTCTTGTTGTGATGCATGAAGCATCACGTCCATTGCACTCAAGGCTTCTCCCATAGACTTGTTTGACAAACCTAACAAATTATCGTGGTCGTCAACAAACTTCACGTTGAATTCTCCAAAGTTAGCTTGTGCTTCTTTGATTATGGATTTCAATTCCATTCCCTGCGGGTGATTCAGTTTGGTTTTGACATATAGCAAAGCTTTGACACTAGGATTTGACCTGCAGAATGCCCCGAAGGCGTATATGTTCTCTCTAGGGCATTTACGTGGACTTCCATCGCCAAAGTAGCCTACGATGAAGTGATCATGAGGTAGCCCAAGTTTTTGTCTTGCAAAAGACTTCGAACAAGGCTCAACTTCGACCATGTGCGGGAATATCTCATTTGGTAAGATTCCAAACTCATTCATTTGGTTAGCTCCGAATTTAGACATAGCAATAGTTTTCCATATTCCATTGTAAGCTTGTAATGCAGGTGCTTCTATGCCGTGTCCATCAACGGGTGCCCACAATGCAGAATATGGGTGCTGGGATAACACCTTAGCGTAATTCCATGTGTTGCCTAAACCTAGTACAATGACTTCATCTAAAGCTTTTGTACGCCTAAAATCCTCTATATGTTTTTGCAAAGTTGCTTGGGTGAGATTACCTGGGAACTTATCGTGAGGATAAACCTTAACCGTCGCCCAACACATATCGGAAACATATTCTAACTCGATTTCCCCTTTCGCTTCTGCAAAACCGTAAGCAGCAGCAAAAGCAACCTGTCTGCCTTCTTTTAACAAGCACTTGGCGACTAATCTTAACTGATTAGCATATCCAGTATTTAGGAACGGAGAATCACCAAGTAGCAAATACCCTACTCGCATATTTCGCCTCAGTTGTCCGAGCCGTTTAAGCGTAGCCCGAAATAGCAGTATGTTCTGAAACTTTTGCATTCTGCTTTTCTTGATCTTGTAATTGAATCAATAATACTGCAATTAATTCAGGATTAAATGTTGTTTTGTTTGAAACAAATTTTCTCAAATCGTCTGCAACGATTAAGGCGTTATCCAAATATTTCTCATCTTCTGGAAGGTCTAAATCTTCTGCCTCAAGTTCTCGAAGGGCAGAGAGAATTCTTTCATAAGGTTTGCTCATAAACAACGTGCCTTTAGTGAAGCCTTTTAATTGTGTGGGTGAGAATGGGTGCAAATGAGTCAATTTGACACCTTATGGCTCAAAGTGGGGGTTTTGTTTATACGGCTAACACAAGTGAGCCTTTTCATGCCGAAAGAGGCGAAGGATGGAAGCCCGTTGAAACACATCACGATTAAAAATCGTACACATACGGCTCTGAACCAAATTGGATTCAGAGGTGAAACTTTTGATGATATCATCTGGAGACTTATTGAAGGTGTAAAAGAAGGTGAAGATAATAATGCCCAGGAAAGTGAAGTCGAGATTAGCCCCCAAGATCATTAAGGTCTTTGAGAACAAAGAAGCTGAAGAATTGCCTTTTGAGGCAATATTTGATGCTGTTGGAGGAAAAAAGGCAACAGTTGTTGGGGTTTTGTCATCTTACCCTGGTGTCTTCAGTAAATCCGAAGGGCGAAGACAAACTCAATGGCGTTTAATTCCAGATGATGAAATTTCGCTAGATGAAATTATGGAGCTTTACGGTTTTACTCCAGAAATTATGATGGAAATTGTTGATAGCGATACAAAGAATATCCGTTATGCCTGTTGGCACGCTCCAGTCAATACACACGGCCTGTATGAAAGAAGAGATATCCATTACATTAACCACATGATGCGAAAGAACCGCTTCAAAGGGTTGTCTTCCGCAAGTCTCTAAGCAACCTTACTTCTCCACCGTCAAGGAACTTTGGCCTAGAACTGGTATGACCTGGATTAGTCCTAACACCACTTGCTATTCGCATACGCTTGACAACTCGCCTTACAGTAGTGGTGCTGATTGAGAATGCCCTTGCCAGGGTTGCTTGACTTAATCTTCCTATGACTTCATATTGTGGTCGGTTAAGATCTAAAGATGCAAGATACAATGCACCTGCAGCAATAGCTTCAGGGCGGCCATCAACCTGCAACTGAGTATATCTCTGCGCCCTCTCAATGATTTCAGCGTTCAAGTAGTCATTGACGAATTTGTTAGCACGAATCAAGGAAGTAGCAGATGGTTTAGGTCTAGGTATTACTTCTTGCCGATACATCTTTTGTTGTAATCTGTTTGCTGACTTCAAACTTATTTCACCAACAGGTTTAGTTTGTCCTGATGATGTTGTCCATGTTCTATGTGAATCAATTACTTCAGCAAGTGATATTGAGCGACTAAAATTAGTTGCTGCAGTTTGCACAGCAATTACTTCCAATGTTTTGAAACCTCTTCCACCCTTTGCTACCCCTGCTTGATACATAGCTCTGAATAAATTAACCGCTAGAATGTTAATGTCTGAACCAAAGCCAAGCTTTTCACACAACTGGTCGATTCTATTAATTGCATCTTCACGACCCCTCCTTGCTCCTGTTTTTGACAATACTCCACCTGTTGTTTCTGCAACTCCTGTTTCAGAATCGATGCTATCGATATTGCTACGCTCGTATGGATCGTTAGCAACCGTCAATCCACAGACATTACAAGTTAGCTGAAATGTCGATGCATTCCCATCCCATTCTGTAATATTGTCTGCGGTGGTGTTGGCAGCAACTCCTTCAGCCTTACCTTCCCGAAGTAATCGGATAGCGCAACCGCTAGGCTGCTCCCATCTAGGGCAAGCCATTCCTTCGAATTTATCCACGTAAGCTTCAGAATGTGAGCCTTCGACCATACATAGCCCATGTAGGGGTCTATGTTATACCCTCCGATGGCCGAAACCAACGCAGAACCAAAACACATACCGTACTTGTTACCGTATGTTTACGTGGCTGTGGATAGCATGAATAGATCGTCTATCCAGGAGCTATCTTTGACTCCATTAAGGGGTCTTTGATTTATACTCCTACGGCCACAACCAATGCAGAACCAAAACACATACCATACTTGCCGTACAAAGTAAGTATAGTCTGCGTTATTGGTTTAGATCTTGGCACAGGAGCTATCTTTGACCTCAACATGAGGTCTCTATTTTATACTCCTACGGCCAAAAACAATGCAGAACCAAAACACATACCATACTTGTTGTATGAGATTTGTTGATTGGATCAGCTATCTGGAGAGGCGAAGGCCAGGAGCTATTCGAGAAGGCACTTGTTGTGTCTTATTCTTAAACTCCTACGGCCAAGACCAATGCAGAACCAAAAAATATACCATACTTGCACCTGCCCATAGGCCCCTATGGCCTAAATGAATGAAGAAGGGTAGTGGTTCGAGAGAAGCTGCTGTTGTTTAGCACCAACAGCTCAAGGTGGATCTTGAATCCGTGGAAGGAAGGGAATCACCAGGCATTTACGTGCCTGGTTCATATACACCGCTGGCCTAAACCAGCGGTAGTGGTAAATACATACCATACTTATCACTCATGCCAATAGGCCCCTGTGGCCTAAAGGAATGAAGAGGGGTAATACCCTCGACTTGGTTGGGCTACGGCCCTACACGGTCAGCCATGCGAAGCCTAGGATAGAATCTAGGAGGGATGCGTGGATAAACTGGCCTCCAAGTAATTATGAGATGGAATCGGGCATAAAGCCCCTGGCTTGCCAGGATGCCCCCATCAATACGACTATTGAAACGGGATTCTCAATCTAAGAGATCCCAATAGATGAGAGCTGCTAAGTTCTGGCTGGTTGCTAGAATGGCTCAAATCACTCCGAAAGGATAGAAAATAGGAAATCTTCGTCGAAAGGCAATCGATGGAGAAGAATATGCCTGAAACATGAATGTGTGCATAGAGAACGGAAAATATCGAAAGAGGCATTACCGACAGGGGTCAACTCCCCTGAAGGACACCGTTGTTAGAAATGTACAAGCCTTAGCTTTGCTAAGGAACAGAACTTGGGGTACGAGTAGCTAAGGTCTTTGACTATGCTACCGCTTGTACACGTTGCTGCTTATGCAGAACGAGGAACTTCGAGGAATTTGGACACTAGTAAATCATGTATCACTCAAAAAAATAAACCACTCAACCACTCAACCAAAGGAGGTTAAAATTATGGAAAAAATAACAAAAGAAGATATAAGAAATATGACAGACTATAAGACAGCAGTTAAGGTACTAACTGCCATGTCTTTGACTAACAGAAGAGAATGGTTCAGACAAGCACATAGCTGCATTATGTCTGGAAGATCATTCACAGACAAAAAAGTACAATTAGTGATGCAACACATTTTCAACGCATCGGTAATTGAATTCGACAGTTCTGGCTTGAGAAAGAAAGAAACAAAACCACAAAATGCTATGGTAGCAACAATTCTAGATGAACTAGACAAGATTAACGAACCATTGCTGAATACATTGTGGTAATTAGTTTAAGCACTTGAGCCTTGAAAATACAATATATGCACCAGAAGGTGCCCCGAGCCGAAGGGGAAAACGGGAGTCGGAGGTAAAACCACTCAGCGAAAGCTAGGAGAATAACAAGATGAACAACACATTGTTAGAAAAGAAAGAAAGAGAAAAATGTCGCAAGACATTTTGTGAAGAAACAGCTATGAGATATGGAAGCTATGACAGAGGTATGGTTGGTGCATTAGATACTATGCATCGAACCACAACAGACTGGTCGCTTTGCTCCAAATGCAATTATTGGCTACAACAATCAGGAAAACCAGGTCTTATCAAGATAAGAGATGACGGAAGATGGTGGCATTACAATGTCCAATCAGAAGATCATCCAGAATCAATGAAAGGCCTTTACGGAAGAAGACATACGATTACAGTTATAGACTGTGAAGCAAATCATCCAAACTTGATTGGAAAAACCCTAGAAACGACTAATTTATGGTCGCAGGGCGAAATACCAATAGAATATCACAAAGTTATGGAGACCGCACCAGGTAAGATTTTCGTTAAGATAACGAGCTACTGAAGCTGACCTTCACTTGAAAATAATCTAAGAACAAAAAGGGCTAAAGCTTGGACAGGAGAAAAACACAAGCACCCCTCATACAACACGCCCATAGGCCCCTATGGCCTATGTAAATGAAGAGAAAGAGAACCACTCATGACACAGGGCAACCGAAGGAGAACCACCGCCCAAGCATTGAAGTGTGGTTAAGAAAAGCGGGAAGGTGAAAGCCCTTCCAAACCATTCATGAAGACAACAATTAACACGAACACCACGGAAGATGGCCGCAATCAGTCTGCCCGAAGCAGGGCATCAAGGACTGACCGTAGCGGCCCTATTGACGCTAAAAGGTGAATTGTTCAAAGGTGGCTTCCGATCTTGTATCGAAATAAGCCGCCCCCCCACCATTGATATGAGTAATGGAACAACTTATTGCAACAAAAAGCAATCGAGTAGGTGGCGGCCCTGAAAAGTCGGCCTACGGTAATAGCCTAACATGACTTAGTTGGCGTCACTAAGTTTAGGGAAGTTTGGGAAACGGACAAATCTCATGAATCAGGAAGGCGGAGACATGAGAGAGTTTAACCACTCAAGGAGAAATCAATATGAGAAAAACTCTAAAAAAAGAAAACGTGAAAAATTACGAATGGCAACACATACTAAGCAATCTAACTTCAAAGTTGGACAAAAAGTATGCAAGACTTCACCAAGAACTATCTCGGTCAGAAGCAACGCAAACATCTAAAATTAATCTTGTAAAAGACTACGAACTAGTACAAGACCAGATTAAAGTATTGTACAAAACTATTCGTGAAATAGAAACACGTGTAATGATTGCTTGTGCAAAAACTGAATAAATTTTGCAAAGCACTATCACAAAAAAATCGCTCAATGTCACAGAAGAACATTAACAAGAAGACTAGAAGCAAGAAACGCAACAAAAAGCCAGTCCTATGTGAGTGTAATGCTCACAATATGCCTCATCCAAAATGGGTGCATCAACTTCGTACTGTCAAAACAGTATGGGATAATGAGCAAGGCAAGGGAGTCGAGGTACGGGTTGAATCCGACCTATGGGCTAAGTTGAAGAGAAGTGTACCAAAGCGTGTGTATAGAACTGCACGCAGGGCTTTCGAGCTAGGTGCATTCACTACTTGCAAAGGAGTCTTCGAACGATACGGACTT
>Ga0160423_10001201_pt1 | contig 21706 bp, 21 predicted proteins | sample CRUFie14St8metaG_FD_108191 | JGI IMG/M metagenome (GOLD analysis project Ga0160423, IMG submission 108191) | Marine microbial communities from the Costa Rica Dome - CRUD Field 142mm St8 metaG | ecosystem: Environmental > Aquatic > Marine > Oceanic > Photic zone | place: Costa Rica: the Eastern...
CAATCTTCATAACCTAATACTTTAATATTCTCGATTTGTTTCATTCTGTACTGTCGAACACAATATGAAAGATTGTATTTTGATCCATAGGCCTTCTTTACGTTGTCCCATGTAAATTGCGGATATGGATTCTGTGCTTCGCCATCACCGAAACTTTTATCTAGCTCTTGTTCTATGTGTGATTGCATCGACTTTATAATAAGTTCTATAAATGGTAGCCTTACGTCGTATGGCATGTAATGTAAATTTATACCAAGCTGATTGTCTGTATTTTTTTGTTTATAATAACCTAAACCGATAACTATTGGATATTCGTCGTATTCCGGTTCTAAGTCTGTATCATATTCAAATGCATACATTTTCCCAGGCTCTAAGAATCCTCTACTACTTGCTTTTAGTAATTCTATTTCTTCTTGTGAAAATTTTGATGCTTTTTTCGCACCACCATTTGAACTAAGCGCATAATCTAGTTCAAGCCTAAATGTTCCATCTAGTTGTGCCATTAAAATATCTTTGAATCTTCTGTTAACAGCATGACCTTATAATTTCTACGTTGTGCCTCTTTATTCAATGCATCTGTCTTGCAAAGATTTTTAACGTACATTTCGTAACTATATTTATAGTTTTCAACTGCCTTTTTTGATTTACGCGATGGAGGTTTTGGTTTTACCAACTGCGACTTTGGCTTTATTTCAACTACATAATTTGTTTGTTCGTCACCATTTTTCATTGTTATAAAAAAGTCTGGAAAATAGTTATGAAATCGTTTATCTAGTAGATTAAAATATTTAATTGAAAAGGGCTCGGACATCCAAGATATAACATCTTCATTATGATCACACCAGTGGCAAAACTTTCTTTCCCAGCTGCTTCTGTAAATTATTGGAAATGCACCAACATATTTTTCAATGTTGACAGGTTTGTAATATCCTTGTTTAAAACCGGACTTTACAGTAGGTTTTACTTTTTTGATGCTCATTAAATAGTGTAAATCCCGTCGGAATCTGCGCTTCCATTTATTGAAACCGTGCCATGGTATTTTTTAGGATGCAAAGCATTCCAGCCTTTAGCAAATCCTCTCTTTGCTACTTCTGTAAAATATGCGAATGCATTACTACTTCTAGCAGGATCAAAGTTTCTCCAGTATCTGTATAAATCCATGTAAGCATAAGCTATACAATCTTGCTTATCGTCTGGATCTCTATATTGTAATCGGTTAGAAGATCTCTCAGCCAACATCATAAGCATTTTTAATGCCTTAGGGGTGAGCTCGTCCTGCTCTCTTGATTTTTTGATCTCTTCTAAGAGGTCTCTATTATTTAGATATTTTCTTTTTCTAGGCATATTGCTTATTTATTATTATATGAAATAAAAGCCAATGGTTTATTGGCAAACAATATACTTACTTAGATAGACTAATCTCTAAATCACCTCTTTTTACCATTTTAGTGTTTCCGCTTTTAACGATAATTGTATCAATCAAATCTTCATCGCCAAGGCTAGAATATTCTTCTGCATTTACTAAAATTGCCTCGCCTTTTCTTAAACCTGGTATATTCTTGGCAACAGTAGCCTCGACATAACCATCATTTAGATATTGATTAATGTTTTTGATCTTCTCAGTTGTATAAGTTCCTGAAAGTTCTTTTTCCTTCTTAGCAATTTCAGTGCTGATTAACTCTAAGGCTTCTTTTAAAGACTCGTCTTCTCCAATTCTGGACATAGCATCTTCGATCTCCTTTCTTTTTTCTTCTAGAAAATCGATTTCTTCGTTGATCTTAGATCTTTTAGCTTCAACAATAGCTTTCTCGTTATTCTCTTTTTGTAGCTTTTCAGAAAGATATGTGGTAGCATCGTATCCAATAAAATCCTTTGCTTCATTTAATGCATCAGTTGCAGACTCAAAAAACTTCATTTCATTGAGGCCCATTGAGTGATTTACTTTATTTACATAAACACCCTCTTTCAAAGGGAGGCTCAACATAGTTAAGTATACATGTAGAAATTGCTCTGATGTTAAATTAAGGAAGTTATCCATTTCAGTTACCATTCCTATATTTTCAAATAATGTGCAAAGGTTGTTGATCTTCCACTGATCTCTAAATCCATAGAATTTAGTAGCAATAAGTGCTTCTTGAATTTCAATCGAGCTATGGTTAGAAATATCCATATTTCCTAACATGATAGTCCCTTCATTAATATTAAATTCTAATGATTTTCCATTATCACCGAAGAATACAATTGAGTCTCCGGAATGATTAGCCTCAGCTAAAGTCATTGCAATGACGTTGTATCTGTTATCTGTAACCTTTGTTTCTTCGATAGAACCATCAGTCATCTTGTAATCCTTTCCGTGCAGTCTGAATATCATAGACTCGCCTTCGGTAATCATTGGTGTAAATAGTCGGTATGGTGTTGCTCCAGATTGTGGAGTGCTTTCTTTCTTAGCTTCCTTCATTTCAGCAACTAATTTCTTAGCTTCTGGAGACCAAGGGTTTGAATAAGATATCAATGGCATCTTTGAAAAGATAACTTGCTCTGATTCATTTAATAATGCACCCATTTCTTCTCCTAGCTTAGCATACATTCCGTCTTTTCTGGTCATGTTAGATACAGACTCTGCAATTCTAAATGCCCACTTTCTTTCGTTATAGCATTCTTCGATAAAACCTTTTAATTCTAACACTGGATCGATCCAATTATATGCTGAAATCTGATTGTGTATATTTTTGGCTATCATAAATTTAAGTGAAGGATTCACTGTAGCCTCAACTTCCTCTGTAAGGCCATCTACTCCAAGAGAATTGAATTTAACTGGGAATTGTCTTGTTACATTTTCCAATATTTCTGTTGCGGCTTTAACTGAAAAGGAAACTCTAGAGTTGTCGCTAGACATTTCTTTTAAGCTATCTAAGGTTTTAACTACCATTTCATATAGACCAGTAAGTGTGAAGTTCATCGTTGAATTATTTTTTTGATTAGTATTTTCTGCTACTGTTGGGTTATTTTGCATTGTTTCCATTTTATAATGTTGAATTGCCGAGTATGCTAACTGTTGTGGAGTACCCATTCCTACTAAAATTGCAAGAACTTGTGATTCTGATTTACCGCTTTTAAAAAATTCGTAAGCTAAATCCATCAATTGCTGTGGAGGCGTATTGAGATAAGCTGCACTTGTATCAACACCAACTTGTGGTGTTACCATCCCATTCATATAAACTTGGGTCTGTCCTTCGTTAATCTTCGACATCTATAATCTAATTTGTTTTATATATCATCAATAAAAAAGTAACATCATAAAAAATGTATTATGTATTACTGTTGTTATCTTCATTTGAAGCATTTCTATATACTTTACTATCTTTCTGCTCTGGCGCTGGCTGATTTGTAGTCACCGTGTTGCTTGAGAAATTAGGCTCATTAATACTATCAGGATCTACAAATGCAGAATTTGAATCTCCGGATACTGTTGACTGCGGTGAAAATTTCTTAATAGGCTCGACGCTCGATTGCATTTCCGTCATAGATCCACCTATAAATTCTATTGTACCATTTCTTAAAACTCCAACTTGGCCAATACTTAGTGGTATTTCTGGAAATGCGCCATCTCCAGTTGCAGTAGGAGAAACGGTTCTCAAATCATCTGTGACAGTTGTTGTTCCATCTTTAAATGTTATTGTGTAGGTGCCATCGTCATTAGCCTGTGTAGATTCTATATTACTAGGTGAAGGATTTGGAGTTCCGTTATCTACAGTACCTGCCCCGACACCGGGAACTAGCCCAGTGCCTCGTGCCGCTTGAACAGCAGCTTCATGTTCAGCTATAGCTTTATCAATCGCCTCTTCTGCTAAAACATCTATTTCTTTCATTAAGAATCCTCCGTCAAATACAGGAAGGAACGATTTAACTTCTAGTGCAAATGTCACAGTAAACTCCTTTTTATCAGAGAGGCCGTACTCAAAAAGTTTATTTTGTGAATAGTCCTCAGGTAAACCAACAGATGCTTCAACTCTAAACATGCCTAAATCAACCTGAAATCTGGTTGTTTTATACATTCTACTCATCAAAGATTCTGTAACCTTAAGCATTTCAAGATTAGACGAACAAACCACAGTTGTATCAAATGTCATTACTAATGGAATGTATGCTGTATCCAACATAAGAGTTTTTAAATATCCACCAATATTTCTAACAAAACTTGCTCTTGTAAACTTATTAGTTAGTGAGCCTGAATCAATAGAAACTCCTGTTAGTTGAATCACTCCCCTTGGCACAACATCATAATCACCTATGGCTTCGTCGTTTTCAGCAGTTCCAAACTTAAAAACATCTAACAACAACCTCTCGTTTCCTGTAACTGAATAATAAAAAGGAACTTGTACTTTCTGAGTAGTGTCCTCATCAAGCTGATTGTAATAAAATACCTTTTCTCTTAGTTCAGCAAGCAAGGCAACAATAATATACCTAAGAACTACGTTGTCTTTATTAAATTCCTGATTGTATGCTGACATATTAACTAAAAATTTGCACAAAGTTGCGCTGAATTATATATCAGCCTATTGTTTCAATGTTGAACTCACTAAAACCTGCATCCTTACTTATCTCTAATTTTTTATCAAAGTATTCGCTAGGTAGTACAGTGTGATTAATTACAAATGTATTTAAACCAATCTCCTGTATGGTATTGTGTAAAATGCTAACAATATGGTAAACTCCATCAGCGTCTATACTTGAGAAGATTTCATCTAGGAATAAAATATTTAGGCTAGGGAATCTAATCTTTATCATTTTTATCAGTGACATGATCACTACGAAATCAACCTTCTTTTTCTCACCTGTTGATAAAGTCTTTGGGCTTATTTCTTCTCCTAGATGATGTAGAGTGCAATTAAATTTTTCATCAAACCTGATACCAAATGGAATTCCCATTTCCTTTGCCATCAGAGTTACATTGTTGTTTAGAGAAGGCAAGACTGATCTAATTGCCATATTCTTAATACCATCGTCGCCCATCATATTCTCCAAAATAGTCAAATAATAGTCTTCACCCTCTATTTTATTCTTAGAATCTTTTTTAGATTTTAGCCTATCCCCAAACTGCTTAACTAAGGTTTTTAAATGGTCTGAGTCATTTGATTCGCGCTTAGCTAACTTTACTAGTTCCTCTTTTAATTGATTAACTGATGCATCCAAGTTACTAGCTCGTGATATAATCTCTCTATTCTGCTCCCTCAGCTTTGACATCTTAGATTCTAGCGAAGTTACATTTTCGCTTGCAGCTTTAAAAGATTCTTTAAGGTCTTCTGCCTGATCTAATTTATCTTGCTTTAGGTTTGTATGGAAATCGGAATCCAAAGGTGCACTACATGTAGGGCATGCCTTCTGTTCATATAATTTAAGACCAGTTTGAATGCCTCGTATTTTTGACTTAATGTCGTATGCTAAAGATGATTCTTCCTTAAGCTCTTTATCAACTTTAGATATTTGATCCTTTATCTTATTATTTGCTTCTACTAGCTTTTTCTTGCTCTCGCCAAGTTTGATGAGCTTTTCCTTTAGTATTTTTATTTCTGCTTTATTCTTAGCTTCATTTTCTTTTTCAAGTTTTTCAAGCTGATTAGCCACAGATCTAATAGAATCGTCTAGCGTTCTTATTTCATCATCAAACGTTCTTATTTCATCAATAATCTCTCTGCGCTTTTGTTTTACAATCTCACGCATATCGTTTATCACAGAAAATCCAAATATTCTATCGACTATCATCTTTTTATCATGCGGAGACATCGTAATGAATGATTTAAAATCATTAACTGACAATATGATTACATTCTTAAATACATGGTAAGGGATTTCATACATCTCAGTTTCCAGAAAATCCTGCATGTTGCTTTTACCTGCAACATCGTATTCTTCGCCATTTATTTTTACATTGAAAATACTAGGTGCTATTCCTCTTTCTATTTCTATGTGCTTACCTTTGCTTTCGAGATGTATTTTTCCCCACAGGCCACTATTAACTCTGTTTGGAAGATCTCTGAGGTTTACACCTTCAACTCTTCCATAGCATAAATATGTCATCACTCTAGCAAGAGTGCTTTTTCCTACGCCATTGTTACCAAGAACTAAGTAAAGGTCGCCTTTACCCTTTTCAAATTCAATGTTCTGTATTCGGTTACCGTAGCTTGCGAAGTTCTTAAATTGCAGTGATTTAATGCGCATACGATGGTGTGGTTGTCTCTAAATATAACTCTTTTATGGAATTCACTAACTTTTGTTTTAGTTCTTCGTCATAATCCAGACCATTAACGTAATCTTGAGCTATCTTAAATATGTCTAATTCCCCTTTAAAATCTGAAATGTTATCATCTTGGCATTCTATGGGATTTTCCTCATCATAAATTCTTGGCTCTAATTTTCTAGCGTGACCATCTAAGTAGGTCATAAACTGGTTTATATTGTATTTGCCTAGAGCGTTTGAAGGAACGAATATGTCAACGAAATTATTTTCTATTTCTGATTTGATGTCAGCCATTCTTCTCTCAAATAAATCATTCATATAATATCTAGTGAACTTTGGAGAATATTTGTTTTCAAAAAAGGTATGATCACCTGTCTCTAGATCTAAAAGGTATATGCCTTTAGTATTATCCCTATCTGATCTTGTCATGTGATAAGGATTTCCAACTAGTGTAAAGTTTTTCTTTTCTTGTCTATAGTGGATATGTCCAGAATAAACTCTATGATATCCTTTAAACACTTCAACTGAATTACCGCCATCATGTAAATGCCTTTTACTAGGGCTTGTCTGCACGCCTTGTGTTTCTGAGTGACAGAACAAGAATGACTTTTTATCTCCTTTTAGCTTTTTAGCTATTTTAGCAAGAGTTTCCTTTTCATGATCTGAGTTACGCCTCCATGGCATGAGCACACAGTTTGCATTTGAGTTACGACTAATAATTTTTGGCTCCTTATGCACATTTACATTCGGAATATATTTTAGACAGTCAACCGAAGAAATATCATTTGAGTTTTTTCTCATGATATCATGATTCCCAACGATAATATGCACTTCGGGAAATATTTTACCAAGTTCTTCAAAAACTCTTATACCAAGGTTTTGTGCTGCTAAGTTTAGGCTTTGCCTGTTATCGAAGACATCACCAAGATGGAATAGTACATCGCCTTTTTTATATTCCTTTTTAACTAAAGGTATAAAAAAATTAAAAAAGTAGTCCTCGATTAAATTCAGCCACATGACTGAGTTAGACCGACAGCCGAGATGCGTGTCGGATATCATCCAAACCCTTTTCATTAAAAGAGTTTATTAATTTTTTTCTTCTTAAGAATATCGTACTTCTTATCAAGCTCTAGTATCAATTCATCTTTAAATTTGTTAGACAATGAATTATAAAACTTATTTGGAAATACATCAAAATAGTCAGAAATCACACTAAATAGATCTATCCTTGAATAAGAAGTACCTAAATGTTCGATAACGTATAGAAATACTTTGTTGATTTGTACTTTGTTAAGCTTTTTAACAACACCATCAGGTGTGACTTTACTAAGCTGGCTGAATTCTGAGTCCTCTATTAAAGCATCTATTTTTTTGAACAATATGTTGTAGTGCATCTGGTCATCAGGATCTAGATCTGTCTCGTAACTAGGTGCAACCTTAAATTCTATTTTAGAATCACTTAGATCTTGCTCTCCGTAAGTATTGTTAAATATTTTATCTCTATTCATAATTTCTATTGTGTTATATCACCAGTCTCTGTAAGTCTCATGTAGTCGTAGTCGATATTAAATCGACATCTACTTCCCTTGCCTTGGCCATCTCTTATTTTTAAAACTTTAAGCCAATATTCTCTGCCTGCATGCATCATTGAATCCTGGATCAGTGCGTACATAACATCAACAGTATGCGCCAGACCTGCTGATTCAGCAATGTTCTCCATCTTTACTTCACTCGAGTCCCAGGCGCCACGATTTATTTGAGTCGCCGAAATAATTAACATGTCTCTTTTAACTGCAAGTGCACGTAAATCTTCAGCAATCTGCTTTATTTTCATGTAAGTATTCTCTGTATTAGGATTTCGGTAGTTGGCTAATATATTTATATAGTCAACAATAACAACATTTACCTTATGATCTTGAGATTCTTCTAAAGTTTTTAGATACGCTTCAATATCTAGTACAGTTCCTTGTGATGTTGGAAATTCCTTAACAAAGAGTTTACCAGGAGGTAGAATACCACGAGATACCTTTTCAAGCTTTCTCTTCATGAAGTCTCTGTTGACAGACTTCTGATCATAATCCATCATTTTCACATTCAGTAGATTCGATCCGATTCTCTTTAATACTTTTTGAGCAGACATTTCAGCAGTAACGAAAACTACATTATGGCCCATGCGTACAAAGTTAGCTGCATCATTAGCCAACCAAATAGACTTACCGACGTTCTGTTCACCTGCATATACAATTAATGACTTTGGATCGTAACCACCTCCTGAGATGTTATCTATAAAATTCCAGCCAGTCTCTAATTTCTTAGTTGTTCTTTGTATGTGATCTTCAGGATTAAAGAAATCTAATCCTACATCAGCATCAAATGTCAACGAACCGTCAGTTGAAATCATGTTTATGGCACGACCTACGACGTCTTCTACGTTCTCAGGCGAAACGTCAACAGTCTTAATATATTCAATAGTTCTTACAATTTGCTTGTCAAAATGGTTCCATTTTACCCAAGCCTCTGCAGTTCTTTTAAGCCATTCGTGATCGTATTCCTTGACAGACACATTAAATATAGAATCTATCATATCATCAGATACTTCAGACTCAACGTCTTTGACAAGAGCCTTTACCTGATCCTTTGAAGGGGCTTCACCAAACTTAATAAAGAAGTCTTTACATAGATTTACAACAAAATCTAAATCTTGGTTTTTAAAGAAGTTTTTGCCAACTGACTTTAAATATGTAGGCTTTTCTAAAAAGTAATTAAAAAATATTTTTTCGTGATCTATACTACTGCGCATGATTAAGAATATGGGTTTGATTTAAAATCATAAGTTATTTTAGTACGAGTGTTGCCAACCATTTCTATTATATTCTCATGAACAAATTTTAGAAGTTTATTGTTGACTTCATCAATACTTATACCAAACTTTTTAGAAATTGAAACATCAGTAAACTTAGTTTTCTTGTTAGGCTTTGAACATAGTTCTCGTATAATTTCAAATATGATGTCCTCACCATCAGGGTAATTAGGCATCGCTGCGTGATTGCCTAAAACGTATTTGACTTTTAACTTGCCTGTATCGATTCGTCTATCAAACATCGTCTCCTTCTAACATAATAGACAGATCTGCTGCATTTAGATCTTCAGTACCATAAGAAAATTTCTCATTTATAATTGGCTCGATAGACTGAAGCACGTCACTAGTAATAACTCTAGGTGTAAATAGTTCATTAAGATCAACGGTGTCATTAAGATGTTTCACACAAAGTTTTCTAGCGGTTTGAGATGGTTGGAAGTAAACAATCTTAGTCTTTCCTGAATCTTCGTACTCATGCTTTCTGCATTCATCCTGCTGCGTTGAATTTAACTTTTTAAACTGGGATTCTGTTATAAATCTACCCCTTTCTATTCCGCAAAGATCCCAACTAATATATTCTTCTAGGCCAACATATGGATTCATGCCCTTATTAAAAGAGATGTGGAATTTGATTGGAAGTGGCTTGGCAAATCTATTTTTGTTCGGCTTTGCGGTCACAACAATTCCAGTTTGCTCAGTACCTTCTTTTAGTTTTGCCTTTCCTAAGAACAAAATAATAGAAGCTGCGTACTCAGGCCCAGTTCCACCGCCCCCAACAGTCTTAGAGAATAAGTCTTGGGTCTGATAAGTGTGGTTTGTAAACAAGAAAGGTATTTGACAAATACCAAGTTTTGTCATTAGGATTCTGAAAGTTGATTTCAGTAGTTTTGCACGTGTCATGTCAGCTTTGTCACTGCCGGACTTAGCATCATCAATTTCTTTTTGTGTTGCTAAATTACCTGCCGAATCTAATATGATCATAACTTTAGGTAACTCAAATCCCTTATTTTTCATTTCAATAAGGTTATCAGCAACTGCAGTTACAGATTTTCTAAACTCTTGAACAGTATTACATGGCTCATATCTAAATTTTGAAGTATCAATGTTAAACTTTTCTACTAATTCCTTATCTACAGCATTCTCTGAATCATAGAATATGATTGAATAACCTAAATCTTGAGCCTGTTTGATCGCATTTAAAACCAAAAAAGTCTTACCAGTTCCAGAAGGTCCTGCTAGAGCAACTGCTCGATTATTTGGAAACCCTCCAAATAGTGAACCTGTAAGGCATGCGTTTAGATGAAAATTACCAGTGGGTATGAAATGATCAATTGATGAAATTGTTGACTTATCAAGCGTATCTCCATATTGAGAGATTTTACTCATTTCCTTATTTAGATCATCAAACGAGAATGTTTTTGTTGCCATTTTAAAAGTTTATTTTTTATATGGCAATTGATCAAAATGTTTAGAATAAAGACACTGCATAAATCAAGTTACGATCAAATGGCTTGAATCCCATCGCCTTAATAACCCGATTTATTGGATCTAATATAGTTTTCTCAAATTGCACATCGTAATCTATTTCAGGTGCAAATTCATAAGGATAATCACCAGGTGCATATGCAAATACATCGCAGTGCCTATCTGTAGAAAAATACATTTTTAACTTTTCGCCATTACCAAGCGGTTTGTATTTCATTTTTGCATTTGAATTATTTAGCAAGTAATTATGATATCCTGCACTTCTTACACCGATAGGGCATCCTTTAGTAATCTCAAATCTATCTATGTCGTTTAGGACATACCTTTGATAATTGTTTACCTTTTTTGCAAAACTTATATTTTCAACGTTTGCAAGCTTGAACTCACGCTTTATTTCTTTAAGACGACCTGCAAAATCCTTCATGCTAAGCTCTTCAACAGAAAAGATGTATTTTAATAAGTCTTTTAACTTCTGCCTTGCAAATATCGGAGTAGATGATTGAATAATTTCAAATCCCTTAGCGCTGATCTTAGTCAGATCATCATAATGTAAGTCAGGATCTTTCCAAACTATATTTTGCATGTATTTCTTTTTAGCTAACCAGATAGCATTCTTTGCAATGCTTTCTAGTTCGAAGCTTAAGAAGTTTTCGGCGTTGTTGTCATCAGCATATTTTTGTAGAATGCGTTCAATGTATTCTCCTAATCTATGCTTGTATAAATTAAGTATAAAAGTTTTAGAATCACCTTCCCAGTCTGAGTTTTTGATAACTTCTTCAAATTTCATGTAAATTGAATCAGTGTCAATATAGATTCCTACAGGTTGCTTGATCTTTCCAGTAACGGTGATACCCATCTTATTGTGTGCATCCGTATCTAAATGCCAAAATTCTCTAAAGTATTTGTTTACTAATTCTTCTGTGTAAAGAATAGCATCTTTACCCTGAAGTGTGATAGTTTCTGCTATGTCAACATTGAAGAAATAAAAGTATGGATTTCCAAATGCACCGTAGATCGAATTAAGCATGAGCTTGATTCCTTGTTCGTAGTTATAATACTCGCCTGCTAATTTTTTAAGCTCTGCTAACTCTTCGTACTTTTTTTCTAATTTTCGATCCATTGAATATTATAACTAAATTATCAATTTTGTTTTCTTCTAAGCATGCCACGTGTCCAGCCTTCTGGAATTGGCTCATCTGGGAGTATCATGCTACCCTTTACACCGTTGTTAATCCATATTTTGCCCTTCGCTTTTCCCTTTAGAGATTTTGACATGTTATCAAGCCATTCTTGCGAGAACTTGCCACGCTTAACACCAGTTTTAGAAGCAGATATTTTCTTCTTTACTTCTTCAGGCCTCTTTATACCTTTCATCGGTGACTCGTAGCCCTGTTCCTTTTTTAATTTCCAGGCATCACTCATTTTTTGCTTAGTTTCCCCAGAGTGTGGTTTACGATCTCTTGCCTTCGCAGCCTTACTCATATTTTTTCTTGCTTCTTCAGTGTGTTTATAGCCTCTCGAATTTGTATTTCCCATAGCTGCCTGGCTCATCTTTTTTTTGCTTTCGTCAGAATGTTTTTTTCCTAGTCTATACTTGTTACCAATGTTTGCAATACCTGATTTTCGCCTAGTCTCGTCACTAATCTCTAAAGATTCTCTAAGCCTTTCATATTCTCTAGAGCCTATTCGGTAATCTCGGTTGTCCATGTGTTTGCCTCGTGCAGTTGCCATCATAAATGCAGCCCAATGGAGTTTTGATTCATTTGGGTAGATCTCACATAGTAGTTTGTGTATGATAAAATGCTCCCTTGCTGTTAGATGTACTAGATTATCTTGATCATCAGTTCCGCCTAGGCATTTTGGTATAATGTGGTGTTTTTCGGAGTAGCCTTCTAAAGTTCTCTCTTTTGCCCTTTTGATTATTAAGTCATGTATTTTCTTGTGATTCATACTTTATATATCAAAAACGCACTATACATTATATTTAATAAAAATGGCCCGCAAAGCAGGCCATTCAGATAACATATACAAATTAAATATAACAAGTATATTCAAAATTGAAACTTAGTCCTCATCTACTACAGCTACAGCAACTGTGAGTAGAGTGTCTGTATCCATTGATTTAAATACAATTTTGTTTTCACAAACAATCACTTTATAGTTTTCTTTGTCTAACAAATTGAAATACTTTTTATATGCAGTGACCTTAGTGCCTACAGGAACATCTCCTGCAAACTTAGTAGCAATGACTGCATCATAAGCTGCACCAACTACATTAACTCCTCGTTCACTAATTGAGAAAGAAAATACATCTTCTTCCTTCTCTAGATTAAATAGTGATTTAATTCTATCCGCATCAACAGTTAAAAGGTCAAACTCAAATAACTTGTTCTCAACACCAAATGCTCTCGACATCTCCTCTTTGTTCATTTCCATAAATGATAAACTTGGATCTGCGCAAGCTAGATTAATTTTAAGTTTGTCATTTTGAATCACAAAGTCTGCTGCAAGATTAGCATCATCTATATTATCATAGACAACATCACCAGTTACTTCACCTTTAAAGTGTGAAATTGCATCTACTACTTTAGATCCATTGTAAAAACTAACTTTTATATCACCATCAAGCTCTTGATCAAAATCAAATAGGTCAGAAGTAGGAATGTTTGCCAATTTAACAGCATCTCGTTCAGGTAGGTATACTGAAGAAGTTGTGGTTTCATTTCCTATTTTGATGAAAATAAATTTGTCAATTGATAATAGTTTTTTGACGTATGATTGAAATTCATACCCGTTAATTTTATTAAGTGATACTGTACTTGCCATTTTTTTATTTTTAGTTATTTTACTAATTTTTTGTTAATTGTTTAATCTCTTATTTCTCCCCATTCCCTCTGTGAATCAGTTTTGTCTTTTGTTTCATCGAATTCAGGTTTAGGATCACCCCCAACATTCCAAAACCAAGCGCCAGGAGATCCATTTCTTTTCATAAATTCCCAAGCCTTTGCATCATAGTTCAGCGCAGAAGGAAATGGAGGATAGTATTTTTGATCCACGTTTTGGTTAAATGCTTTTGGATGTGACCACATCTTTGCCTTTCCCCTTTCACCTCTTTTTATATTTCTAGCAACTGCAACTGCATTGAATTTAGAATCTGGCCACGCTATTTGTAAAGATCGTTGAAGCACACCTGTTGATATTGCAGACCAAACTTCTTCTGGATAGCCATTGTTCTCTGCTAAATCATATGCAACTTTTACGGCAGCTGCAGTTACTAACGGATGTCTTAATCCGAGTGGAATGAAAAATGCACCATTATCTTTAGCCCAATCTGCGGCTATTTTATTTAGATTTGGCATTGCTGCAATTCTTCTAAATTTCATTGTAGCTCCTCTTTCTATACATATTGCCTGGTGATCTGATATTTGTTTTTGGCTAGGACTAAATAATACTAATTTTTTATTGTACTTTTTGGCAAGATATGCAAGCGATATACCTGCAAATCCGTATCGAGGCTGTACATATACAAGAGTATCTGAAGCTGCCTTTTGTACTAAGATGTCTCCAAATCTACACTTTGATCCAAATCCCATCATATCTTCTCTAACGACTTTAAAGCCATCATGTTCAATAATTGTAGGAGCATCAAATGGATCTTCCCAATCTCCAGCTAAATCAAGCCATGCTTCACGATTAGGCATCATTAGATTTAGATCTTGATTAGATAGACTATCTGTATGTTTGTTATGTGGCATAATCTTAATTATAAAGTTTCGAAACACGTTTTTTGTACTCATCTACATCAATACCAGCTGCTTTTATAACTTTGTCATCAGATGGGTGATTGGTCATTCCATTGAAAGATTCTAATAGCCCTAACTCAAGCATTGCCCTCTGTCTACCAAACGGATGATCAATTATTGTAGATGAGTTCCAAAGAGTGTCCATGTTGATATGCTTATAATCCGCACCTGGTCTCATGTAATTTTCTATCCAACGAATAAAGTCACATGCAACATCCTCGGCATTATATGGTAGTGATCCAGTATCTTCATAAATTCTTGTCATGACTGCATCTAAAAAAGGCTCTGATTTTTTGCCCTTGCCATTTATTGGATCTGCTAGATAACCAATGCACTCTACCGCGTTTGTTCCATAGAAAAACATAGATTCCCTATTGATATATTGTGGAAACCAATCTGCAACATCGGCAATAACAGCTGCATATTGAAATTTGTAAGCTCTTAGTCCATTGTCCTTATTCCATTTAAACATCCATTCTCCAAGCTCTCTAAGATCCTTTTTGCCACCCTGCTCAAGAAAATGCGCCATATCCCTTGCAAGTCTAGGTGCGAACTCACATAGAAAGTAATCGCCGCCTCTTTTATACACGTATTCTCTCTTTGTGCTAAAGCTAAAATCAGCATTTGATTTTGGCGCAGGTGGCTTTGGGAATGCTGGAAACTGATAGCCAACAGATGTGTAAAAAGATTTTGTTGCCTCCTTAACCTGTTTGCACATTTGTTCTATAGTATCAGATTGCCATAAATCAAATAGAAGGGTGTTATGATAGCCACTTGGCTTAGTTGCATAGTTAATAGCAGATCCTGTGACTCTATGAAGTATAAAAACATAAAGCCATTCTGCCAGATCAAAATGATTTTGCTTGCCAGTCCAGTTCGTTGCAACCTGCTTTCTTTGAGTTGTATAAAGACCTGCATTCATTCTTGACCAATACGGGTGATCTTCTGACCATCCGTAAAAACAATCGTTAACAATCTGTGAAAACCCGGCATATTTTCTCTCTACCACATCGTATAGTTCAATGTGATGCATTAGTTCATCATCTAGATCTGAATCTGCGTGTGGCACATGTCCGAGATTGCTCGAATCCTGTTGCCTCTTTGCTAAATTAAAATACCTCAAATATTCGTCGTAGTATTTGGTTGTTTTTATTTCCATAATTTTAAAACAAAGACATCGATTGCTTGATCAGCTTTTTGTTTTTACGATTGTTTACTAAATCCCATCTATAGTATTCTCGAGCGATATGTACTGATTTTGGCTTTTCCATAACGTCAAACGGAAGTTCACCTATATGGTTATAAAATACCTCAGGATGCTTATAAGAACTCCAACCATTTCTTTCACACATTTTATCAATACCTTTATTAATTTGCTTTACCAAATCAGTTCGTTCTTCCCATGTTCCAGTAAATGGAGTACCTTTGTAGTATCCAGTTTTTGGCAAAGCTCTACTCTCGTTTTCTATTGGTAAAGTGTGCACAACTTCTATATCCACAACTCCTGATTCTTGTAGCTTCATAAGACCATCTTCATATTGAGCTAGTAATTTATCAACAGCCATTTCTGGATTATGCTGTCGCATAAGATGATGCCTAACGTCGATATTTCCAAGGTATATTCTTAGAGACTTTATCCAAGGATAGACATATGTGTCTAGACCTCGTTTTAATGCACCGTGCATAGTTAGACCGTCGTGGCGACTAGTCATATATCCTGGTGTGTATTGGCTAAATGAGTGGCTGTCACCAAAACATAGCTTGTCGGTTTTTTCGATGCAATCAATTCTGGTAATATTGTTTGCACAAATCTTTTTAACCTCTTTAATTTTTCTTTCTAGCGTCTTGAATAAGTCGCTTCCAGTATGCAGCCTTTTTTCTATCAAAGAACCTATGCAAGGCATATCATGATGAAGGCTGAACATCTTAGCAGAACTAAAGATCCGTGTTATTTGATAATAAAGATCATCATTTGCACCACCGAAAATATTAAAAGTGCCCTTGAACTCCATCCCATGCTCAATTAGCACGACATCGAAATCATCCCAATTTGTGCTAGTATCTGTTACTACTGTGACGTTTTCGTAACCAGCATTATGGCACTGGTTTGCTAAGTGGTATGCCCAACCTGATTTGTGTGAACTCGCCTTTGGACTTAGTTTACCTACAAGCGCAGCGATTGCTATACTTGTAGATTTATCACTAATGTAGTCTGTTAAGTACTTTAACTGCGTATGCTTTTCCATAAATATTATACGAAAAAGATCCTACTTGTTTATAGGTTAGCCTTAGTCTCTTGTACTTCTACTCTAACTTCTTGTGCAGCGTTCTTTAAATCCTGCATGAGTTTTCTTAATCTAGTGCCAGCTGTTTTGTTTCCTTTCTGATAGAATTTTTCAGCCTCTACTCTTGCTGATTCAATCAAAGTCTCAATGTTTTCAAATTTTTCCATCATAATATTTTTTTATAAAGTTGGGTTTAATAATCCTAAATTAAGTAAGTTATCTATCAGTGCTAATTGATACCTAGATGATCTAAGCTTAGCTTCTTTGTATGTTATAAATCCAGCCCAGTCGATTTCCTCTATCTGAAGCTGTTCTTTTGGTACCTTTATCGTATCTAGTCCGATTTGCCCAAGATCGTCAATTTTTACTATATAATAAAAAACTGTTTTAATGCTGTGCTTACCTATTCTGTAAACTCTGTAAGGGGTTTTGTCAATCATTTCAAGTGGAACTGATATGCCAACCTCTTCCTTTGTCTCTCTAATCGCAGCCTCTAAAATCGATTCGCTATCTTCAACGTGACCTTTTGGAATACTATATCTACCAACCCAAGATCCATTACTAGGATGCCCCATTAATACTGTCCCTTTGTATATGATTGCCAGTCCTGCGGATCTTGAATATTTCATATAGTATTTATCACGCTAGCCATCCACTCTAAGTCTATTTGGCTATCCTTATCAGAAATTGCAGTATCTGGAGCTGGATGTGTTTCTGCAAAAATTCCATCATAACCAAATTCTCTTGCAGTTTTAACATATGCCTTTGCAAGATTTCTATTACCACCAGTAGTTCCCTGCCCTAACTGTTGAGTTGAATGTGTACAATCCAATATGACACCATCGCAAAATTCCTTCATGATATCAACAGCTCTATAGTCTACTATGACCCTGTCGTATCCAAACTGAGTGCCACGTTCTGTGATGTATACCTTTGCATCTTCATTATAATAACGTATCTTCTCAACCACATGTCGCATTGATCCAGGATCCATCCATTGGCCTTTCTTTACATTTATCACATCAAAATTATGTGCACATTCTCTTATCAAATCAGTTTGTCTGCATAAAAATGCTGGAACTTGGACCATATCAACAATGTGCCTCAATTTTTCAGCCTGCCAGGGCTCGTGGATATCGGTAGTGATTTTAATATTTGTGAATTTTTCTTTAATATCTTCAAAAATATCAATAGAATCATAAATTCCAGGACCTCTAGGCGCTTCGACACTAGTTCTGTTCGCTTTGTCAAAGCTTCCTTTTAAATACCAGTTCTTATCGTCTGGTATCGCGCTAGTCATTTTCTCTGCAACGCATCCAAAAATAAAGCTACTTTCCACACTACATGGTCCTACTATATAAATGTTTAAATTATCCACTAATTAATATAATTATCAGCCGTCGCAGTGTAGGCAATCTGACATAGCAGCTGCTGCGATGTCTCCTCTAAGGACTGATTCCGTTCTCATATAGTATAAAGTTTTTACACCAAGTTTCCATGCTTCTAGGTGGCAATCCAGTATCCACTTAGGTGTGGCGGCCTTTGGGAATGCCAGGTTTAGAGAAACTGCTTGATCTATATATTGCTGCCTGATGCCTGCTTGTCTTATAAGTTCTAGCTGATTGACCTCTTTAAACGTCTTAAACACGTCTTTTGCTGGATAAATTTCAGATTTTTCTTGATCTGTTACCTCATCTGTTCTAACCAGTCGACCTCTCAAATAGCACCAGTCATCTAAAATTTGTAGGTCTTGTACAGACCCACCATCTGCCATGATTTTATTCCATGCAGATTCATTATTATAGCCGATTCTATCTAATACAGTTTCTAATATTGGATTTTTTCTTATAAATGTTCCCTTCGCAGACTGATCTGTGAACACGTTCGCTGGAATTGGTTCAATGCCTGCTGAAATGCCACCAGATAACTTTGAGTTTGACACTGTTGGCGCAACGGCTCTAAGATGTGTATTTCTAAAACCTGTATCTCTGCACCACAACGGTTCTCCATATTCCTCAGCTAAATCTCTACTTGCTCTCTCACTCTCTATTTTGAGTTGGCTAAATATATTCCTAGTTTCAAACTGTGCGGCCAATGAGTCAAATGGTATGCCTCGCTGTTGCAAATAAGTATGCCATCCTAAAACCCCTAGACCTAAGGCTCTTCCCTTTTCTGCAAATCTGACTGCATTCTCAAAGCCCTTTAAGTTCTTAGCACGCTGTATGAACTCTTCTAATACACCGTCTAAAAAAACTGTTGAGTCATAAATTAAATTTGTGTTTTTCCACTCATCATATTTCGCAAGATTCAGCGACGATAAACAACACACAAAAGAGTGGCTTTCATCGGTATGTAGGACAATTTCGCTACATATATTAGTCATGAATACTTTCAAGCCGTTATTTTTATATGCTTCTGGATTCTGCTTGTTGACATTACCTCTGTACATTATATAGGGCTGCCCAGTTTGCCTGCGCTTTTTGATAACTGCTAAGTACCTTTCTCTGGCATCACGATCTCCTTCCTGAAGTTTTCTCATAAACTTATCACCAATAATCACGCACTGGTTCATGTTCAGGCATTGTCTATTAATATCACCCTTAGGCTCTCTTATCTCTAGCCATTCCCAAAAGTCCTCATGATCAATGTTAATGTTTGAGCTAGCTGCACCTCGCCTAACTGTTCCCTGGTTTGTAGCTAGTATAGTAGAGTCATTGATCTTAATGAAAGGTACTATACCGTCACTTGTTCCATTATTAGTTATCTCTGATCCTGCTGGTCTGATCTGGTTATGGCCAATTCCGACCCCACCACCATACTTAGCAAGCAACATCAGTTCTAGATTCTTAGTGCCTATTTCATGGATGCTGTCTCCAACGTCTATTCCAAAGCATGAAATTGGCAAGCCCCTTTCTGTTCCAGTGTTTGATAAAACTGGTGATGCAAGACAAAGCCAACCATTCCAGATATAGTTAAAGAACTTATCGGCTAACTCCGGTTTTTTTAACCTTTTTGAAATTGTTGTAGCAACTCTCCAATATGCATCCCTAGGTGTTTCATTTTGATAACAATAACCCTTCGATATTGTCGCCAAATAAACATCAGTATGACCCCACTCTGGGTAGTCTACTCCCCTCTCCCATCCTAACTGATGGGCTAAAATATCTACAGTATTCATTATTAAATATATTTTTTACCAAACATTATCCCAATCATCGCCCTCTCCAGCCTTAGCATAATCGGTAGGACGGATAGCGAAAAAATCGGTATGCGTAAGGCCGCCTGCGAGATGGTAAAACCAATTTAACTTATCGGCACTTTCAGTGTCATAATTAAAAATAGATTCATATCCTAGCTCAACTAATTTTTCATTTGCTCTTCTAGAAATAAAATTTTTGAGGTCGCTAGCAGTTAAATTTTCAAGATCGCCAGATTCAAATATTTTGTCTATATACTTGTGCTCCATTTCGACCATCAAGGCAGCTGCTTGTTCTACCTTAATACGTACTTCACTTCTTAATTCAGGATATTCGGTGCACATATGGTTGAATAGTTTGCATCCCATTTTTGAATGAAGACTCTCGTCACGTACTGACCACTTCATCTGTTGTCCGATACCTTTTAATAAATTTCGCATCTGAAAAGAGTAAAGCACAGCAAATGACGAGTACAGTGAAACGCCTTCAGCAAATGCAGAGAATATTGCGAGTGATTTTGCAACATCGATTCTAGCCTCTTCGCTGATTGCTAGATCTTCATGAGTGTAGTCAGCCTTAGTTGCAACCAACAATTCAAATCTATCTGCAATTGAAGGCTCGTGCAAAAATGCCTCGAAATCTTCTAGACCTAAAGTTTCGTTTAAGTATGAATAGGCAGTTGCATGTATGGTTTCCTGTGAACCAAACATCATTGCCATCTGCTTAATTTCATGCTTTGGAAACCATTTAGTAACCATGGTTGTCCAATAATCGCTAACGGCGCATTCTGTTTGAGCAAATCCTAATAAGATGTTGCCCACAAGATTCTTCTCTTCTGGACTAAGATTCTCATTCCAGTCTTTTATATCAGATTGCATTGCAATCTCGGTATGTAACCAAAAGGCTTGTGCCTGGGCTAGCCAACCGTCAGTATAATACTCCTGAAATTCAAATGGCTTGAACGGTATTCTTTCTTCAAATAGTTTAGGTATGCTCATTAATTAGTGATTCTTTTTGATTGTGAGTTTTATCTATCAGGTTAAAGATGATAGTAAAAGGTAAAATTATGTTTTTGGTAAGGTTTTTTCGAGGTCATAAGCTTTTTGCTGCAATTCGAAAGATTTCTTTTTATATTCTTTACGCTGACCATATAGATCTGCAAGAATCCTTTTTAGAATGGATTCCTCAGACTTATAAACGACTCCATTTATAGCAACTATTCTATCATCAGCCATTTCATCAACCGTATGTTTAGGGTCTACCTTCTTTACAAAACTTTCAGGAGAGACATTCATCTGTCTCATGATTGATGGATAAAGTGATGCAAAGTCAAAACATGCAACAGAGTTATGCATGCCTGTTATTGGTTGTTTTACAAATGCACCTTCATACTGTCTGCTTTTTGTATTCTTCTCATCAAGAGTTGCCATAACTCTGTTTTGCTTTAAGAATTCTTTACATAACAAAGATTCTGTAATTGCAACAGGTGAGGCAGCTTTAAATATACTAATTCTGCTCATGTGTGATATTGTCAATGCAATATCCATCGTCTTGATCTTCTTATGAATTAGTTGTACTAGAGCCGTATCTACAGCATTGTAAAATATGTATTTTGAGTATTCTTTCTCGTACAGATCCTGCAGTGTGCCATCATACTTTATCTTCTTAATTCCTAGTACAGCAGCGCCAGCAGTATCGAGTTTAAGATCATCTTTGATACTTACAGTTCTGTCCCACTTAGAATATATCTCCATGTAATCCATAACACCAACGTGTGACGGATAATTATTGTTGCTGAATAACCTGTCAAGGGGTGAAGCTATTGAAGCATCTATCCC
>Ga0160423_10001202_pt1 | contig 21703 bp, 12 predicted proteins | sample CRUFie14St8metaG_FD_108191 | JGI IMG/M metagenome (GOLD analysis project Ga0160423, IMG submission 108191) | Marine microbial communities from the Costa Rica Dome - CRUD Field 142mm St8 metaG | ecosystem: Environmental > Aquatic > Marine > Oceanic > Photic zone | place: Costa Rica: the Eastern...
CGCCGATGAAGGCATACGGGCCGATGTCGTGGCCGCAGACGATGGTGGCGTTGGCGCCGATGGACGCGCCCTGGCCCACCCGAGTCCGGGCGTACTGGTCACGGCGCACCACGGCACTGCGGGGGTTGGTCACGTTGGTGAACACGCAGCTCGGGCCGAGGAAGACATCGTCCTCACAGGTGACGCCGGTGTACAGGCTGACGTTGTTCTGGACCTTGCAGTTGCGGCCGAGCACCACATCGGGACTGATGACGACGTTCTGGCCGATGTTGCACGCTTCACCAAGGACAGCGCCGGGCATGATGTGGCTGAAGTGCCAGATGCGGGAGCCCGCTCCGACGGAACATCCCTCGTCGATGACCGCCGTCTCATGGGCGTACCAACCGTCGTATTCCACCAATCCACTCATTTGCTGTAGGAGGTGAAATCCTTGTGTTCGGTCTTGCGGAGGTCCTCCTCCGACAAGCCCTTGAAGTAGTCGTAGGTGATGGCGAGGCCCTCGGCCCGGTCCACCTTCGGGTTCCAACCGAGAATGTCTCGGGCGCGGGAAATGTCCGGTCGCCGCTGCTTCGGATCGTCCTTGGGCAGGGGCTTGTAAATCACCTTCTGGTCGGTTCCGGTCAGCGAGATGATCTCCTCGGCGAAGTCGGCGATGCTGATTTCGTCGGGATTTCCGACGTTGACGGGCCGGTGCTCGTCGGACAGCAGCAGGCGGTAAATGCCCTCCACCAGATCGTCCACGTAGCAGAAGCTCCGCGTCTGGCTGCCGTCGCCAAAGACGGTGAGGTCTTCCCCGCGCAGGGCCTGCCCGATGAAGGCGGGCAGCACCCGGCCGTCGTTGAGGCGCATGCGGGGACCGTAAGTGTTGAAGATCCGCACGATGCGGGTCTCCAGACCGTGGAAGGTGTGGTAGGCCATCGTCATCGCCTCCTGGAAGCGCTTGGCCTCGTCGTAGACGCCACGTGGACCCACCGGGTTGACGTGTCCCCAGTATTCCTCGTGTTGGGGGTGCACTTCGGGGTCACCATAGACCTCACTCGTGCTGGCAATGAGCATCCGGGCGCCCTTGGCGCGGGCAAGGCCGAGGCAGTTGTGGGCCCCGAGCGATCCGACTTTCAGCGTCTGGATCGGAATCTTGAGGTAGTCAATCGGGCTCGCCGGTGAGGCGAAGTGTAGGATGTAGTCGAGGTCCCCTTTGACGTGGATGAATTGGCTGACGTCGTGGTGGTGGAACTCAAACCGGTCGAGGCCTGTCAGGTGCTCGATGTTGCGCAGGTCGCCCGTGATGAGGTTGTCCATGCCGATGACATGGTGGCCTTCGGCGATGAACCGGTCGCAGAGGTGGGAGCCGAGGAATCCGGCGGCGCCGGTGATCAGGACGCGTTTCATCAGGCGTGGGTGCCGCGGCGGCCGATGGAGGTGTACTCCCAACCGTACTTGGCCATGTCGGCCACGTCATAGAGGTTGCGGCCGTCGAAGACGATGGGGTTGTTGAGTGCGCCCTTCATCCTGTCGAAGTCGGGCGTGCGGAAGACCTGCCATTCAGTGCAGATGAGCAGGGCGTCTGCTCCGGTCAGCGCGGCATAGGGGTCGTCGGCGAAGTCGATGCGGTCGCCGAGGCGGCCCTTGACGTTGTCCATGGCCTCCGGGTCGAATGCGCACACACTGGCGCCGGCATCGAGCAGCTTCTCGATCATGTACAAGGCAGGCGCCTCGCGGATGTCGTCAGTCTCGGGCTTGAAGGCCAGGCCCCACAGTGCGATGCGCACCCCGCTCAGATCGCCATGGAAGCGCTTGAGGATCGGGTCGAAGAGCACCGTCTTCTGGGCTTCGTTGACCTCCATCACGCTGGTCAGGATCTCAAACTCGTAGTCCGCTTCCCGGCCGCTGCGGTGCAGGGCCTGAACGTCCTTGGGGAAGCAGCTTCCGCCATAGCCGATGCCCGGGAACAGGAAGCGCGGTCCGATGCGGGTGTCCGTGCCAATGCCGCGGCGGACCTTGTCCACGTCGGCGCCGACCTTCTCGCAGAAGTTCGCGATCTCGTTCATGAACGTGATCTTGGTCGCGAGAAAGGCGTTGGCCGCATACTTGGTCAGCTCCGCGCTCCGCTCGTCCATCACGATGAGCGGGTTGCCCTGCCGGATGAATGGCTTGTAGAGGCGGGTCATCACCTCCTCGGCGCGGTCGCTCCCGACGCCGATGACCACGCGGTCCGGCTTGAGAAAGTCGTCCACGGCGTAGCCCTCACGCAGGAACTCGGGGTTGGACACCACGTCGAAGTCGACGGTGGCATGCGCGGCCACAGCGGCGGTCACCTTTTCGGCCGTGCCCACCGGCACGGTGCTCTTGTCGACGATCACCTTGTAGTTGGTGATCATGCGGCCGAGCTGATCGGCCACGCCCAATACGTAGCTGAGGTCAGCACTGCCGTCTTCCCCCGGCGGGGTGGGCAGGGCGAGAAAGATGATTTCGGCGGGCTCCACGGCCTCCGCGAGGTCCGTGGTGAAGCTCAGCCGGCCGGCCTCAATGTTGCGCTCAAACAGGACATCGAGGTGAGGCTCGTAGATGGGGACCTCCCCATTGCGCATCTTTCCCACCTTGTTTGCGTCGATGTCGACACAGATGACATCATTTCCCGTTTCTGCAAAACAGGTCCCGGTGACCAGTCCAACGTAACCGGTGCCGATAACAGCTATTTTCATGAACCCTGAGAGCGTTTTTGGTCTGGATTAATGTACGACCCGATGCCCTCGACAATCGCCCCGCTCACGCATTCCTGCTGGGCGGGCGTGAGCTCGGTGTGCATCGGCAGGCTGATCACCTGATCCGTGAGGTCTTCAGTCACAGGGAGTTGTGGAGTTCCACCGGGCACATCGGCGAAGGCCTCCTGCAGGTGAATGGGCTTTGGGTAATAAATGCCAAAAGGAATGCCGGCTTCCTGCAGGTGGCGGGCGAGGTGGTCCCTCAGCCCAGGGCCTTCGCCCTTCGTGTTCAGCTTGAGGGTGTACTGGTGGAACACGTGCCGTGACCGCGGGTGACGATAGGGCGTGGTGATGAGCGGGTGGCTGCCCAGCAGCGCATCATAGCGGTCCGCCGCTTCCGCCCGCGCTTGGTTGTAGGCGGTCAGGTGGGGGAGCTTGACCCTCAGGATGGCGGCCTGAATGCTGTCCAGCCGGCTGTTCATGCCGATGATTTCGTGCTCGTAACGCTGGCGGGATCCATGGTTGCAAATCATCCTGAGCCGTTCGGCCAAGGCGGCATCGCGCGTGAAGCAGGCCCCGCCGTCGCCGTAGGCGCCCAGGTTCTTGGACGGGAAGAAGCTCGTGGTCCCGATGGTCCCGATGGTCCCGGCGGCTTGCCATGCGCCTTCCGCAGTGTGCCATGCCGATCCGATTGCCTGTGCGGTGTCTTCCACCACGGCCAGCCCGTGTTCCTCCGCCACCGCCAGGATGCCCGTCATGTCCGCGCACTGGCCGTAGAGGTGGACCGGCATGATGGCCTTGGTGCGGGGCGTCACCGCCTTGGCGACGGCAGCGGGGTCCAGGGTAAAGGTGCACGGATCGACGTCGACCATGACGGGGGTCAGGCGCAGAAGGTGGATGACCTCCACGGTGGAGATGAACGTGAAGGAAGGCGTGATGACTTCGTCTCCGGGCTTCAGGTCCAGGGCCATCAAGGCGGCCTGGAGTGCATCTGTGCCGTTGGCGCACGGGACGACGTGAACGGGATCGGCCTCGGTGTGCCCGAGCCATTGGGCCAGGTCGGCCGTGAACTCCCGGACCGCCGGCCCATTGATGAACTGGCCCGAGCGGACCACGTCGAGAACGGCGCGGTCGATGTCTTCCTGAATCCGGGCGTACTGTCCGCGGACATCCACCATGTGCAGTTCCATGCGCGTTGTGTTGGGAATGGCGGCGAAGATAGCGAGCGGAGCCCTGCTCCGTCGCGGGAGAGGAATCCGGCAGGTGTATATAATACTTCGACAAAAGCGCCGTATCTTGAGTGCAACCGAATTTGTCATGCCTTCGATTACCGCTTCCCTTCTGCGGGCCATCGCGCTCGTCCTGGTTTCCATGGCCTCCTTCCCTGGGCTGGCGCAGGCGTTCAATCCCGATGCCAACGGAGATGGCCAGGTCGGCGCCGGGGATGTCATTGCGGTGCTGGCGGTCTATGGGCTGCCCTTCGACGCCACCGATTTCGGACCGAGTGTCCTCCATTTCGACCCCGACACGATTGGCACCTTGCCCCTCGGTTATGACCTCTACATAGCAGAGGATTTCACCTTGCCCTACCTGTACGTGACCGTGCCGGATGGCGATTTTCCCGGACAGTCCTTCAGGTTGGCCGTGGAGAAGCAGCCGGACATGGACAACCAGCAGGTCTACCTTCAGGACACCGAGGGCAATTGGCTCGCCCTGGCTCGTCAATTCGAGACCAATGGCCGCTTCGCGAACCTCGTGTGGACCGGCCAGCGCTGGGTCTCTTCCGTTCTGGATTGATTCCCCGCCCATTCGGCTGGCCTTTCAGACCTTTGCGCCATGCCCGGATGGTGGAATTGGTAGACACGACAGACTTAAACTCTGTTGGCCCGAATGGGCCGTGCGGGTTCAAGTCCCGCTCCGGGTACTAAATGGGAGGTTGCAGCGATGCAGTCTCCCGTTTTTTTTAGTACGACAACAAGTGACTGGGTTTCGCGGTAATGCTGCCTTTGAGTGGAGCGAATTGTGTCAGTGTAATCCCTTTCACTGATTGCCGATACTCTTCCAGTGTGGGTGTTCTTCCAAGAATAGCTGAGAGAACCACAACGGGTGTGGAGGCCAACAGAGACTCTCCTTTTTTTCGATCGGCATCTGCTACAACCCTCCCTTGGAACAATCGCGTCGAGGTGGCCATCACGGTGTCCCCTTTTTCAGCTTTTTCTTGATTGCCCATGCACAAGTTGCAACCAGGGCGCTCGAGGTAAAGTATGTTTTCATACTTGAGTCGAGCGGCAGTTTTAGGGTTTGCGTCATCAAATTCAAAGCCGGAGTATTTCTGGAGTATTTCCCAGTCTCCTTCTTGTTTCAGCTCTTCTATGATGTTGTACGTCGGCGCAGTGACCACGAGGGGTGCGTGGAATTCTACTTCCCCGTGCAGTTCCTCGAGATTCTTGAGCATTTTGGCCACCACCTTTATGTCGCCCTTGTGGACCATGCATGAGCCAACAAATCCGAGGTCAACACTTTTGCTTCCACCGTAAAATGAAAGCTCACGGATGGTGTCATGAGTGTATCGTTTGGATACGTCTTCATTGTTGACATCGGGGTCAGCAATCATGGGCTCATTGATGATGTCCAAATCCACCACAAATTCAGCATGGTATTTTGCTGTGCTGTCAGGGGCCAGTGGGGGCCGCGCCCCAGATTTGATTTCGTCAATTCGAGCATTGGCCTTATTCACCAAGCCCTGTAGGACATGATGGTCGTTGTCCATGCCCTTGAGAATCATGATCTCGATTCGGTTGCGCGCGATTTCAAGCGATTTGATGAGGGTGTCGGGTTCCGATATGCAAATCGCTGCTTTCGCTTTCATTTCTGCTGTCCAGTCAGTGAAAGTAAAAGCTTGGTCTGCTAGGAGGGTTCCAATGTGAACTTCGATGATTCTTCCCTGGAATACATTTTCGCCTTGAAAGTGCTCAAGCATTTGGGCTTGTGTGGCATGCACCACATCGCGAAAATCCATGTGTTCAGCCATCTTTCCTTTGAAAGTGACTTTGACTGACTCAGGGATGGGCATTGAAGCTTCACCCGTTGCCAACGCGAGAGCAACTGTTCCTGAGTCTGCTCCAAATGCTACCCCTTTGGACATCCGAGTATGAGAGTCTCCCCCGATGATGATTGCCCAGTCATCCACGGTTAAATCATTGAGGACCTTGTGGATGACGTCAGTGAGTGGGTGATATGAATCCTTTGGATCGCGTCCTGTGATGAGGCCGAAATCCTGCATAAAAGACATGAGTCGAGGAGTATTCGCTTGTGCCTTTAAGTCCCATACAGAGGCCGTATGACACCCAGATTGATAACCGGCGTCTACTATCGGTGAAATGACTTTTGCTGCCATCATCTCCAATTCTTGCGACGTCATTAGACCGGTTGTGTCTTGCGAACCAACAATATTGACCTCAACTCTTACATAAGAGCCTGCATGTAGAACGGAACCTGAAGTTCCAACCGCATTCTTATTGAAGATCTTTTCAACGGCTGTAAGTCCTTGGTTTTTGTGAGAGATCTCCTTGGATGGGGCAAAGACAGTTGGGGGAATGATTCCGAGCGTTTTCGCAGCAAAAGACTGCAGCTTTTTCCCAAAAACGATGGCATAGGATCCTTTTGCTCTGATAAACTCCATTTTTTGAGGAGTGAGCGCAGCGGAAATATCAATGAGTTCTTTGTGGTCTTTGTCGTAGAGCTTTTTGGTTTTCGTATTGATGGTCAATACTGTTCCCGTGTCTACAGAGAACCTTTGCCTGAGCACAGGCTCGTCGTCTTCATCGACTATGAGATCTCCTTTTTCGTCGTATTGTTTTTCCCAATTTTGCAGGTCGATTCCAATTCCGCCAGTGACACCGACGGTTGTCAAGAATATTGGAGATATGCCGTTGGTGCCCCCGACGATTGGCGCAATGTTGATGAAGGGGACGTAGGGACTCGACGGTTTTCCGATCCAGAGAGCCACGTTGTTGACTCCAGACATGCGAGACGACCCCACGCCCATTGTTCCTTTTTCGGCGAGGAGCATGACCTGCTTGTCAGGATGGGCCTCCTTGAGTTTGAGCAATTCTTGTTGGCGCTGTTCGTCAAATTCGAACATGCATTTGCCATGGAGTTCTCTGTCCGCTCTTGAGTGGGCTTCTTTGCCGGGAGACAGAAGATCAGTCGAGATGTCTCCGATTCCTGCAACGTAAGTAACGACTTTAATTTCTTCGTCTACAGCTGGTAGGCTCGTGAAAAATTCAGCTTTGGCATAGCTGTGTAACAGGTCCTCGATGATGGGGTTTTTCGCATTGTATGCTTGCTGAAGTCTGTCCATGTCAGCTTCATACAGAAAGACTTGGGTTTTGAGGATTTGAGCGGCTTTCTCGGCGATGGAATTTTCTTGATTGAAGGCCAAGTCAATCAGTGCTTCGACTGAAGGTCCGCCTTTCATGTGGGACAATTGTTCAAAGGCGAAATCGGGCGAGATTTCGTCGACTGTCACATGTCCAAGAATTATTTCTTTGAGGAATGCGGATTTGACAGATGCTGCATCAGTCGTCCCTGGAAGAATATTATAGATGAAGTAATCGAGTGAATCTTCGCGGTGCTGATGGCCCTCGTCCTTGATCTGGGCGACTAGCGCCTCAGTTAAGTGTTTGCCAACGATGGGGAGGGGGCTGAGTCCATTACTGCTCCTCTCGTCGATCTCATCTAAATATTGGGCGTAATGATTCATAGTCTCCGGGGTCTTTTGAGACATTTCAAAATTAAGGAATTAAGCTCAATTGCCTTGGATTGACCCCGTGTTGAAGCACAAGGATAGCAGGGGCAAAACGAGGTGGTGCGGAGGCATAAAGGCCTTTTGTTGTGGATGGGTTCATCCGTATGCTGTGCCTTTTGTTGCCTGCGGATGACGGCGTGTCATCAAGGCGCGGAATAGAAGCGGGTGGGAAAGTGAAAGATTGGATTGTGGCTTCGTTTCGGATACAAAAAGCCCCGACCGCAAGGCCGGGGCTTTTTGTTGGGCTCCCTCAAAATGGGAACCCCATCATTCGCATTCGGAGCCGAAGGCGGCGAGGAAGACGAGCATGTCCGAGGTGGTGACCTGACTATCCCCGTTGAGGTCCGCCATGCAGTTCGCGAGGCATCCGAAGTCACCCAGCAGAAGCAAGGCGTCTGAGACCGTGATGAGGCCATCGTTGTCCAGGTCCGGGGGGCAATCGTTGATGGGGTCGCCACCGCCATTGTCTCCGGTGCACAGGCCGGAGATGGACCACGTGGCGTCGAACTGGGCGCCTGAGGATCCCGAGTATCCGTTGAACAGGTAAATCGACCACGTTCCGGACCCGGAGAGTTCACTGTCGTTCAGGTCCACGTCGGCGGTGTAGGTGCCCGACGTGCTCGACTGCCAACCCGACGGCCACTCCGTGTAGTCGCCGATGCTGCTGCAGCCTGCAGGCGAGCTGTTGTAGCCACCGACGGCGATGCAGTTGCCGTCGGGCGAGGTGATGGCGACAGCGACATCGGCCGCCCAGTTGCCGCCGCCTCCGGTGTTGGTCCAGTCGAGGGAAATGGACAGCGTTTCGGGGCTGCCGGTGGCGTCGAGTGTGTAGAAGGCGGACGCTCCGTTGGCATCCAGGCTCGCAGAGAGGGCTCCTTCCGCATCGCAGTCACAGGGCTCGCCGGCAGGCGGATAAATGCACTCGCCGTCGTCGATCGTGGCGGTCACATCGTAGTTGCAGGCAGACGCATCCGTGCACCCGGTGCAGCTCGTTCCATCGCCACCGCACACGCCACACGCGTCATCGATGAGACAGGATCCATCGTCCTCTTCGGCCTCTGGATCGTAGTTGCAGGCGCTGGGCAGGGTACAGCCCTCATTGGGGGCGCTGTTGGTCGGATAGCTATCGAGCACCTCCGTCCCGGTATTCAGGGGGTCGAGGTAACCGGACAGCCCCACGCCCCACGACACGTCCATGCGGCCGTAGTAGTCGTAGGCGCCGTTGTTGACCGATCCACTGCAGGCGGCGGCCCCCCCGTAGAGCTGACCGATGATGCGGTGGTTCTGGTCAAACAGGGGAGAGCCGGAGGATCCGGGCTCGGTCACGCCGTCCTCCCACGCGCTGATCCACCAGACGGCTGCACCACCTGCGGTCGACTGGTAGGGGCTGTTGTTCTCGAAGCAGATCTTCTTGATGTCTCCACTCGGATGGTGGATGCCCACGGCCGAGCTCGGCGTGGATCCGCTCACGTCCCAGCCCGCATATTCCACATTGAAGCTGGACGGCGGAGTGCTGCTCAATTCAATCAGGGCCACGTCGCTGGACCCGCTGTTGACCAGCAGCGTGCCCCCGGAGACGCTCTGGTTGGTGGGGCCGGTGTTTCCACCGCAGGTGCTGCTCTCGTGGTTGAAGTAGTACACCCAGCTGTTGGGGTTGCCGAGACAATGGTTCGCCGTCAGGAAGTACGGGGTCCCGTCCTCGGCCGTGTTGTTGACCAGGGCTCCGGTGCACACGGCAAACCCACCGTTGGTGATCAGGGCCACGGCCTTCTTCTCGGTCTGCCAGGCCGAACCGGAGGGGCAATTGACATTGATGTTGCAGGCTCCGCTGTTGCCGAAGGGCCCCATGCTGGCGTTCGCCGCAGGGTTCTCCGGGTGGAGCAGAAGGCTGCGGTAACCGTGGACGATTTGCGTGATGCGCACATCGCCTTGCCCATGGACGGCCAAGGGCTCCTGGTACTCCACCACGATGTGGTCGTCATCGAGGATGCCCAAGGGGAGGTACCCCCATTCTTTTTCATTGGCTTCGGTGAAGCTGCCGAGGAAACGGCTCCGGTCCGCGTTCCACACGAACAGCGTGGCGCCAGCCGGCACGTCAAAGGCACCCAACGTCAGGCCGATGCCCGTTGCGCCAGGACAATGGATGCCCATGCGCCAGATCCAGCGGTCCTTTTCCTGGGTCCAGACACCCGCGTCCTGCAGGCCGAGGCTGGTTTCCCGTTCGACGCCAAAGCGCCAGGGCGCCTCCTTGTATTGGTCGGTCACCGCATCCTCGGCGGCGAGTTCGTTCAGGTCCAGGGCTTCTGTCGACACCACCGGGATGGCGGTCATGTCCACATCAAGCCCCCATTTCCAGGGCTGTCCACCTTGGCTGATCTGGGCTGTGCCAAGCTGGGTGCTGCCCGTCAGAATCGAGAGCAGCATCCAGAGGGGAAAGAAAGGCCGGCGCATCAGTCGCAGGAGCTTCCGAAGAGGGACAACATCACAAGCATGTCCGACGTGGTCACGGTGCCGTCACCGTTCATGTCATGCGTGCAGTCTGACGGACATCCGAAGTCACCGAGCAACATCAGCAGGTCGCCGATGCCGATGAGCCCGTCATTGTTGAAGTCTCCGAAGCACTCGTACACCTCTTGGAAGGTGAGGCTCTGCTGGAGAATTTGCGGGTTCTCGAGGTCTGCGGTCCGCGTCTGGAGGTTGACCGTCAGGTTGACTTCACCATCCGTCGTCAGCTGGGCGATGAGCACATGGCCATCGGCGTCCGGGAAGGCAGTGGGCTCCAGGTCGGGGTAGATGAAGACCGATCCTCCATTGACATCGTTGGCCACGATTGAACCTCCGTTGGCTTCGAATTCACCGAAGTCCAGACCGATGGTGCTGACGTCGGCGGAGTTGTCCTCCCCGCCCACGGTGAGCCAGCTGTCGAATTCGAGCAGCGGGTCGACAGGCAGGACGGCTGGATTGTAGTCCACGGCAAGGGCTCCACCGAGCGGGTTCTGGTAGAAGGTCGTCGTGGTGTTGATGGTCAAGGGGACACTGTCGAAGCCATACACGGCCACGAGTTGTTCGGTCGGGTCGGCGAACTCCGCCCACACTCGGTAGGTCGTCATTCCGCTCACGGTGTTCTGGCCGACCACGTCGTATCCCAATTGGACAAAGCTGCTCTCTGCCACTTCGTCCTCGTCACAGATGCCGTCGTTGTCGGCATCATTGAGGCAGTTCCCGTCGCAGTCGAGGTTGTCCGCAGGGGGGTAGGTGCAGGACCCGTCGTCCACAGTGGCGGATGCGCTGTAGTTGCAGGCATCCGGGTCGGTGCAGCCGGGGATGTCGCCACCCGTGCAGGTGTTGATGGTTTCCCCATCTCCGAAGTCGCCGCCCGTGGCCACCACCACACCGTCGACCTCGAGGGTGTAGCTGCCATCGCCGTACTCACAGCAGATGCCGTCACCGAAGGAGTCGCTGACCGTGAGGTCGTAGCAACCCTCGGGGAGGCAGGCCGTCTCGACCACGGTCGCGTCGGGCTGGTCATACGGACCTCCGGACCACACCGTATTGCCTGTGGCGTCGGTCAGGATCCACGTGAATTCGCCCGGGTATTGGTCGAGCACGGTGGTCATGGTGTAGTTCACGCCGTCGAGCACGCAGGATCCGTCGTCGATTGTGGCGTCGGGATCATAGTTGCAGGCATCGGGGTTGGTGCAGCCACCGCAGGTGCTGTTGTCTCCTCCGCACACGCCGCAATCGTCATCGAAGAGGCACGAGCCATCATCCTGGGTGGCCGTCTCGTCGTAGTTGCACGCTGCCGGCAGCGTGCATCCGAGGCAATCGAAATCGCAGGTACCGTTGTCGATGCCCGCGTCCGGATCGTAGTTGCAGGCCGTCGAATCGGTGCAGCCGAAGTTGAGGTTGTCCGTGCAGAATTCCGTGGTTTCTCCGAAATCGAAGTCCCCTCCGGAGGCAATGAGGTTGCCGTCCACTGTCAGGGTGTACCCACCCGGATCGAAGATGCCGTCCCCAAAGCTATCCGCGATGCTGAAGGTGTAGCAACCATCGCCCACGCAGATGGACTGTTCGTCGGTTGTCCCCGCTCCGGCGTAAGGGCCACCGCTCAGCAGGACCGTTCCCGTGGAGTCCGAGAGGGTCCAGGTCGTCTCTCCGGGCCAAGTGTCGGTTGTGACACTGACCGTCACGGCAATGCCGTCTCCGATGCAGCTTCCATCGTCGATGGTGGCCTCTGTGTCGTAGTTGCAGCTTTCCGGATCGGTGCAACCGTAGCAGCTGAAGTCACAGGTGCCGTTGTCAAGTTCCGCATCGGCATCGTAGTTGCACGCGGTGGCATCGGTGCATCCGAAGGCCCCGCCGACACAGAAGGTCGTGGATTCGGACTCTCCGTATTCGCCTCCCGAGGCCACGGTGGATCCGTCGACCGTCAAATCATAGTTGCCACTGCCATAGGCGCAGCAGATTCCGTCGCCGAAGCTGTCGTAGATGGTGAAGGTGTAGCACCCTTCGGCCGCGCAGAAGTTCTCGACCAGGGTGGTCGCCGCATCCGCATACGGGCCGCCGGACGCCACGATGGCCCCGGTGCTGTCCGTGAGGTCCCACGTGATCTCACCGGGGTAGTTGTCCGTCAGGAGGGTCAGGGTGAACCCAAGTCCTTCCGAGAGGCAGGACCCGTCGTCGATGACGGCGTCCGGATCATAGTTGCAGGCGGTGCTGTCGGTGCAGCCTCCACAGGTGCTGTCGTCTCCTCCACACTCACCGCAGAGGTCGAGGAACAGGCAGGACCCGTCGTCGATGATGACGGTGGCGTCGTAGTTGCAGGCGGTGCTGTCGGTGCAGCCACCGCAGGTGCTGTTGTCCCCGGCGCAGACTCCGCAGAGGTCCAGGTCGGCGCAAGAGCCATCGTCCACCGTTGCGTCCTCGTCGTAGTTGCAGCTGGCCGGGTCGGTGCAGCCGTCGATCACGCCGCCGATGCAGACATCGTTGAGGGTGATGTCGGCCACGTAGGTCACGTCGCCGCTGCTGGAGTAGCCGTTGATGAGTTGAATCGACCAATCTCCGTCGCCGGACAATTCAGCTCCGCTAAGGTCCACCGTGGCGAGGTAGGGTCCCGAATCACCAAGGGTCCAGTCGTCGGGCCACAGGCCGTAGTCTCCAAGGTCCGTGCACCCGGCACTGATGCTGCCGGTGAAGCCTCCGAACTCGATGCATTCGCCCGATGGTGCCGTGATGACCACGAGCATGTCCGCCGCCCAGCTGCCGGGGCTGGTGGTGTAGTCGAGGGCGATGTCGAACGTGCTCAATTCGCCCGTGCCGGTGAAGGAGACGGCCGTGCCGCTGGCTCCACCCGCGAGGGTTTCGGTGATGCTCAAGTCCGTAAAGCAGTCACAGATGCCGCCCACCGGGGGGTAGGTGCAGGACGCATCGTCGATGGTGGCGTCCGGGTTGTAGTTGCACGCGGTGGAATCGGTGCAGCCCACGCAGCTCGTGCCATCGCCGGCGCAGACGCCGCACTGGTCGATGTCGGCGCAGCTGCCGTCGTCCACCGTGGCGTCCGGGTTGTAGTTGCAGAATCCGGGATCGGTGCAGCCGAAGCAGCTGAAGTCGCAGCTGCCGTCGTCTGCCACGGCATCCGGGTTGTAGTTGCAGGCACCGGAATCGGTGCAGCCGAGGACAATGTCTCCCACGCAGACTTCCGTGGATTCGGTGTCTCCGAAGTCTCCTCCAGAGGCCAGCACGACCCCATCCTGTGAGAATTCGTATCCGCCGTTGCCATATGCGCAGCACATGCCGTCACCGAAGCTGTCGTTGATGGTGAGGGTGTAGCAACCATCACCGACGCAAGTGGATTCGACCACGGTGCCACTGGCCCCGTAAGGCCCACCGGACCAGACGACATTGCCGTCGGCATCGGCCAGGAACCAGCTCGTCTCTCCGGGGTAGTTGTCGAGCGTGAGGGTCAGCTCCACATCCACGCCTTGTGAATCCAAGCTGAAGTCGCTGCTGGCCGCGTCATTGGACGTGTCCTCGTCGATTCCGCCATTGGGGGCGGAGACCGTCGCGGCGAACGTGTGGTCCCCATCACCGGGGGTCAAGGTGCCTAAGCTCACGGATTCGGACTCCCCGAATTCGAGGGAGCCGGTCCAGCTGTAGGTCATGTCTGCTCCATTGTCCACGGAGTAGGTGATGGTCGCGGAAGTGAGGGTGTTGCCTCCGTTGTTGAAGAGCACCACGCTGGCGTCGACCTCGGTGGCGCAGGTGAAGCCCGCTGGCGAGTTCACCGCATTCAATGCCGCATCCAGGTCGAAGTCCGGGACGGCCGGCAGGCATCCATCCGAAGAGAGGATGCTGGCCCGGGCGCCTCCGGGGGCAAACAAGGCCTGCATGCGGTCTGCCTGTCCTTGGGAGAAGACGTTCATGCAGGCGTCGTCGGAATAGTCCATGTAGTTCTGGACCATGTCCTCGGTGCTGCAGCTGACGTGGCCGAGGGCGCAGCCGTAGTTGGCGCCATCGGACTCGGGGGTGTCCGCTACGAAGTCGTCGGCTCCACAACCACCGTCGCCCCAGATGTGGCGCAGGTTGAGCCAGTGGCCGACCTCGTGGGTCGCCGTCCGGCCGAGGTTGTAGGCACCGGCTCCGGGACCGTTGAGGCCCGTGAACTGGTAGCCGCAGACGATGCCGTCCGTGGCGGGGTTTCCGCCGGGGAACTGGGCGTATCCGAGCAATCCTCCTCCGAGGTTGCAGACCCAGAAGTTCATGTACTCATCCGCCGGCCAGGCATCGGAGCCCCCTGCGCTGGTGAACTTGACGTTGTCCGATGTGCCGAACCCGTTGACCGTGGTGGGCACGCGGAGGATGCCGTCGGACGGGGCGCCGTTCGGGGCGCGGGTGGCGAGGCAGAACTCGATTTCCGTATCGGCTGCCTGCGGCCAGATGTTGTCCTGGTCGGCGTTCATCCGTCGGAAGTCATCGTTCAGGATCTGCAGCTGTTCGAGGAGCCGAGCATCGGGGATGTTTTCCTGCTCGTTGGCATAGACCACGTGGAAGACCACTGGGATGGTGACCACGACGGGCTGCATCTGTGCGCCATTGGCGCGGGCCTCCTGTCGGGCTTGCACGAAGGCGGCTGTCTGCTGTTCGATGTCAGCGTGATGCTTGGCGTAGGCAGCATCGATGCCCATCATCTGGACATGCTTATCATGGGCTGCACAGGAGCGTTGGGCGGGTGCCTCAGGAGTCTTCACCTGAGCGGAAAGGGTGACGCCCAAGCACAGGGCGAAAAGGAGAGAGGAAATTCTCATGGTTGGTTCGGTTCAGCTGGCAGACAAGTCCGGCATTTCAATATGCACCGGAAAGCGGGAAATCTTACTTTATTATCAAAGTTCTCTTGCACCCTTTTGTTGGTGAGACGGTTGCAGGCAATGGGTTTTGGTGTAAATTCGCCGTCCGCAAGCGAGAATAGCTCAGTTGGTAGAGCACAACCTTGCCAAGGTTGGGGTCGCGAGTTCGAGTCTCGTTTCTCGCTCAAGTTGAAGGGCTTCCGAAAGGAGGCCCTTCTTCATTTCAGGGCATTCATCGGCCCGCCCCAGTGCCCAGGATGCGGTCGGCGATGCGATGGGCAGCGCCACTTCGCTCCGTCACCCAACGGCTGGCGATGGCCCCTTTCTCTTTCAGGATGGACGTCGATTCCGGCGCCATCCAGGTCCGCAGGAGATCGGCCATCTCGCCGGAAGCGTGGCACACATGCAGGGCGCCTTCGGCCTGGAGGGCGTCGATTTCCCGAAACCCTTCGGTGGCCGGCCCGACGGCGATGGGCAGTCCGAATGCCGCGGGCTCCAGGGTGTTGTGCACGCCAACGCCCCATCCGCCCCCGACGACGGCGATGGTGCCGAGGCGGTAGGCGTGCTTGAGGAGGCCGACTTCATCGAGGATCAATCCTTCAGAAGGGGGCAGATTTCCCGCCCGGTGCTGGGAGGTTCTCGGAAATCCCGAGGCGGAGGCCCACTCCGCAACGGCGGGACTTCCGACTTCGTGGGGGGCGACAAGGAAGCACCAGTCCTCGCGCCGCCCAATGCAGCCTTGCAGGGCTTGCCATTCCCCAGGCCAGGCGCTCCCGACAATCAACAACTTCCGCTCTCCGATCCAGGTCGACAGGCGGTTCAGCTGGACTTGGACCTTGTCGCCAGCCGGTCTCGACACGGTGTCCAGCACGCGGTCCACGCGCGGGTCTCCCGTGACGTCGCAGTCGATCCCGAAGCGGGCCATGATCGCTTTTGATTCGTCATCCTGCACCTGGACCGTGGTGAAGGCGGACAGGAGGCTGCGGATGCCCGCGCCCCAGCGGTTGGCGGGGAACCGTCCGCGGTCAAACCGCGCTGCGACTAGGTGGACCCGGCATCCGGCCTCCAGTCGAGCGGACAGGAGACCCGGCCACAGTTCATATTTGATGAGCACCGTGTCCGCCGCGGGAATCAACGCGTGGAAACGCCGCATGGCGCGCGGGCTGTCCAAGGGCAGGTAGTCCACGTGGTCGGCGACATCCGGGGGCACAGATTCGATGCCGGAGGGGGAGAAGAAGGTCAACAGGATGGGGCGTTCCGGCGCACGCTCCCGCAAGGCAGCCAGGACCGGTGCTCCCTGCTCGAATTCGCCGAAGCTGGCGCAATGGAGGTGGATCCACTCTCCCTGTCTATCGGGGCTGGCACTCCGGGCGGCTCGGGCGAGCCGGTCCTCCCAACCCCGGCGGCCTGTCACGGCTTTCCTCGCTTTGGGGTGTCTCACCAAGGCGGCGAGATGCACCCCGATCCTGTACGCGGCCAGACCCAATGCGTGCAGCACTCCCAACATCAATAGACGTAATCGACCGACGTGCTCCTCGCTTGCAGCCGAAGGATCCAGGCCGCGAACAGCCCCAACGCTCCATCCCGTCGAGGACCGACATCCACCGTACCCGTGTCGGCATTCCATGCCCGGCTTGGGGACAGCCGACCAATCAGGGCCTCCAGTCCGAATTGCAGGCGTGCCTGGCCCTTGGGGGAGTGGTATTCGATTCCGGCACGGGGCACCAGCACCCAACCCCCGCTGAGGCGGTCGTAGCCCTTGAGGTAGGGGTCCTCCAATTGGGTAATCCGGTTGCCCCGGTTCTGGAAGTGGACCTTGTGTTCCCAGAATCCGGCGCCCAGCTCGGCAATGAACCCCGTTTCCGGGTGACGAACGCCCAGGGGCCACTTGCGGCCGAGCGTGGCGAGCAACAAGGTCCCGCGCTGCTGGGGGGTGACGAGGGCGATGCGGCCTTCGTTGTCGATGACATGGCCCCGGGGGTCGATGAGGTTTTGCAGCAGGCCGGGCTCCCGGACGTCGGCGCCGGTCTGGAACCGATACTGGACGCCATAGCGCCATCCGGAATCGGCAGTCCGCCTCCACCCGATGCCGACGGTGTTGGCCGTTCCGAATCGGTGAGCGAGGTCTCCCCATGGGACGTGCAATGCCGTGTGGATGAGCAGTTGGTGGCCCGGTTGAGCGGCAGGGCGTGTCTCGGAACCGTCCTGGCCCCATCCGGTCTGGAAGGCGGCGAGGCTGGCGAGCAGCAGGAGGGCAGGGCGGGTGTGGCGAATGGGCATCACAGGGGGAAACTGACGCCGACCAGGAAACCGCTCATCAAGGTGCCGCCGTCCATCTGGACGAGGAAGGTCATGTCCTTGTAGGTGTAGCGCCCGCCGATGTGGCCGCTGAGGTTGGTGCCCCCGATGGCGCTGCCGTCATAGGTGCCGGGTGCGGGACCGGCTCCTGCCCAGCGGTAGCGGTGGGCGTGCCATCCGAGCGTCAGTCCTGCGAAGAGGTCGAAGGGCGGAGGAGCGAGTTGGATGAAATGGTAATGGCCTTGCAGGGCCACGCCATAGTACTGATGGGACCACATTCCGGCCGCTCCGTTTTCCCGGTCGGACTGGAAGGAGGCCATCAGGCTGACCGAGATGTGGTCGTCCACCGTCTGTTCCACGCCGGCAAACACGGGCAATCCCCGGGTGCTCATGCCCAAACCGGCATTGATCAGGTCCCACCGCCCGCCTGACTCGAGGCGAACCTGCGCCTGTGCCGAGTTGTCAAGTACGAGGAAAGCCCCCAACACGATGACGGCAAGGCGTGTCACGAGCTGACCACCATGACCGGGCTGAGGGGTTAAAAATTGTCGACGAAATTCAGTAAATTGTAGACGAAATGAAAATTGACTCAATCGCATGGGCAGAATGGGGGTCCTTCGAACGACCGACCGAAGGTCGCGTGTGCGGTGGAGTTGACGCAGGCGGGACGAAAAAATTGTCCCCGATGACCGGTGTCTGCATGATCCTGGCGCTGTTCATGGGGGTGTCCATTCCCTCGACGTCGGTTGCCCAACAGGAAAACAGCCTCGACATCATCGTCGAGTTCGAGACGGACCAGACGTTTTCTCCCGGTTGGATCCTGTCCGCACCGAGGTTCAGTTCCAACCAGACCTATCCGATGGTCATCGATGCGACGGGCGCCGACCGGTTCAACGACCTCAGGCCTTACGAGGGCTTCAACTTCGACCACCATGAGGATGGCCGTCTCGCCTGGTTCTCCACCTTCGATGGGTGGTGGCACGTGATGGACAGTTCGCTCGCCGTGGAGGAGATTGTCGACATCGAGGGACCGGAGATGGATTTCCATGACCTCGAACTCAGGGCGGATGGAACCCGGTTGCTGTTGGCACAGGATTTCATCGATGTCAATGTGGCCGACAGCGTGCCCGACCCCTCCAATCCCTGGCGGGTGGTGATCGATTGCATCATCCAGGAGGTGGATGAGGAAGGGAGCCTGCTCTGGGCATGGCGGGCCACGGACCACATTCCGCCCACCGTCTGTACCCATTGCAACTGGCAGGCTTCCTTGATCGATGCCTATCACCACAATTCCTTTCAAACGCTGGAGAACGGGGACCTCCTGGTGTGCTTCCGCAATGCGGACATGGTCGTGCGCATCGACAAGCAGACGGGCGAGGTCGTCTGGCAACTCGGTGGCCCGGGCAGCGATTTCGACTTCACCGATGCCCATGGTCCCTTTGCGCAGCAGCATGACGCCCATTGGCTGGAGGGCGACCGCATTCTGCTGTTCGACAACGCCACGGGCAGTCAGCCGCTGACGTCGCGGGGTGTCGAATACCAACTGGATTTCGATGCCGGCACGGCCACCATCCTGGCGACGTGGCCCCATCCCGACGGCAGTTTCGCCGGTTCGCAGGGCAGCATCCAACGCCTTGAGAATGGAGGCACGCTCATCGGGTGGGGCACGGCAGGTTCCGAGGAACATGGCGGGGGCATGGTGTCCGAATACGACGCGTCCGGGGCGCTGGTCGGGACGATTTACTTCCCGGCCAACCACTGGAATTACCGCGCGAGGAAGGTGCCCGAGGACCAGTTACCCTTGCGCATCGGGTGCAGAAATCCGTTGGCGTGCAACTTCGATCCGGCCGCCATCGTCGATGGAGACTGTATTGTCATTGGCCAACCCTGTGACGATGGCAACCCCTGCACGGTGCAGGACGCCATCACCAACCAATGTGAGTGCCTTGGTGAAGCCCCGGTCGGCAATCCGGAAGAAGGACAGTGCCTGGATCCGATGGCGGTGAACTATGATTCTTGCTCGGTCCTGACATTCGACGACGGAAGCTGTCTGTATGAGCTGGACTTCCGGATCGATGCCACAGGCTGGCAGACGGTGCCGGATGCGGTGAGCTTGTCGTGGGCCGGTCAACCCGGTCTGGCCCTGCAACCCGGCGGATTCGGCACGTGGGCGGGGAGCCTGCTTGTCGGGAACGGCATCTGGACGGTGGAGCTGATGGCGGATGGCGTCTCAGACGGGTTGGTCCGGGAGGTCGACCTGACGTGGCCGGTGTCTTGGGATGGCGGTCCCCTCCATTTTTGCCTCGGCGAGGCCGCGGCGCTGTGTCCCGGCTGTCAGGATCCGGACGACCCGCGCTTCTCGCCGTTTGCCGGAGACAATTCACTGTGCGGTCAAGGCGTCGGCGTGGGGTGCACCGAGCCCGAAGCCGTCAACTTCGATTCCGGCGCCTTCTTCGATGACGGGTCGTGTCAGTTCAATCCAACCAACGATTGCCCACAGGACCTGACGGGCGATGGGTTCGTCGGGGTGTCCGACATCCTCGACCTGCTGACCTACTTCGGCAACCTCTGCGACTGATCTCCAGTTTGAGCGGGCCCCTCCAACCGGAAGCCCACGCCGTGCAGAGTGTCGAGCCGCACACTGGGGTCGACCTTGAGAATCTTGCGGAGCCGGGCAATGTAGACGTCCATGCTTCGCCCGATGAAGTACCCGGATTCCCCCCACACGAGTCGCCCGATGAGGTCGCGCTCGGTCGTACGGCCTTCGCGCTGCATCAAGAGTTTGAGGACATCTCCCTCCTTTCGGGTCAGCCGCTGTTCTCCGCTTGGCCACCGCAGCATATAGGACTCCCGGTCGAGTTCGAATGACCCGACGCGGAGCACGTTGGGCTGCCGGTCCGCCGCCGCTCCCGACCGCTTCAGCAAGCTGCCGATGCGCAGGAGCAGTTCTTCGTTGTCGAACGGTTTGATCACGTAATCGTCGGCCCCGGCGCGCAATCCACGAACGCGATCCTCCACCCGGTCCCGCGCCGTGAGCAGCAGGATGGGCAGCGAGGGCGCCACCTTGCGCAGGTCCTCGGTCAGGGAGAAGCCGTCCCTGCCGGGCAGCATCACATCCAGTACGGCGAGGTCAATCGGGTTGGCGTGGAAGGCAGGCAATGCCTCGCGGCCATCCCGGATCAGCGTCACCGCATGCCCCTCCATCCGCAGGAGGTCGTGCAGAATCAAGCCGAGCGTGGGGTCGTCCTCCACGAGGAGGAGATGTCGTTGGGCTTCGCTCATGACCGCTGTGCCGGAAGGTTCAAGGTGAACAGGGAGCCGCCGCCCTCCCGCCGTGTGCAATGGATGCGACCTCCGTGACCTTCCACGATGGAGCGGACATAGTGGAGGCCAAGTCCGAAGCCCTTGACGTCGTGGCGGTCTCCGGTGGGGACGCGGTGGAACCGGTCAAAAATGCGCTCGAGTTGGTCGGCCGGGACGCCAATTCCGCGGTCCGCCACGGTCAGGGTCCATGCGGACCCGGCGTCGGAAGCGCGCTCGAGTTGGACCTCGATGTCGGGCGGCGCGTCACCGCGGTACCGGATGGCGTTGTCGATCAGGTTGCTCAGGACCCCATCCATGTGGGTGGCATCCCCAGTGAACCCCGCGTCGACGGACGCCTCGGGCACGTGGGCGGCGATCCGCCCCTCCAGTTTCAGGACGGTGGGCATGGCGGAATCGACCCCGCGCAGGGCCCACTCCCGAAGGTCCATCGGGTCCGAGGACAGGCGGACGTTGCCCTGCTCGACCGTGGCCATTTCCATGACCTTCTCCACCTGGCGACGCATCCGTCCGTTCTCGCTCAGGATGAGCCCGAGATAGCGCGCCCTGGCTTCCGGATCCCCGCCGATGTCCTCCCGCTGGAGGAGCTGCGCCCCGGATTCGATCGAGGCGATCGGCGTCTTGAACTCGTGGGTCATGTTGTTGATGAAGTCCTCCCGCACCTCGGACAGGCGCTTCTGCTTCAGGACAATGGAGATGGCGTAGACGAAGGTGCCCAGCGCGAGCAGTTGCAGGATGCTCGCCAGGAGCCAGCGGTCGAGACTCATGAGGATGTCGGCGCGCCGGTCCGGAAACCGGATGCCGAAATAATGGCCATCCCGGTCAAATCGTGGGGGCATCGCCTCCTCCGATTCGACCCCGCCCACATGACCGCCGTACACGATGCTGTCGCTGAAGCAGTCGTAGATCGCGTAATCGAAGGGCGCGTCGAGCGCCGCCCGCTCGAAGGACTCCCTGAGCAGGGCCTCGAGGAGGAAGGGGTGGAGGGTGTCGTTGAGGTTGGCCACAAAGGCATTCGAGGCCTGTTGCCTGACGGGCTCGACCACGGCGCTGTCCCCGCGCATGGATTGGACGCGGTCCACCACCTCGGTCAAGGCGATGACGACCCGGTCGTTGAACTCCCGTTCTCCCAGGTCGACGGCCTGTCTCAACCAGATCAGCTGGAGAATCAGCGTTCCTGAAATGGACAGCAGCCCGGTCAGGATGAGCAGTCGGATGCGGCGTCGGGA
>Ga0160423_10001204_pt1 | contig 21698 bp, 27 predicted proteins | sample CRUFie14St8metaG_FD_108191 | JGI IMG/M metagenome (GOLD analysis project Ga0160423, IMG submission 108191) | Marine microbial communities from the Costa Rica Dome - CRUD Field 142mm St8 metaG | ecosystem: Environmental > Aquatic > Marine > Oceanic > Photic zone | place: Costa Rica: the Eastern...
AAGAAGTAATTTCTCCTGCAGCTACAGTTTTAAGAGACCAAGATTCGAAATCGAAGTCCTCTGGCATGTCAGGGAAAATTGGGTCTGCAGTTTCGCAGCCTTCGCACACAGGCTCAGAAGTCTGAGTACCAAAGAATCTATTTCTACACTCTGTGAATAGAGTTGAAGTAGATGGAGGCTCAGTAGTGTCTGCCGTTACTGATAATTCAGGGAAAGCAGCTTGCAGTTCAGCAAGTTTTTCTGCACGTTTAGCATCTCTTGCTGCATCAGTAGCATAAGGACCACACTCGAGGTCTACAATGATTTCTAAACTTCTAGTATATACTGAACAAGTTTTACCTGTTGCCCAAGGAACAGTGTCCTCAGTATACGTAAGTAAACATACTGTGTCCTCTTCAGCATAAGCAGATAACTCAAACTGAGCAGCTGATGTGATACCAGCAGCACCTGCAATGAGCTCAGCTCTTATCGCAGCATCTGTTGGATTTGCATCTCCTACAATAATCCAAGTCTCAGAGTCGATAGCACCAGCAGCTCTTCCTGCTAATGTAATTTGAGCATCTGTAATAGAAGTATTCTCGATAGCTGCTTTAAGAGTCACTGCAGTATAAATACCTGCATCGATTACTAGTTTCCATCTGTAAAGTCCACTAACTGTAGTAGCACCTGCTGGGCAAGTCTCACAATCAGTAACAACTTTTACTACCTCATCGCCATTTCTGTTAAGTGTAGCAGGCTCTACAAAAGGACCAGAAGGAGCCGCACTAGCAATAACTTGGTAAGTAGAAGTAGAACCTTCTCTTGTAATTCTTTCAACATCTACGTCTAAAGAACCAAGGTTAGCATCTGCATTTACCCATGCTTGTACTTGAGCAAGTGCCTCACCATTACCTTCATCACATCTTTCGAGTGTGTAGTAAGTAACTGCTGAACCTTCAGCGTATAGGTCTGGAGTACAAGAAGAAGTACCGATAACCTCTACTAAGTCACCTACTTTGATAGATGCTCCTGTTCCAGCATCAGAACCAGCACGAAGCTCATAGTCTCTGATAGTTTCTACTAAATCTTCTACAATAGACTGACAAGAAGTAGTAGCACATGGATTAAGACAATTATCGCAAGCTTCAGGAGAACCTGAGAATACGTTGAATTGTAAATTTGCAACTCCATCACGGAAACCGAGATAAGAAAGTTGCTCACCGAATAATTTCAATGAAACTGTAGTAGCTTCATTTTCTTTTAGTTTAATGCCTGTACCAGCTGTACCATTATATCCTAAAGTTACTTCAGAATATACAGGTGCCTTAGCACGGTCAAAAGTAACATCAAGAACGTCATCTCTTCTAAATGCGATAGTTGAGAAGTTCTTGTTAGTCATGCCGCCAGCTTCCTGTGTACGGCCTGTTCCCACTTGAATTTGATACAAATCCTCTTTTGGGTTTCCATCCATGTTAGCTACAGCTGCTGGACCCTTTGAGGTCTTGTCAGCCATTCTAAACAAACCAATTTGACCATTTGCTAGTCGTAATGAGCCTTTACCCGCAGGTATAACGGCATTTTGTCCTAAGTCTGATAGGACCATCAGCCTTGAATAAGCTGAATTGTGTGAACGTGAATTCATAGTTAAAAAATTTAATTGTTATTAATAATCCTGTCCTTGTTAATTAATGCGGAATTGGCATCGCCATAATTCCTGAAAAACGATTCGGCACACATTGAAATTACTTTGTTGACCCACCAATCTGTGCCCTCTGGGTCTATGTCTGTAGAGGCTGTACCGTCAATCTTGACGTAGCCTGCAATATCTACTGGTTTTGGAAACCTATAATATGTTATGACACCTCTGTCGATTGTGAAATCTTTGGTGTAAACATTTAGGTTGTTATTTCCAATATAATATGGAGCCTCTCTATATCTAATTGAAGGAGCGTTGTTAGCATCCCTGACTATTTGTTCTTGGTCAAAGTTTTTAATCTCAAATAAACTTACTCTTATGCCTTTACAATCTTTAGTATCTACATAAGCAAAAGCACTTGATATTTCAAACCAGTCATCTGCATTTGCATCTAACGGAACAATGTCGTCAATTGCTGGGAGAGGTTGTACGTTATTATCTATTACAAGGAACTCTTCTGCATCTGAGAGAGAACTATCATTTCTTTGGTCTAGAGAATAGTCCAAAAATCTAATTTGCTCCTCATTATACAAAAAGACAAATCTATCTTTTGAAGCTGCTATATTATTAGAACTTAAGTTTTTATTTACTTTAGTTAAAAATCTTAAGTATGCTTCTTGTATATCCATCAGTCAATTTGAAGTTTCTCTAATAGTTCTTCGTTACCTACTTTAGTTAAAGTTATATATGCTTGTTGAACGGTTCTCCCGAGTTTCTCACCATCTAAATAGTAGGTGTTATCTTCTTTAATAATTTTTCTTCTTTTGATGAAATCACTAATTTTATTTTTAATTAGGATTTCTTCGTAATCAGTTGTTCTGATAGTCTCAGCCAAGTAGTCAAGGTTTCGTGAGTCACCTAACCATCTTTCAAGAAGAGATAACATTACTCCTTTAGTTGCACTTTGGCCTCTTCGTAAAGCTCCTACAAACTGTAAGTATTGCTTAAGTCTATCTGCATCTTTTGTGTACATGTTGCCAAACCAAGTAAGTACAGAGAGTCTTTTCTCTGAATTAGAAGTTTGAGCTTCAGCACTTCTTGTAGTGTCAATTATAGCGTATAATGAACCATTATATCTTGGATTACTACCATCGCAATTAGGAGTGATTTGTCCTCCACGGTATGCTAAGTACAATTTAAAGTAATTGTCCATGTCAGCAGTATCTATAATAGTATTATGCGATAAATCAATACCACAGTGTTCGGAAGCTAAAAAATCTTTTTCAGTAAGATTAGGATTAGTCTTGATGTAGTTAGCGAGCTTAGTATTATACCAGTCGATAAGATTTTGTCTTTCTTTTAGAATTTTAGCAATTTCTGTTTTAGTTTTACCTCTAAATTCTGAAGAATTCTCATCAAATCCTGTATCATACCTCCCTGTTTCAGGGTTACCTATAAATAAACATCTAGCTGGTTCAGCCGTATAAGATACCATCTTATATCTGTTTACTACTCTTAAAGGCTCTGGAGTAGAATCATCTACTTTTTCTACAATACGATAAATTCTGTCTTTAGCGACTTCAAAACATTCTGAATACATAATTGGTTAATTTAGTTGGTTTTTTAAATATTTTTTTTGTAAAAGTGGGTATCGGCAAATACCCTACTGTTACCTTCTCTTGCTTCCGCAAGAGCCTGAAAAATTAGGCGGCATCCCTGAACCTGCTCCTTTACCTGAAGCAGTTACAGCAATACCAAAGGAGCCTCCGTGGCCCATTTTTTTATAGGAACCTCCCATGTCCATTTTTTCATAGGAACCTCCCATACCCATTTTCTTTTTGTTGCCGTATTTCATGTGTGATAAGTATTAAAGGGGGGAATAAATCCCCCCGTTAAAAAAAGGTTATATTAAAACTCGTTAGTTTCGAGTTTCTCAATCATTACGACTCGAGACTTGTCTGGAATCCATGCTGACATTGAAGACATGCAGGTGAACTCTCTACCAGGCTGTGGTCGTGAGTATGTGAACCCTTGCTCAAATACTGGTCCGTTAGTAGAACCGTAAGAGAAATCAGGCACATTCTTAGGTTTAACAATGTAAAGGTTGCTAGTACCTTGAGAAGCATTGTCAATCTCAACACCTTTAGGTAATACACTTCTATCGAATACGTTAGAGTACATTGGGTCAGTAATATCCCACATAACCAAAGTCCAAGAACGCTTAGATAATCCAGCAGAGTATCCTCGGCTAATGTAATCTCCAAAGCTATCATAGTCAAGAGATGGGTCGTGCTCAACTCTTACCATACCGATTCCGTTTAGGAATGCCTCACCGATAGCGTATGATTGATACTGTAAGTTGTATCTGTCATTACCTGTCAAGATTTTCACTGGAAGTGCTTCTTGGTCAACGTGCACAGGTACAGTGTTCTTGAACTCTTCTTTGAATAGCTCACGAACTAGATTGTGTGCGTTGAAACCAGCCTTGAAGACTAACTTTCTGTCGTGAATCTGAATAGAAGTACCGTGATAGATAATTTCAGCAGCTTTTTGAATGTACTGACGTAGCTCATTTACGTTCTTGTAGATGAATCTATGTCCTCTTCGAAGCTGGTGGTAAAGACCTTCGTTAACAATCTTAGAACCGTTGATTCCTGTGATTGTAGCACCTCGGTCAAACATCATACCCATTGCAGTAAGCTTCATCAACTCAGCCATTGCAAGAGCTTCCATGATAGGCTGAACTCGAACTGTGTCACGAAGAAGTCTTCCGCTGTTAGGGTTAACTTGACCAACGAAGAAGTAATCTCCTCCTAAACGGTCTTGCATTTTCTGAATTCTTTCAGTTAAGAAAGATGCTTCTTTACCATTTACAGTAAGAACGTCTGCGTAAGCAGAGTATCCAACTTGTACTGCACGGTAGTCACCTAAAGTATACTGAAGCTTAACAGAGTTCTCAGAAAGACCCATGATGTTTGGTGCAGAGTATTGAGCATCAAACTCACCAGCAACGTGGTCAATTTTTACATACTCAGTACCAGGCTTCAATTTAGATGCTGGGAAGTACTTGCTTCTGTCTCTTGTTACAAGTTGTACAGTGTGTACGTAACCATCACCTTCATCTACTACTTCTGAATCCTCAATAACGATTACTTGCTCACCATCTACTGGGTCGTAAGTAAGAATGTCACCAGGAGAGAAGGGGTGAGATAATTTGATATCGAAGAATGAACCATCGATTCCTAAATAACTACCTTCTTCTACATTTTGTACTACGCATGGTTTTTCAATATCCATTGCGATTTCGTAGTCGAAGCTACCTCTAATACCATTTACAAAGATTTTATCTGAATTACGAAGAGCATCTTTGATAAAAGGTACATTAACGGTTCGAGCATTCTCAAAAAGCTCTAACATACCTAGAGATGTTCTATCATCCACATAGTCAGAAGCTTTTAAGGCTACTGAATCAATGTAACCGAACTGGGACTGAATGTCACTTTTATTGGTAACACCAATCACAGTAGAGTCATTGAAGTTAGCTCCAATAAACTGTCCATTAAAATTTTCTTTTCCCATTGTTCTTTATTTATAAATTTACTTTTTATTTAATAAAAGGATTTTTAGTAGCCTTCTCTCGTGTTGGCTTAAACGAAAAATCTTTCTTTTCAGTAGGTGTCTTCTTTGCTTTTTTAATATCCATGAACACCTTCTTTTGTACTTCTTTTTGCTTGGATGCTGTTAAATTATTAACAAAACCCTCATAGTCAGTTAAAAAACTGTAGAGCAGTACGGCTCGCTGTGGGTCATTCCTAAAAGCTAAATAAGCTTCGTCAACTTCAGCTAATCCTGATTGCTCATTAAGATTGGTAAGACCTTTTACCACTCTATTAGAAGCTCTACTATCAAAATTTGATGCCTTTAAAATAGATTTGATATCTTTCTTAAAATTATCAATAGCTTGATTTCTTTGCTGATTAGCTATTTCTTGTTGCTGTAACATGTGCTGGTGTTGGCCAACAACATGATGTTGAATAGTTTCAAAGGCTGATTGAGCCTCTTCATCTAAATCCATATCCTTAGTAATACGTTGAATATGTTTGTTAACCTTTTGGTCATCCCATCCTACAAAATTTTTGTAGTATGTGTAAACAGCATTAACTTTACCTTGGTCAGTACTAATGTCTAGATTGTTGATTCGGTCAACTGCAGTCTTAGATTGATAATACTGCTCTAAATCTCCACCTGATTGCTTAAAGGCTAAAAATTCTTTTTCTGCAGGACTAAATGAGGAGTAGATATTTTCTACTAATTTTTCTGACTTCCATGTGTCCTGTTGTTTTGATAACTGCTCAAAGACATCTTTGTCTATTTCTACGTCACCACTATTCTCAAAGTCCTCCCAAAACCCAGACTCAATTAACTTTTTAGCTACATACCCATAATCAAATGAATCATCATCGGTCAGTAACGCCTCTTTAACGGCTTCTTGTGCCTGTTGGGTCTCCTTATCGCTTGATGGCGGTGCAGGAGAATCTTCAAAAGCAACTTCCCTATCTAAGATATCTTCTATTTCAATTTTACCTGAAGGAGTTGCTTCTGGGGGAGTAGAAGAGACTGGTTCGATAGGAGTCTCTTCCTTTGTTTCTGTTTGAGGCTCTTCCTGAGTTTCTTCCTCAGGTTGCTTAGTTTCTGTCGAGTCCTCAAATTCTATATTAAAAGGTTTTCCGATAGTAAATGGATTTTGGTTGGTATTGTCCATATTGGTTGATTTTATGGTGTGAACTTAATAAATAATTTAAAATTAAAAAAATTAGTAACAATTGTAATTCTCACATTACAAAAATTGTAATTTATTTTTTATCGTACCGATTTTTGTTAGTTTGAGCGACTTGTAGCTGCTTATTTGCAACTTCCACTCTTGCGGCAGCCTCTTGAGATTTCACTTGATTAGCTTGTTGTTCTAACATAAATCTTCTGTCTGAATCTAGTTGCCTTTGTCTTAAGTCAGAAGCGGCAACCCTCTCTTTATATTTTCTTTCTAAATCTTGAGTAGATGCCTTCAGCTGTTCTATTACTAAAGGAGTCTCATCTATTGTACCTTCTTCCGAAGGTTTAGCAAAACCTAAAGCTAGAATTGCTTGCTTATTAAGAGCTATCTCTCCTTTAACCTTTTCTAACTCAATTTTGTTTTTGTGCTTCTGCTCTTCTTTAGCCATTTCACCTTGCTGTTGCATTTGCATCATTTGCATTTGCTGCTGTTGCTGCTGTTGCTCCATCAAGTCTTTTTGCTTTCTAGACAATCTAGCTAACTGTATAATTTTAGCTGTAGAGTCCGCTGACACAACTTCTGCCATGTCCTCTAAGTTTTTAGAGATAGTGTTGTCTCGCATATAAACTTCTTTTAGAAGTTCTAGCTCACTTCTTCTCTTGGTATTATTTCTAGTATAGATTTTAAATCTTCTCAATGGAAGGTCAGGGTCTATAATAGATACAAACTGTCTAGTCAAATCACTGTCTGTGTAATTCACAGTAACATCTTTACCTTCATGTTGTAACCACTGTGCTATGTTAATTTGCATCTCAGCAGTTCTCTGTTGAAACCTAGAAAATTTATCGAACCAAACTTCTGTCTGTGCGTAAGACGATGTCTGAGATGTTCTAATACCTGTGGCTGTTTCTTGCTCTACAGGTACTGCCATTCGTTGTGGCGTAAATCCTAATTTCTCAAAAGCTCTCATTTTGATAGCTTGAGCAAAATTTAATTTACCCATCATGGCTGCAGTTAGGTCCATGTTAACCATTTGGAAGTTATTGAACGATGTTCCTCTAGCCTGAGAGGAATCAACAGGAAGGAATCCTAAGTTCCGAGTAACCTCCATTAATTTTTCAATGGCTTCGTCTCCTCCAAAGTCTTTCAAGAATTCAGGCATGTAAGCTAAGTCCATAAGAAAGAATAGTCCAAGCTCCTTCGACATGTAGTCTCTTGCCATATTCATAGCAAGGGAATATTCTACTTGGTCTATCTCTACTCTAGAAACAAGAGACGTATGCTCTAACAATCCTGTAACTGGCATAAGAGTGTGGTACGTAGCACTCTCTCCTTTTAATTGATAATCAATAGCTCCTCCAAATAGGTAAAGGTGGTCAGGAAGGTCAGTATTTTCATTTAATATTTTAACCCCATATCTAACTTCAGGAACATAGTCCCATACAATTGTATTATCTTGAGGATTCTTAGTGTGCTGGTCTAATGTAACTGTTCTTAGTTTCTTGATTTGAAACTCATTGATAATGTCTTTTAACAATTCATCAGTTACGACTTCAGACCTAGAAGTTCCGTCTGGTTTAGTGTATGTTAGATATCCTACTCTTTTATAGGATACCCAATATGCTTCTACGACTCTAATTAAGTCATATCGATTATCATTATCATTAAAGAAAAAATGCTGACCTCTTAGTTGGTTAGGAAACATGCCTCTGTAACCCAGGTCAATACCTGTTTGGTCTTGGATAACTCCTAGGTTTTCATAACCAATAGAATCAGCAAATGGAACTCTTCGTAGAGTCCCTCCAAAGTTTTCTAACCAGTCTTGAGTATTATCAATACTTGCAGTTGAAAATTCTTTTCCTCTATAATGCTTAGAGCGTAATAAGTCTTGTTTTTGTACCTCTGTAAGATGTGAGCCAAAGTTGGCAACTACTTGGTTTGGTGTCAAGTATTGAATCCTTCCCACATACTCTCCTGTTTCAGGATACTTTTCGTCTTGTGTGATGGAAGTGAAGGTATTAAGTGGAGACCATCTCTCAGGTTGATAATAGTCGTGCCCTATTCTCCAATGTAAAAAACATCTCCCTGTAATTAGATAGTCCCTGAACAAGTCTCTATAGAGTTCGTCCATATCAAATCTAACCTCTCCTTCCTCTAATGTTTTTTCTGCCCACTCTAAGTATATTGGTTTCCACTCGGACTCCATATACTTTTTAACTTCTTGTGGTATGTTCTTGTCTCTCTCCTTCCGTAGAGTCTCTACGTATTGCTGCTGCTCTTCTTCGGACTTAAATTGTCTTTCATTGTAAAAGCCTTGACTTAATAACCTAATTTCTATCTCTTTAGAAATGGCATTATTTACTCCCTCCCAAAGTTTTGTTTTTTGATTTCTTAGATATTCATTTGTGGAGAGGGGGTCATCTGTGTAGACAACATTAGGATTAGGTTTAGTCAAGAACTCCCCAATCATTGTATTTACAATAGGCTCTATGAAGCCGTAGTGTTGTAGGTCTTCTGATAAATCAGACTGAGAACGAAGCATATCTACCTCCGACAAGAATGCAGAGGTGTTTACAACATCACTATATCTGTAGCTTCCCTCTACTATTCTGTAAGCATCCTCAAATCTTCTTCTAGCACTGTTTAATTGACGAATACCTATTGTTTCTAGAGTATTCATACAATCCATAACCCAATCCTTATTTTTCTTTTTTTCAGGAAGGGCTTGTGCAGGAAGTCTTAGAATGTCTCCAAAATATTGGGCATCTCTTAAATCTATATCAAAAAACATACACTTTATGTAAGATGCAAACTTAGTAAATTAGTTTGGATTAAACAAATTTATTACAATTAGCTATACTTTTTATTTCTACCAAATTTGCCACTCGTTATTTTTCTGTAGACATCTCTCTTAATCTCATACTTGTCTTCAGAACCTTTAATATTATTGATGGTTAGTTCTTCGTCCCAAATCAATGCGTGACCAAAAGACATAATACGGTCATAGTTCTTATAGTTACCGAACTTAATTATCTCTTCAAGCAACATGGGGTCAGTTATTCTAGTCACACCAAGAACGCTTATCTCTTCTCCCTCAGGGCCCATGACACCAGTTGGTATTTGGTCCCAACAATAGTTTTTCAAAAGTTTCAACAAGTGTTCTTTGTTTCTAGCTGTGGCTGGTAGACCATAGTCTACATTCGCCCTACTGTTTTCATTGATTCGTAGATTAGTACCCTTTGCTTGTGCAATAAGATACTCAGACTTTTGACTTCTAAGATACTTTACAAAAGGTACGTCTGCCTCTGGTAGGCATTCTGCATTATACAACTTTAACAACAACATCGCTTGTCTATAGTAATTTGAATCGATGTTAGGTCTTGAAGTGTATTGTGCTACAATTTGATTCTGCAATCCTGATACCCCTGCTTGTCTTTTAAATATATACAAACAATTGAGAGAGTCTGAAGTTGTTGATGTAGATACTTTAGCACCGTCAAATCCTGCTATATAGGTACCTCTTTTTATTTGTCTTGGATTATCATATATAGGTCTTTCATAAATAACTACAGGAGCATTTACTGCTCCCCCTCGGAATGGGTATTCATTTACAGGGTCTGCTCCACTAGGAGTTACCGATATAATACCATTAGGCGTAACGTCAAGAGTTACGTACTCACCATATGTACCTTTGATGTTTATAGCATCTTGAGTTCTCTTGGCTTGTTCCACAGGGAACGGGTTATTACCAGAAAACAAGAAACAATCTTCTGGTTGGAAAGGGTAGTACATTTGTGCTTTCTTTCCTTTGTCTGGTGACTTAGCCTGTTCAGAACCTATAAAGCCCTGCACTTTGTCTAACGCCTCTTCCCAGTCAGTGACGAGAATATTGAACCCATCAAGTTCTTTAATTTGTTCTTCAGTGAAATCTCTGTTGAGATATTGTACCAAAGGTACTTCTTTCTTCTCTCCACCCTTGTTAGACATTTGGGCAGGAACAAAAAGACTAACTTCCTTATCAGTTTCTTGAACATATCTAAAGTGTTCTTCCTTGACTTCTTCTAAATATTGAGTCACATCAAAATGAAAAAAATCAGACTTCTCGGTGTAGAGAAAGTCCATCTCTGCATCTGCAGCAAAGTCTGTGTTACCACCCGTACCAATCAGCAACTCCACAAATCTTCTTTCACCAAGGTCGTTTTCAATAGCAGGTAGAAGTGCTGAACGTTGTTTGGAATAAAGATACTTTCCTACCTCATCCCATACAGCCTCAGTAGGTGTGATACCTGCTAAAAGCTCTTCCTTGGATGTAACTTGCCCCTGCTGAAGGTTCCTAACGGATATCCTAGAGAAAGCAAAAGAGTTGTCATTCGGTTTATCAGCAATAGGGAAGAATTCATAACTGATAGGATTGATTGGATTTCTACCCTTTGTTACTATTCTTTTGTTAAACTCTATTTCAACATCAGAAGATGTTGCTTTGTTCCAATCACTAATCTTAATGAAATCGGAAAAGCAATCAGGTCTTTTCTCGTAGAACTCATCTAAGTATTTAGTAATGTTGTTAAGGTCAGACTGCGACCCACCAATAATTAGCGGGTTACTATACTGAAAAATAAAAGTATTATAGGCGACTCGGGATGAAATAAAAGATGTCTTAGCGAATCGTCTTGTACCAAACGCAAGAATAGGTTTCTTACCTTCATCATTAGCCTTATTATAACACCAATTAATAAGCCATTCATTGTCTCTTAATTTAGGGTTACTAACTATCCTAACTGAATTACCAAATTCGTCCCTGGTATCAATAGATAGTTTAAAAAAATTCAGGTGCCAATACAACCAGCCTGAGATGTGTATACCTCCGACCATAACTCCTGACTTGCAATAGTTTATATGCTTTGTCCAAAAGGCTACATAATTAGCATCCTCCCTGGATGGTTCGACTTGATTTACTAAGAAATCTTTAAAAGATACATTTGGAATATCTACCTTACTCACCAGTGTTTCGCTTTTGAACTGCTTTTTTTAGAAAATCTTTTAACTCACCAATAGCCATACCTGATACATTGACAAGTTCACCATCTTCTATCATAAATGCTTGCTGTGCTTCTTTTATAGCTTCTGCAATATTATCTTGAATGTCTAATTCTTCATTAAATAATTGTTTGGAACAATCCCCTAATGCTTTCATATATACTAAGCACTCTTGCATAGAAGCACTAAGCAGCAGTTTAAGGTAGTTTTCATGTGGTTCTTCACCAAGTGATTCTACTTGAGTAGATAATTCATTGTAAAGTTCAGTATGATACTTTAGAGCACTCTCTAAGTATTTTTTGTTAGTGTCTGCCATTGGTAGAAATTTTTAAATCATTTAATGTTCTCTCTAACGCTAAAGATATTTGTTCATCTGTAGCATCCATAAAGAATACGCTGTCTTGAGATTTACCGTTTCTATAATTTTTTCTCCTCAAAACTGCTTTTAACAGCATCGATACATCATATTCAGGATAATCTTGAATTAACTGACTCAACATGTCAGCAATATGTGTTTTTCTTAGTTGGCTCATTTTACTTCTCCTTTTAATGCTATGACAAAAATATCTTTGTCGGTTTTAATTTTTAATCTTTTGTTTATCTCTCCTTCAAGCTTAGTGTTGTACTTCAGTATTAATTTTGCTGATTCTGCTTCTTTTAATGAAGTTTTGTCTAGCACTACTGAAAAGCAAGAACATATAGATGTTCTAATGTTGTTTAAAGTTGTGTCGTATTCAAACTCTTCATGGTCTCCCCTACAGTTAATAAGTTCTAGCGTAAGCTTGGTATCAGATATTTTTTGATTCAATTTAAATGGCTTTTTGTAGGAAACGGTGAGCGAACCATTTTCATTCTCTTCAATTGTGGCAATATCAGTGTCGTGCAGTTTTACAGCTAACCCTCTGTCTTTAAATTCTTTTATGTCTTTCCACTTATTCATAGGACAATATTCTTCTATTACTTTTACCTTTGCCTTGAGTAAACACCCACAAATATTGCAAGTACCAGTTAGTTTATTTTTCTCAGGACATTTATTACAAACTTTTAGCCTATCTTTTGCAAAATTGTCTTTTGCATTTGTTATCATCTTTCTCCATCCCTTAAAAATCCTACTTGGTCGTATCTTACCCATTTTTGATATTTTTTGGATTAAATCTATTTCTAAGAAACCATATGTTATTTACTTTTAAAGATACTGCTTTGTCAATTAGCTCACGCATTCTCATGAGCTTTGATTTAACTATGTCTTTTCTTTTGTTTATTTTTTGTTTGTCACTATCTCTAAGATGAGAATACTTATTTATTGTACCCTCTAGCTTTTGTTCAATGTTATGTAAAGAACCTTGTGTAAAATACAAAGTACCAAAGTTTGGAATCTTATAGACAATATCATCGCTTTCCTCTATATCTTTTTTTAAGGTGTCATGGAAGTACCAGTAGATAGCTTCTCCTGTCTCTCTATCTCCTCCTCTTCTTTCATATTCATCTAGAACATCATCAAGGAAATATATTTTATCCTTAAACTCCATTTTCTTTGCTATAGACCATTTGGACTACTATGTTTGGATATTCATCCACAGTTTCTTTTATTTTAGCTAAGTCTTCGTTAAAGTCTTTTCTATTTTTTACAGGATGTTTTATTACTAAGTTTTTCTTTTTTAATCTAGAAAACATTGTAGTAACATTTTGATGTGTCTTAATTCCTACATCAGCTTTTATAGCTATATCCTTAAAATTCTTACTATTCATATCATACAAGAAACATAATGTTAAAATATCTATGTCTCTTTTAGTTAAGTAAACTGTTGTAGCACTATACAATTGTAATAGTTTTTGTATTAAGTCTACTTTATCTGAGTATGACAGAAAAAAAGGTAATGCTCTATATTGTGCCATAAATAAATTTTTTATATCTTACGCCCTACAACCCTTTCCTCCTAACCCCCTGTAGTCCCCCTTACCTCCTTTCCCTTTGTAAGATACATGCAATTATACAAAAAAAATTTGACATATGCAAGTCTTTGTGGATAACTATTGTAAAAGTAATAATATTAGCATTTATTATGTTATTTGTTTGGAAATGTCAAATATATTTTGTAGATTGCGGAAAAATCAACTAAATCATGGAAAGAAGCAAAAATAATATTGAACGTGAGTACTTCATGGATTACTGTGATTGTGTGTTAGATTACATTGAAGATGATATTTTGAATGATGCCCTATATGATGTTATAGGAAAAAGACTTGAAGATTTGGTCTTTGAAATGTATCTTTTTAACACTCCTTGTGGAAAGGCTACACACATAGTTGAAACTATGTTAAAACTTTTTAGAAGAGAATTAAACAACTTTAATTAATGGGTACTAAATTAGAAGAGGCTTTAAAAAGTCTCAATAAAAACTTTGGTTCAGGCTCAGTATTTCACTTAGGTGAAAATGAGGCTTTTGAAAAATTAGAAAGAATACCAACAGGGTCTTTAGGTTTAGATGTCATCACAGGTGGGGGTTACCCTCTAGGAAGAATAATTGAACTATTCGGATGGGAATCTTCAGGAAAAAGCACGTTATGTATACACGCAATAGCACAAGCTCAAGCAATGGGTAAGAAGTGTGCGTTTGTAGATATGGAGCATGCTTTTGATAAAAACTATGCAGAAGCATTGGGCGTTGACACCGAAGACCTTATATTCTGTCAACCAGGTAGTGGGGAGGAAGCAATTGAGATTACTAAAACACTAGCGAGTACTGGTGAAATAGGTCTCGTAGTTGTAGACTCAGTTGCTACTATGGTACCATCTGTCGAATCCGAAGGTGAAGCAGGTGAAAGCAAGATGGGTGTTCACGCAAGACTTATGTCACAAGCTATGCGTGTGTTGTCTCCTATTGCAAGTAAAAACAATTGTACTTTAATGTTTGTCAATCAACTCCGTCAAAAGATTGGAGTTATGTATGGTTCCCCAGATGTCACGACTGGTGGAAACGCTCTTAAATTTTATTCATCAATTCGCATTAAACTAACATCTAGTAAGTCTGCTGGCAACAAAGAAAAAGTTGACGGGGTAGACAAGCAGGTGTCTAATCTAGTTACTGCAACTACTGAAAAAAATAAAACATATCCGCCATTGCAAAAGCATTCCTTTCAACTAAGATTTGGAATAGGAGTAGATGCAAAAGAAGAGATTGTAGATATGGCTATCTCTCTAGGTCTAATAGACAAGAAAGGTGCTTGGTACAGCTATGAAGGCACACAGCTTGGTCAAGGTAAAAAAGCAGTATTTGCCTTACTTGAAGATAATCCTGACCTTGAAGAAACCCTCAAAGAACAAATAATTAAACATTATAACTAATGAGAGAGGATTTAAGTACTAGAAGAACAAAAACCAACCCTTCTTTTAAGTACGAATTGAGTGAAGAACAAAAGCTTGCAAAAGAAAAAATTCTTGACTCTAAGATTGCTATTATAACTGGTAAGGCAGGTACGTCTAAAACGTTCTTAGCCTCACAGATAGCCTTAGATTTGTTTTTGAAGGGAGGAGTAGAAAGAATGTATATAGCCCGCCCACAGGTTTCTACAGAGGACATGGGGTACCTTCCAGGAAATAAAGATGAGAAGATGAGGCAGTGGTGTGCTCCTGTTATAGAAAACATGGAGATACTACGAGAGAATGGCAAGAAAGAAGTAGAAAAATGGCTAAAAGAAGGTCAATTAGAACTGCTTCCACTACAATTCGCAAGAGGACGAACAATTACTAACAGCATAATGATAATAGACGAGGCACAGAATCTTACTAAGCTTCAAACATATTTATTTTGTACAAGACTTGGAAAAGGTTCTCTTATGATATTTACAGGAGACCTTAAACAAAACGATTTAAAGCAGCCTAGTAGAAGTGGTTTCCACCAACTAATCGAGACTGCAGGTAAGTTAGATGAGATGATACATGTGGAGTTACAACAAAATTACAGAGACCCTATTGTTGCTAAATTTATGGAACAATATGAAAAAATTTGTGGCTGGTAATGTGGATATACGACAATAAAAAAATTACTTCCCTAGAGCAGATTCCAAGCGAAGCTATAGGATTTATATACTGTATACATAATTTTTCTAAAGACAGAATGTATATTGGTAAAAAGAACTTGTATCATTGGAAAAGGGTCGGAATAAAAAGACATCAAGAACTAAAGCTTGAGGGATTCGAAGTCAGAAAACATAAAAACAAGAAAAAATCTAAAAAAGGCTTGCCTGTTTGGGTTTATAAAGCTAAATTAGAGTCGGATTGGCTGATGTATACAGGTTCTAACAAAGAACTAAACGAGGACATAAAGAAAGGGGATAGGATTGAAAAACACATTTGGCAGTTTTCCAATTGTTTAAAAAACTTATCCTTTTTGGAGACAGAGGCTCAATTTAAAATGGATGTTATCAGAGATAATGAAAAATTCTACAATGGTAATATTCTAGGGAAATATTTCCCAGGGGACTTAAATTGTTAATATGATTATCAAAGACATAATCAAAAAGCATATTAAAGAGATACTCGATATATATGCTAAAAAACAAAACTTTACGCACACCGCAGAAGCTTTTTGTGCAAAGTTTAATTACAAATATAGTGATTCTTGGAGAAGAGGTATAAGTAGATACATAAATTCCATACCTGAGCTAGATGCTGATGTAGCATTAAGAGAAGAGGCAGAGATTGCTAGTCCTGCAAGAGTTCTGATATTTGATATCGAAACTGCTCCACTAATGTCCAATATATGGGGATTATGGAATCAAAATGTAGGTCATAATTTATCTATGCTTGAATCAGACTGGTTTATTATTACGTGGTCTGCTAAATGGTTATTTGAAGAGAAAGTTTATACAGGTAAACTAACCCCAAAAGAAGCTAAAGAGCAAGATGACTCTAGGATAGTAAGAAACTTTTGGAATCTACTAGATGAAGCTGATATTGTTATTGCTCACAATGGAGACAAGTTTGACATCAAAAGAGTTAACACTCGCTTCCTGAAACTGGGATTACACCCACCGACACCATACCAAACTATTGATACCCTTAAACATGTCAGGAAGAAGTTTAACATATCGTCTAATAAACTAGACTATGTTGCTAAATTCCTAGAGCTCGGAGGTAAGATGCAGACTGGAGGTTTTGAACTATGGAAAGGTTGTATGGAAGGAGACCAAGAGTCCCTTAACAAGATGGAAGAGTACAATATAAAAGATGTAACTCTTCTAGAAGAAGTGTATCTAAGGATACGTTCTTGGATTACTCCTCACCCAAATATGGGGTTACACATAGGTGAAAACGTAACATGCTGTGCCACATGTGGAGGAACAGACTTGTCTGTTGTAGGTACTTACAAGACGTATATGTCTGAGTATGATGCTCTTAGATGTAATTCTTGTGGAAGTATTAATAGGTCAAGAGCAAGTTCCTTAACTACAGAAGCTCGTAGATTACTAACAAAATCAGTTTAAATGAGTGATTTAATATTTTTAAAAGTCAAAGGGTTTGTTCACGCTTATAAAGAAGAGTCAAAGGCTGTAGCGTGTGAGGAGTGTTTGAAAGAAGCTGAGGAAAGAGCAGAGTCTTTAGGATTAGACAAGGACTCTTTCGAAAGCCATTGTGATGATTTGTGTTCTGAAAGAGTTCTAGGAAGTAAAAATCTAGAAACTGAAGAGGTGTTAATTAAAGTTTCGGATATTGTTAATATTGCTGAAGCAAATGATGGTAGAGCTATTATACAAACATCTTCTGATTTACTGCCTAGATTGTTCAAAGACAGCTACAAAGACATTGTTGAAAGACTAATTTCTGTAGGCAAAATAACTATTATCTAACTATCTCAACAAATGTAATATATTTGGATAATATAAATATTTTCCATATATTAAGATGTGATATGGCTAAGAATTCCTACAAACCAATTCAAGAGAACAGCTATTGGGATGCTAGAAAAAAATATGATGTCCTAAAAGAATCAGGAGAGCTGTTTGAAAAGAATGATAGAATGATTGGAGTCTGGGCATATGACATGAAAAGATTTTTAGAACTAAACGATACACTACAAAAATGGGATGTGGATGCAGTAAACCCAAAAGACCAAAGCCAAGAGGAAAGTAGCGGTTCTATTTGGCACGACAAAAAAAAGGAGTAATGAAAAAACAATTGTGTTTATTTGTAAAATGGATTACCCGAGGCAAAGTTTGTCTAGGATGGTGTGGCATTAAAAAAAATTAATATAAAATGTCAATAGAAACTGCTATAGTTACTGTATTATTACTAGCATTTATTATTATTGACAGACTACGTAAATCATGAGAAAGTTTTTTAAAGCAATGTTTTCAGAGGGAGGGGAAGTATCTTCCAAAAGAGTGGTCACAGCAATGTGCCTTCTTTTTATGCTTATTGCTTTTACATCAAACTTGTTTTGTGATTACACCGTAGAGCAACATATGTTTGAATCTCTACAATGGATAGTTATGGCAGGACTAGGATTCACAGCATCAGAAAAGTTTTCTGAAATACTTAGCAAAAGAAAAAACCATGAGTAAAAAAGTTTATAATATCAGAGGTCATCACTACGGAGGCGAGGTAACCATAGGACGAGTGACTCAAGAATTTTATGATTACTGGGTGGAAAGAGATGAGAATGACTTCAGTGACTACATTTTAGGAGAATGGGAAGACACCGAAGACGAAGATATTCCTGAAATGACATCAGATGGTAATGATTACTGGCATGATTTAGATGATATTTTACATTTTTATGGAAGTTATGCAAACTCTAAGGTAACTTTGATAGACACAGACACTGATGAAGAGAAAGAAGTTGAACACCAGTTCTTATGGAGCCGAGAAGGAGGTTTTTTTGATGAAGAAGAGCCTGATTGGGATAATTTATACCAAGGCCTCACAAAAGAAGATTACGTGCCTGTAGTAGCTTGTATGAGTGAAGAAAAAGGATGGACTTCGACTTGGGTTCTTGAGTTAGAAGAGGATGAAGAGTTTGATGAAAAGAAACTTTCTGCTGGTATACTTGAAACGAACTTTGGAGAGTTTGTTGAAAAACTGTACTATGATGGTAAAGTATTAGAAGAAGACGATGGTGGAAGTACTAATGGAAAAGGATTTACTGTCCGACTTGGATGGTTTAATACGAAATGGGTTGACACCCTAGAACAATATGCGGAAGGAAGCGAAGGTTTAACTGAAGCACTAAATGAATTAAAAGAACAGCTTGAATGGGAAGCTGAAAATAACTAAAAATAAAATTAAAAACGAGAAATAATGCCTAGTTACGATATATCGATTAAAAAAGAAAACCTAGTCAAGCATGGATGTGCTGTACCTGCAGGGTACGTAAGATTAAGCTCAGTGATAGCAAGATTACCTGTACATGATAGCGATGCAAAAGCAAGAGAAGCAGGACTAAAAGACTGCGACATGTACTCAAATACTAATCAAAATACCATTGGTATTGTAGGTTCAGGAGGTGCAGGAGGTACAAGTGTACCTGATAGAGACTTCACAAATGCTCTTGACATTGCTTTTCCGCAAGAAGAAGTTATAAAGTATGGTTGCCAAATACCAAATGGTTATGTAAGGTTTACATCTGTTTACGGAAGTTTACCTATATATGCTAATTCAGCAACTGCTGCAGGTGACGGACTTAAAAAATGCGACCCTTTTCTTTTGGAAGGTAGCGGAGACTTAGCTTTATTAGTTGCAGACTTTGCACCAGCTGGTGGGGGTGCGGTAGAAAAGAAAGTACCTTACTTTGATATTGCAATTAAAAAAGAGCAAATTCTATATAGGAACTGCAATCTTCCAAAAGGGTACATAAAACTTAGCCAAGTACTAGCTTCGTTCCCTGTTTACACAAAAGAACAAGCTGAGGCTGTCTTGCCTGAATGTGCAGGATATCTTCGTAAGAATTCAGTCGGTAAAATTACTGCAGCTAATGTTTCTTTTGTAAGAAAGGCTACAACTTAATCATGCCGAGGAAAAAGAAAGACCCTAAAGTAGGGACTGGCAAGAAGCCCAAAGGTTCTGGTAGAAGGCTTTATACGGATGAGAATCCAAAAGATACTGTTCGTATAAAGTTTGCTACGCAGAAGGATGCTAGAGACACAGTGAAGAAAGTGAAAGATGGTAAAAAACCTTTCGCAAGAAAAATCCAAATCTTAACCGTAGGGGAGCAGAGAGCAAAGGTAATGGGTAAAGCCAAAGTAGCTGAAATATTTAAGAAAGGGAAGAACGCAGTAAGAAGAAAACACGGTAAACCTACAAAATGATTAGAAAGATGCCTAATAAGAATGAATGGAAGCTTTACTCCAAAAAGGGTAAAGTGCTAGGCACATTTAAGAGTAGAAAGAAAGCTGTAGATAGAGAACGACAAATTAACTATTTTAAAAGCAAAAAGAAATGAGGAATTGGAACTTAACGGTGTGTTTACATTGGCCTCATGATAGGTTTGCCTTAGGTTGGGAATACCTAAGTCCTACCGAAGAAGTTAGGTTTCACACTACAGAAATATTTTTGTTAATGATAACAATAACATTCAATTTAGAAACTAATAATTAAAACTAGAAATAATGGGATTTAGAAAAAGAGAATCAAACCAAGAAGGTTTTGGTATCCAAAGAAACGAAAAAATGAAAGCAGGAGGCTCAATGCCTAAGAAACCTAGAAAAAAAGCTAAGAAAAAGCCTGTAGTTAAACAGCAGGGGATGAAGAAAAGGAAAATGAAAAAAAATATTAGAGAAGACTTATTTGCAGGTCTACAATCAGGTAAGTACAAATTAGACAATTTAACTCCTGAACAATTGGCTTTTGTTTTCAACAATAGGAGAGCAGCTAAAATTCTTGAAGCGGCAGCTGGTGCACAAGACATTGTGATGACTAATCAGCAAGACCAAGGCCAAATAGCTACAGGAGGTGATGCAGTAGCCACAGGAGGTGATGCAAATGCAAGTGCAGAAGCAAGTCCTAACATAAATGTAACTGCAAAACCTGTTACGGTTGTAGATACAAGTATGGGGGTTAATGTGCCTATTGATATACAAGGACTTCAAAGAGGAGCCGTTACGGATACTCCAGAAGGTCAAATGATTGTGGACCCTCTTACTGGTGTCCTTATGCCTTTTCCTATAACTACCCCTGGTTTTGAAATACTACCTCCTGGCGATGGAGTGATGCAAGGACCTAGAACGGAAAATGGATTTTATGATGAATATGGACAGCCTCAAATAATCAATGATAGGATAATAGAAATGTTACCAGACGGTACTAGTGTTGCTGTGGACCCTATAACTGGCGAACGTATACCTATTCAAAGGCGTGGTGAAGGAGGAATAATGTATCAAGGATTGGTAATGGATAAGCGAACTGGTTTTATGTTAGACAATACTAGAGGAATAGCCATGGACCCTAACACTGGACGGATGATGCATTTTGACCCTAGTGTAGGGTTTACTCAAGGTATGTTTGCAGATGGAGGAAAGAAAGGTATGGTCGTTCCTTCCTTGGAAGCAGATGATAGCAGAAGAGTAACTACAGAAGAAGGTGAGTTTATTGTTAGTAGTGACGGTAAATTTATACCTATTAAAAATCGAGGTCGAGTAGGAACGAGGCCTCAAGGTAGTCTTGGAGATGGTGGAATGAAGTATCAAGGAAGCATATTCACTGAGATTACTAAAGGCGATGAAGAAAAGATGAAAGCAGGTGGTACTAAGAAGAAGAGGCGAGTAATGAATAAGAAAAAATCTAATAGATATGGCTACTAATAAAAAAAGAGTTCCAGCACCCAAGGGGTTTCACTGGATGAAGGAAAGAGGAGGTTCACTAAAATTAATGAAAGACCCTTCGACTGGATATAAAAAGCATCCTGGTTCGTCCAAGTATGCTGAGTTTGGAATACAGAAAGTACATAAAAAGAAAAAGTAATGAAAAAGTCACCATTTAGAAATTCAAGCTCTAATCAAGAAGGGTTTGGTATTGAACGTAATAATAAAAGAAAGTCTTCTAAGAAAAAAGCTACCAAGCGTAAAAAGCCTGTTGCTAAGAAGCAAGGTACATCGATTGCTAAAAAAACGGCAGGCAAAGATTTAATTGTACAAAATTTTGGAGATGATGTATTTTCAGGTACTTTTAGAATTGTAAACCCAGATGGTGGCTTTGCAAATAAAGCAGGTGAAAGAGTGACATATCAAGTTAACCCTGATGGTAGCTACACGCAGATAATCTCAACAGATGCTTATTAC
>Ga0160423_10001205_pt1 | contig 21687 bp, 18 predicted proteins | sample CRUFie14St8metaG_FD_108191 | JGI IMG/M metagenome (GOLD analysis project Ga0160423, IMG submission 108191) | Marine microbial communities from the Costa Rica Dome - CRUD Field 142mm St8 metaG | ecosystem: Environmental > Aquatic > Marine > Oceanic > Photic zone | place: Costa Rica: the Eastern...
CAAGTCCTGCGATATCACTATCGTTAGACGAGATGCTATCTGCGTTAGTCTTGACCTGCGCGTCTAGCTTATCGTCTGCGTCTGCGAGAGAGCTAGCAGAGGCGATATAGTTAGCGGACGTATTGACTACATAAGCTCCGTAAATGTCTAGCCCGGCTCCCGCTTGGGTATCGTCTAGCTCTGCTTGGTTACTAGCGCTCCCTCCGGAGAGAGAGGTTATTTGAGACTGTACGTTAGCTAAAGCTGCATCTAACTTATCGTCTGCGTCTGCGAGAGAGCTAGCAGAGGCGATATAGTTAGACCCGGTATTAGCAGAGTAGCTCCCGCTAGTAGAGAGACCCGCTCCCGCTTGGGTAGTATCAAGCTCACTCTGCAAGCCGGAGATATCACTATCGTTAGAGGCTACGTCTACCTGTAAGTTAGTTAAGTTACTGTTTAGCGCTATGATATCACTATCGTTAGACGAAATGTTACCCTCTGCGCTAGTTAGCCGGGTATCAAGTCCTGCGATATCACTATCGTTAGAGGTTACCTGCGTCTGTAAACTCGTTACGCTGCTCTCTGCGCTAGTTAAGCGGGTATCAAGTCCTGCGATATCACTATCGTTAGATGTGATGTTACTCTCTGCTGTAGTTAGCCGGGTATCGAGTCCTGCGATATCACTATCGTTAGAGGTTACCTGCGTCTGTAAACTCGTTACGCTGCTCTCTGCGCTAGTCAACCGGGTATCAAGTCCTGCGATATCACTATCGTTAGAGGTTACCTGCGTCTGTAAACTCGTTACGCTACTCTCTGCGCTAGTAAGCCGGGTATCAAGACCTGCGATATCACTATCGTTAGAGGTTACTTGCGCTTGTACACTAGTTACCGCTGCGTCTAGCTTATCGTCTGCATCTGCGAGAGAACTAGCAGAGGCGATATAAGTAGCAGACGTATTGATTACATAAGCTCCCGCTGTAGAGAGACCCGCTCCCGCTTGGGTATTGTCTAGCTCTACTTGGTTACTAGATCCTCCTCCGGAGATACTCTGTATCTGCGCCTCTAGGGTCTCTACGCGGGTATAAAAGTCCGCATCATCTCCTATAGCTGCAGCGATCTCTACAAGGGTATTAAGGTCTGCGGGAGCAGCTCCTACTATCGCTCCTACGTAAGCTGCTACATCTGCGGGAGTTACTGCTACGTCTGTAGAGACTCCCGCTAGCGCTTCTGCATTGGAGGCTAGCTGTACTAATCCCGGCTCATCTATCGAGGCGCTAGGCTGTCCTGTAAGTACACTCATTTAAAGACCTCTCCTCCAAAACGTAGCAGTAAGCTCTACATCTGCGTTAGCTCCTAGATTATCAAAACTAATCTTTAAAACATCATAGAGAAAGTCTACATCAAAGATAACCGCAGCAGCCTCTACCGCGTCCGCTTGATATACTATCTCATGTCTACTATTAGCGGGTACAAAAGATACCGTGTAAGTACCTCCGTCTAGTCCGCTTGTAGAAACTTGAAAGTTACGGTGAGTATCCGCAGGATTAAAGCCTAGTTGGGGTTTAGCTAGGCTAACGCTAGCTCCCCCGATAGGTTTAAGAGTTACTGTTTTACGGTGAGCCATAGCTAAAGCCTCCTCAAGTTAGGGGTAGTGTAGCAGTATCGTTATATTATCTCTAGTCTAGTCTCCGTACCAATCAAAGCTAGACCATAGTTTAGAGTTATGTCTATCCTCCGCAGTAGCAGTATAGGACTCTTGGGTATCTAAACGTCTACCAAAGTTATCATAGGCTACGTCCTCTCCAAAACTAACCGCGTACTCAAAGCTAGCAGACCTCATAGCACACTCAGCAATCCAAAGAGACATAACAGTATCATCATGTTTCTCTTTACCTAGCCCGTATAGCTCCGCGCAGAGCGTGTCTATAATCATCCGGGAGGCTTCATCTCTATAAGGGAGGATAATCTTACCGTTCTCAAAGAGAGCAGAGAGCGCGGGTACTCCTGTCCAAGAGTTACTTTTAGCTCCCGCTGTAGTGAGATGCTGCTTTAGCGGTAGGTCTGTAGTAGTCTGTAAGTTTAGTAAGTGGAGCTGTCCAAAAGCGTTTTTTTCAATCATAACGCAGGTTACAAACTCTTTATAGTACTCATACTCTGTGAGGATAAGCGCTTTAAGCTCATTAGGTGTAAGTCCGCGCGCACGTACCATAGAGAGGAGATACCGGTTACCGTCTTGGTCTTTAGCCCATGTAGTACCTACTGTATAGTCTCCGTCTTGATCCTCTGCGCGCTTTGCGTCTGTGATAAGCGCTAAATCCCAAGCCTGTACTACTTGCAGCCTATCTACTACGGGTATCTCTCCGAAGCTATACGCGCTCCCGCGCTTCTGCGCTTGCTCTAGCCACTCCCATTTAAACGCAGCGCTATCATCGGAGTTTACTTGGTTCATAAACTCCCGCGCAAAGAGGAGAGAGCCTACCGCTTGACGCTCTTTAAGTAGGTACTCTATAGGTCTCTCCTCCTCCCAAAGCACCTTAGACGCGCCTACTACGCTAACATTACGGATAACGTCTCTACCGTCTCCATCTAAACCCATATCAAAAGAGTAAGACTCCGGAAACTGCGCTATAGCCGGGTCATTTCTAACCTCAAAAGTAGGATCTTTTATCATGTGTGCGTATACGTCATCATGATGTTTACGAGTACCTACCACTAGCATAAACCCTCCGCGTGATAGCATAGGCTGCACTGTACCGCGTAACCATTCTCTAGTCTTATCGCGTACTGTAGAGCTATAGACCGTCTTATCATCTTCTAAATCATCCATGATAATAACGTCTACGTGACCTCCGGTGATAGATCCTCCACTGCCTACAGCCTCGACAGAGGGGTCTACGCTTTCGTCCGGTCTAACTATGTAGATCTGTGTAGCTATCCATTTAGTATCCTCCGTCTTAAACGGTGGGAGATCATCACTAGCAAAGTCCGCTACTATCTTAGGGTCTTGGAGGTACTGCTTAACCATCCTTACGCGCTTCTCTGCTTGTCCGGAGCTAGCGCTTATCCAAAGTATCTTAGCATTACGATCTAAACAGAGTCTCCGGACGGTATACGCTATAGAGAGGAAACTTTTACCATGATCGCGAGGCGCTAGGAGGAGGAGCTTACGCTTAGAGTTAGACTCTTTACCCTCTTGCGTTAAGCGTTCACAGTCTTTTAGCCATACGTCTTGATGTTTCGCGTAGGAGTAGCCTAAGTAATAGGTAGCGAAGAAAGACGGGCTATGTATCGAGAGTAAGCGCCTACCCTCTTTAGTAGTTATGAGCTGCTTAACGGTTTCGTTATCCATCATCACTCCCCCGCGCGTCACTAAGCTGTTTAGAGATAGTATCTCCTATATTAGCTAAATCCTCTACAGGTATCTTTAACTGTTTAGCTAGCTCCCGCTCCATCTCCGCAGCGCTCTTATGATTAGCAGTAGTCTCTACGCTTACGTTAATGCGCTCCGCACCTATTAGCGCGCTCTGTCTTTTACCACACTCGATTATCATCTTGAGATAAGCTAACTTAGCTAGCTCATTACCCTCTAAGTTTTGGAGCGTATCCCAACACGCATCCTTAACGCGCTCCGCTTCTAGGTAAATAGCCTCTCTGCGCGCGTTAACTTGACCTGCGGTAAGACTTTTAGACCACCTATCTTTAACCTCTTTAGTAAACTTATCCGCGCGCGCTACTGTTAACCCGGTTACCTGCGCTATCTCCGCTATACTCTTTACTCCGCGCTGTAGCAGTATCTCTATAGCTACTATCCATCTCTCTTGGTCTAGCGTAGAGAGCTGCCCTTTAGTCTGTGTAGGTACGTCTATCCCGCGCATAATCGGATAACGTGTAATAATCTCTGTATCTCTTGAGCTTACCGCTAGCTCTCGCTCTGATAAGGATAAGTCTTGGTTATCCCTCCCGGCTTGACCCGGTAAATATACCCGCTCTCCTAGTAAGTCTTTACTCATTAGTCTTTAATCCTATCTGCGTAGGTTAGGCGCTGCGGTTGTCCTGTAGTATCGGATATTACTTTAGCTTGTCTAGTAGCGGAGTAGAGCGCGCTACCGTAGACGCTATGCGTATAGACGGTATAACTAACCTCGTCTCTAGGTTGTCCTGTCCTATGAGTCCGGGCTAGTAGCTGCTCCCATGTAGCGGGGTCTGCTATCGCAGCAGCTACTAAGCTAACACTCCATCTTTGGAGGTTCTTACCTGTACCGTGAGACCTCACAGACATAATACAGCGTCTACCGTCTAGAGGTATCTCTACTCCTCCCCCGTAGTAAGGAATACCCAAGACAGAGGAGAGGCGCGTACCTAGTTCTACTAAATCAACCCATATTATAAACCCTCCGATCTGCTTATCTACCCAAGCGCAGATATCATCTACTAAGTAATCAGATACCCATACCGCAGCGCGCGGAGGCTCCGGTTTATGCTTATGCTCTAGCCATATCGAGCGCGTAGCGCTAAACGTATCCCTAACGTCTGCGCGTAGATCCTCAAAACCTAGCTCTATGAGCTGCGGACTATCGTACCCGTCTAAGTCCATATCTTTTATAATGCGTACCGCGCGTCTCCAAGCTCTACGCGCCTCTAACCAAAGCGTATCCGGTACGTTATCCTCCCATACCCAATAATAGAGGACTCCTGCTAACATCTGAGAGAGCGCGCGTAAAGCGAACTGCTCCGCGTCCTCCCATAAATGAGAGGAGGCGCTTACCTCTTCTAGATTAAACTCTATCCCTAGCTCCTCTAGCGCGTCTACTACTCCCTCCTCAAAGCTCCGGGAGATAGCGTCCTTAAGGTCTATAGGTATCGCAGGTCTCCGGGTATAGATACGCAGGGAGCTGCCTACGGTTTCCTCTGTAGTGAGGACTACGCCTTTAGTATGCAACATACGCGAGTAGAGCGCCTCTCTTGGTTTAGATCCCCATTCTAGCAGAGGCTTAAAGGCTGCGTGTTGGTAAGGGTTAGCCTCTCCGGTTAAGACGTTATCGAAAGTCTCTACATCTCGCATATTACGCGGGATAGGTGATCCCTCCTCTAAGCTCCAATCTGCTAAATGTGCAAAGTCCGCTAAGGTCTTGTTAAATAGCGTACCGCTCATAACTACTAGTCTACAGCTAGGGTTACTTACTAGGTACTTACCTAACCTCCCCGTCCGGGTAGAGTCTAGGCTTTTAACGTAATGCGCCTCATCACATATTATTAAGTCCGGAGCTGTCCTCTTAAGGTAGTCTAATCCGCTCCGTCTAGAGAGCTGCTCATAACTCAAGATATGTGGAGTTTTAAAGGTAAACTGCTCTCTATACGCGGGTATCTCTGCGTATGTTTTCTCCCGGAGCGCTGCGGGTACTAGGAGGACGGTACACGCGCTCCCCATAACAGAGGGGAGGAGTAAACTTATAAGAGTCTTACCTACTCCGCATCCTAGCAGGAGGACTCCTCCGCGCGCCTCTCTACAAGCTACTAGGCTTTTATTCTGTAGCGGTTTTAGAGTCCAAGTACCCTCCGGAGTCTTTAGCGCGGAGGTTAAGTCCTCCTCCTCATACTCCCAAGAGGGGAGCCTAGCTATACGGATAGCCTCTGTAACCTCTGTACAGGTCTCCTCCTCCTCTTCATCCCCTGCGAATAGTAAAGCTAGTTGAGGAGTCATTTAGTAAGCTCCTGTAGCCTAGTATATATCCTATCAAAGTCCTTAGCGTACCCGGTTTTAGTACCTCCTCCGTTATAGCTCCCTACAGCCTCTAGCGCGGTTTTGTGTCTTTTGCGGTAATACCTCCAAGCCTTAAAAGCTCCACACTCATAATCATAGTCTAGCGGTTTCTTACATTTCCAATACTTAGGGAGAGCTTGTAACACTCCCCGCGCTCCTGCGCTGCTCCGTCTGCCGGGAGTATGCCTGCTCTCTGCATAAGATAGCGCGATAATCTCTAGAGGGTCTAGGCTATGCTCCTCCGCATATATCGCAGTCCTAGCACATGATAAATGAGCTTTAGAGTCTAAATGAGGAGCGCTAGAGTAGCAGAGGTACAAGTAAAAGAACGTCTTAAGCATACCTCTAGCCTCTCATCACTACGCGCGCTGCTTTGAGTAGTAAAGCATCTACTAAGCGTCCGTATAGGCTAGAGTTAGGGTCTGCGTAAATCGCTCCTCCGGGTAACCCGCGCTCCTCTATCAAAGAGTTAAGCATATCGTATCCCTGCGCGTACTTGATTAGAGATATGTGTTTAACCTTATGCTCCGCGCATATCTCCTCTATATAAGGCTCTAGCGCAGTCCTTAGAGGTGTAATGCTCTCGTTAATAGGTCTACAGCCTACGTAAAGTATAGAGGTCTCCTCCGTAGCGGGAGTCTCCGTAGAGGTCTCCTCCGGAGTCTCTCCGCGTAGGTAAGCTAGTATATTCTCTTGGTTATTAGACATAGGTAGTTTCTCAATATGCTCTATAGTGTAGTGACAACTGTTATAATGATCGCAGCGCTTACCATAAGCGAAACAAAACCCGGACTCTTTAGCGGTAGACTCGATAGAGTTAGTAGATGCCTCTAGCATCTCTTTAACGGTAGCTAGTATCTCATCAAAGCGGGAGAAAACGTCCTCCCGCTTAATCACCACAGATACTTTCTTAGCTCCGTAAGGTGTTTTAGTTTGATAGTAAACATGAGTTACGCGCGCCTGCTCCGCGTCCGGGTAATGCTCTAGAACGTGTCGCGCGTAAATAATGAGCTGCGTATTAACCGCTAGCTCCTCCTCTGTCTTAGTCCATCGCTCAAGACTAGATGTAGTCTTATGGTCTAAGATATGTACTCCGTCTGTTAGGTCTAGCAGGTCTATAAAACCTTTAAACGGTACAGGGAGGTTAGGTATCTTAAAGTCTTCTAATGTAGCCTCTACGTGCTGCTCTTTGGGATTACGCGCGGGGAGTAGATCAATACCGGGAGAGGCTATCTTAGTTACTTGGGAGCGTCCGGAGGGAGTAGTACCGTTAAGCAGATACTCCTCTAGTACCGCGTGTACCTTAGTACCGCGTAACATAGCCTCCGTAGGTTTTCCCCTCCTGCCTAACATATAGGTGTAGTACCATTTACGAGGACAGCTCCGGTACAGCTCGATAGAGGAGGCGCTTACATGGGAGAGACTCATAAAGTGATATCCTTAGTAGCTAGATACTCCCTTACGCGCTGCTCTATTACCTCATAGAGCGCGGGAGTCTCCCTTAAAAGCTGCTTCATAACTTCAAGCGCTAGCTTGACTGCTGCTATCTCTGTATCTGTCATAGTGTTAACCTCCTCTAGAGACCTTAGCATAAACTCTACTACTACACTAGTAGTTTATACCCTACGTAGTAGACCCTCCGGAGACAAGCGGAGCGCGCGCTATCGAGGCTAGACGGGTCTCTATTCGGGCGTGTGACACTCTTCTGTCACACCTCTAACTATATGAAACTAATGCACTTTTATACTCTTTGTGTCAGATACCACATAAAACCGTAGACGCTCTGTAAGTATATTGTTATTCTGCTGTAGTGCTACTACTACTAACGTATATATAAATATGTTTATAGGGTCTGTAGTATCCGTCCGGTATCTGTCACTCCATAGGAGATTATATGCTTAGTCCGTTCGCTCCTAACTACGATTATATTAAAGGAATACCTATACTTACGCTAGAGGAGGATAGGTTACTAGAACTTAAGTTAGAGGCTGTCACACGGATTACGGAGGAGACCACATGGGGAGAGACGCGGGTAAGCGCTCTAGTACAGGTACTCTCTGTAACTAATATAGAGATACCCTTTATAGTCTATCACTCGATAGGCTTAGACTATGATAGCTGTAACATCTTGGGGAGGATGGTATTAGAGGAGATCTACTTTATCTATCTAGGACACAGACTAAACAGATTAGCGGAGCTAGGCTTACCGGGTAACCGGTTACTCTGCGCCCTCTCTACTCCGCTGCTTAACATAATCTGCGGTACACTATCTAACCCTCTCTCAGATATCGCGGAGCTACTTAACGATAACTCCGCAGATCAAAGTACCCTTATAGAGATACTCCTAGCTGCGTATAAGGACTACGCACTAGAGCAGCTCCCCCGCGCGCGCCTATTCCCTAAATACGCTAACAAGGCTACAGAGGAGCGCGTACTAGAGATACTCTCTAAAGAGGCTTGACACCTCCCCCGCTTGGTATTATATTTAAGGACGCGAGACCTTTAACACTAGGAGATACTATGGGTAATATCCGCTTAAACTCTAAACCCGCTATCATGGGAGACCTCCCGCAGCCTATCGCTACGCAGGTATCTTATGCAGGACGTACTATCCGGATGCATCATATAGATACGTCCTTATCTTACTCAGAGCGCTATGTTAGCTCCGGAGTATTTGTAGACCCTACGGGTAAGCAAAACTCTAAGCTACTCGTAAAGGGTATGATCTTTACTTTTGATCTAGACTTTGTAGATATCGTTAAGACTCAGGACGGAGTATTAGAAGAGGCGCGCGCAGCGCTACAGGGTAGAGAGGTACACTCTACGTCTAAAGGTGCGCGTATTGATATCACGGATGATACTTACGCAGCAGATATTATTAAGGCTTGGTTAACTTGGAAACCGGAGGAGGAGCTACTAGCGCTCTGCGATATTTACGCGCCTCTAGCGGTAGGCTTTCTCTCTAAGTATCTAGGTAAACCGCAGGTTATTACCTACTCCGGTACAGGTCTACATATCCATTATAGGCTTGACGATAAAGAGGCTTGGACGGAGACCGGAGTAGAGCTGCTCTCCCCGGAGTTACGAGACCAAGCGCTAACAAATATCCCCGCGCTCAAGCGCCTCTATAAGCGCGTTAACAAGGCTTTTAAAGCGCAGTACGGTTACTGCTTTGATGATAAGATGAGTGATATAGGTACTGCTATTACTCGCGATCTAGGTAACCTTAACCGTAAATGCTCCGCTAACCCTAAGACGGTACAAGCTATCTACGCGCAGCTCTGCGAACCGGACGCGCGCTTTAGTCTAGCTAACGCAGCCTATCCGGAGGAGGAGACCCGGACTAAACCTAAGTCTAAGCGCTCCATCTCAGAACGCCTTAAAGACGGGGAGGGGAGGAGCTTTGATGCGCGCGTTAAGCGTACTCCGCAGATACTCTCCGCAGACGAGACGGTTACCTTTATCTATAACGGGGAGGAGACTACCCTTAACGTATCGGATCTTAAAGAGGATTGGAGCGCAGTAAAACACGCAGGATGTACAGTAGAGGACGCTACCGGGGATAAGCTCCGCGTCCGTCTCGATTGGTTAAGTAACGGTAGTATAAACTGCTTTGCGCGCTTTAATGAGGAGGAGGATAAGCTAGTATTCTACTGCAACGTAGAAAAGTACATTAATGCGGAGGCGCGTAACGTCTTTAACTTAGAGGGTACTCTATGCGCTATCTATACCTATACTAACGCGATAGACGCAGAGCTAACGCGAGACGTTAAAGGTAGGGTACAAAAGACGCTAGCTAACTTTGCGCTTATCGTAGCGGGAGACCCTAGACTAGCAGGTAAGATTAAAGAGAATGTAAGACTAGGACAGACGGAGATACATAAGGACATAGACTTAGCAGCTAACTCCGGGTCTCCGCGCGTCCGTAGACTCTCCTCTAAAAGAGAATGGACTTATCTAACAGATAGACATATAGCTTACATCTCTACAGTAATAGAGAGCTACTACGGAGTCTCCGTAGCTAAAGAGCTAGTCTGTACTGCTATAGATACCGCAGCGTCTAGTAATGGATATGATCCGGTTACCGCTTGGATAGAGGGTAACTCTTGGGATAGAGTCTCCCGCTTAGACTCTTGGTTACCTCGTATCTTAGGTCTTACCCCTAACCATGAGCGTTATAACTTATACTCCTCCTACGGACGCGCAGCGCTTTTAGCTATTGTAAGAAATATCTACAGCCTCGATACAGACCCGGTACTAGCGCAACATATCCTAATGTTAAAAGGGGAGCAGAATAGCGGTAAGTCTACGCTTACTAGCGTCTTAGGTGCTACCTCTTATCTAGGTAGAGATTACTTTAGTGATGAAGAGATAAGGATAGATGGTAAATCACAAGACCTTATACAGCTCTTTAGAGGCAAGTTTCTTATGGAGATACCGGAGCTAGCTAGCTTCAATAAGAAAGATTACGAGCTTATTAAGAGCTTTATTACACGCTCCCGCTTAGAGGGTAGGTTAGCGTATGATAGGACTTGGACTAAACAGAATAGAGCTACTTACTTCGTAGGTACTACTAACGCGCTAGTACCGCTAGGAGACCCTACAGGGAATAGGCGCTTTCTCTTGGTAGACCTCCATAACGATATAGAGACCTCCTCCGGCCTATGGGATCTAGAGGGATTAACCGCAGAGATACCGCAGCTCTACGCAGAGGCTTATAACCGGGTAGTCTTGGGTAAGCATATCCCCGCAGGTAGGCTTACTAAGGTTTATGCGGGAGACGTTGTAGAAGATTGGAACCTATCACCGGAGGAGCGAGACGCGCAGGACGCATTTAACTCTACCTTTACCGCAGTAGAGCAGACCTCCTCCGCTATAGAGGGTTATCTAGAGGACTTAGTAGAGCGCGGAGTAACGCAGACTACTCTAGCCTCTCTGCGTAAAGCGCTAGATGAGGAGTACAACATACCGCGCGTAAGTAATCGACAAGTTAGCGAGACGCTGCGCGCTAAAGGATGGAGAGACGCGCGCAGGAGAGGCTCTAGAGTATGGGTATATGAGGGAGGAGACGCGCCTAAACCTACTACTCCTCCTCCTGTAGACTCATGGGGAGTAAGCAACGCTAGAGACGTAGCTAAGAGTAACCCTCCTCCCGCTCCGGATATGCGGGAGATGCTAACGCTTATGCAGGAGATGAAAGCTAGCCTAGAGGAGCTGCGCGCAGAGAATAAGCAGCTAAAGCAGGAGCTAGAGGAGGCTAAAGCTACTCCCGCTCCGGTAGCAGAGCCTCCGGTAGAGGCTCCGCAGATCCCTAAGCAGGTCTCCGATATTGAAGAGGTACGCGCGCTAATAGATACCTCCGCGCTTATCGAGGTACTAGCGGAGGAGGACTACAAGCGCATCTCTAAGCTATGGGTAAGTTATAACCATATCCCGGACGGTAACCGGAGGAGCCTTAAAGGTAAGACCCTACTAACCCGGCTTAATAACCTACTAGGAGGTCTGTAAGATGAGATACGAGACGAGTACAGAGCTAGACCTATTACAAGGTTACTTTACAGAGTTTAAGGGGATGCTCTCCGATATCTCAGAAGACGTAGACGTAGAGAGGTTACGTAACGCAGACGCATTTAACCGGGTACTCTCCGGTATGCGTAAGCTCTGCTCTGAGTTTACCCGATACGCTACGGAGGAGCATAGCGCAGCCTATGAGAGACAGAGCGTAGATTATGACCCGGAGGACGCGCGCGTATATGTCTCCCCGCAGGGAGGAGAGGTAGAGGCTTACATAGATCCGCAGACCGGGAGACGCATAGGAATAGACGCTAAAGGTAGAGAATGGATATACACTCCGGAGCCGGGAGATATAGAGGAGGAGCGGGGAGGGAGTTACCTAGCAGACCCGGAGCCGGTAGAGGAGGAGGCTAGCTTACCCGCTCCGTCTGTAGTACCCTCTGCTATAGGAGGTACTATGCTAGATAACTACACTTGGTATAAAGACGAAAAGATTAACGGAGACGCTAGAGATATCTTTACATGGATCATCAAAGCAGACCCGCGTACCTGCTCCCCGGAGGAGTTTATAGAGGGTCTCTTATACGCGCGCTTAAGTAAGTCCGGTAAAGCAGCCTCCCTAACGCAGCGGGAGCTAGTAGACCTAGTATTACTCCGGAGCTTTCCCGGATATCCTACTACGATAAAGGGAGCTACTGATAAGGTACGCGCTATCTCTAAGCAGCTTAAAGCCTCTAAGGACTTCACTAAGAAAGGTTTAGAGGATCTGACTAAGCGCGGATATCCTACCGCTAGCTTTTATACACAAGGTCATATAGACGCGCTAGAGGCTGCGCGCGCTCCCTGCTCTCTCCCCGGAGATGATCTAGAGGAGATATGCGCGCTAGCAGTAAACGCAGACCCTACGGTAGAGGAGACTCCGGTAATAGAGTCTCCTACGGTAGAGGAGGAGACTACCTCCGTAGACGTACCGGACGCAGTAACCCGCGCGCGCGCTCTGCTAGGACTATGATATTTAAGAGGTTTTGTAAGTACCTAAATAAATGTTTAGTATTTACTTGTAATCCTCTCCGGTATTATCTATAACTCTCTACGTAGCCTCCGCGCTACTTCATTAATACGCAGCGCTCCGCGCTGTAAGCATCATACGCAGCTTAAAGAGCTGTAAGACACAAGAGGAGAAAACCTTATGGGTTTCAGAGATCAGATTAAAGACGCAGAGTCTAGACGACAGAGTGAGTATGTAACTCCCGGACGTTATCTCTTTAAGATTGAAGACTTCAAAGAGGGAGAAAACCGTAAGGGTAGAGAGTTTGTAGTAGTTGAGATGACTGTTATTGACTCAGACGATACAGATAAGCATCCTAAAGGCTCAGAGCGTTCATGGTTGCAGATGACAGATACGGATACCGCAGCGCGCAATATCCGCGGGTTTCTGTGTCGTGCTTTGAATGTACCGGACGCAGGGCTTACAGATGAGATGATTGATAAGGCTTTTACTCCTAAGAAAGCTACCGGTAAGTCTCCGCTAGCGGGTCTGCTTATCGGAGTTAACGCGCGTATGATCCAAACTCGTAAAGGCACTGACTTTACCGTAGTAGACTTTTACCCGGTAGAGCAGGACGCGGAGAGCTTAGACTAATCTAGGGTTAAGGTCTCGCAGCCTAACCTAGACGTAGCGGGGAGACGTAGCTTAACAGAGCTAGCAGACCCTCACTACACTTAAACCCGCAGCGCTAATCCTCCTCCCCATAGGTACGCGCTGCGGGTTTACTCTATTTAGGGGCATTTAGCTTAATCGGTTAAAGCTACCGTCTCATAAACGGTATGATCTAGGTTCAAGTCCTAGAGTGCCTATGATATACTCCTAGCGCGTAGTCTTTTGTATGGAGTATAGCCTATGTCTAGTATGATAGAGAGAGCTGCTGCTAACCCGCGTCCGCTCTCTAATCCCGGTAGTATGGAGCGGGTCTTATCTCGTTTTTTTGTTAAAGATCCGTTATCCGGGCGTAAAGACGTAGAGGTTATCTACGTTACCTCTAGCAATCTAAAGAGCGTAGCGTACTCCCATAGTAGACAAGTAATGCGCGTTACGTTCTTAGGCTCCGGGAGACTCAAGAGGGAGAGACAGTACCGATACTTTAACGTACCTCCGCGCATCTTTGAGGCGCTTAAGCGCGCAGGGAGTAAAGGACGTTTCTTTTATTACGCTATCCGTACCCGTTATCCTTATCAGAGAATGTATTAACTATGCAGATACCTCCGGAGGCTGTAGTTATATGCTTGTATTTATTAAGTATTTACGGTATGGCTATCGCGCATCTTTTAGGCTTGATATGATAATATAAGTCCGCTATACTTACTGCGTATCCTCTCACTTTTACGCAGGAGGTTTTATGCGTACTTACTCTAGAGCGCTCCAAGACTACGCGCGCTCCGTACCTACCGGTATTATACCTATCGGTTTTGATGTAGAGACTTTTAAGATTACTAACCAAGTAGCTCCGGAGGTTGTCTGCGCTTCATTCTTTAACCCGTCTCTCTCGCAGGATAGAGGCTACCTCTTAAGTAAGCAGGACGCGGAGCAGCATCTAGTAGACCTGCTCTCTAACCCGCAGGTATGGCTAATAGCGCATAACGCTAACTTTGACAGTATCGCGTCCTCCCTCATCTCTCCGCGCTTATTCCCTCTCTTTATGCGCGCCTATCTACAAGGTAGGATACACTGTACTAAGCTCCGGGAGGCGCTACTACTCGTAAGCTGTACCGATAACTACGGGGAGATTAGCGGGAGCGTATCCGGACGCTTTGCACAAGTCTCTAGACTCTCGTTAGCGGGAGCGCTGCTTACCTACTACGGTAAAGATATAACAGACTCTAAAGTAGGTGATGTATGGAGGCTTAAGTACCATACACTAGCGGGAGTACCTGTAGACTCTTGGGAGTCCTCCGCTAGAGACTACGCGATAGGAGACGCAGAGTACGCGCTAGCGGTTTACCTTGCTCAAGAGACCCGCGCAGAGACGCTTAACGCGCAGCTCTCCGCAGCGCATAACCTCCCGGTTAACGTCTTAGGAGACGCGCAGAGACAAGCTACTAGTGAGTTTTGCTTAATGTATATGTCCTCCGTTAACGGAGTCCGCGTTAATCCGGATAAGATAGGAGACGCTAAAGCAGCTATCCTAGCAGATCATAAGAGGCTTATAGCAGACTGCGTAAGCTACGGACTCTATAAGGCTGCTCCCAAGACGGAGCGCGGGATTAAAGCAGATAAGAGCAAGGTTACAGCCTTGTTTAAGCGCGCCTACGATATCCTCCGGTATGACTCTCCGGATATTTACAGCGATCCTAGTAAAGATAACCCTACTATAAGCACTGCTGCGGAGCCTAGAGGGATACTAATAAGGCTTATAGATAAGGCTATAGCGGAGCGTAAGAACGTAATAAGGATTACCTTAGACGCAGTAGCGCTTACAGAGCTAGAGCTTATTAAGCAGCTAGTAGAGGATTACGCGCGCGCGGAGTCTCTTTGGAAAGAAACTAACACTTTTCTTAACGCTCTAGAGGGAGCGCGCCTTAACTCAGATAACCGGCTTAGATACGTCCTTAACGGTTTCGTCTCTACCGGGAGGTCTAGTAGTAAGTCTCCTAATATGCAAAACCTACCAAGAGGAGGAGCTACCCGCGCGTGTATAGAGGCTGCTTCGGGTAAGATATTCGTTATAGCAGATTACTCTAATGCAGAGATGAGGACGCTAGCGGAGGTTAACTACGTAGAGCAGGACGGTAATAGCGAGTTAGCGCGGGAGTATCGTAAAGACCCGGCTTTTGATCCTCATCTATTCGCCGCCTTTAAGATGTGGAATATAGAGCGCGCGGAGCAACTCACCTTTAAGGATGCTAAGGACATTTACTCCGATAAGACAGACCCGCGCTACAAAGATATTAAGCGATATAGGACGCTAGCCAAGATACTAAACTTTGGGTTAGCCGGGGGATTATCACACGTAGGTTTTGTCTCCTACGCGCGCGGGTATAATGTTAACCTCTCTGTAGCGGAGTCTGAGCGCCTCTGCTCTATGTGGTTAGACGTATGGGGAGAGATGCAAGTATACTTTAACACGCGCGCGCAGCTCTTTAGAGATGACCCTATAACCGGGGAGCCTAACGCTACGGAGGAGCAGCGTACTTACCTCTTTAGAGAGTCCGGACGCGCGCGCTATCTCCGTAAGTATACTGTAGCCTGTAATACTCCCTTTCAAGGTATCGCAGCGGACGGAGCTAAAGAGGCTGTAATACAGGTCTTTACGGAGTGCTACTTTATGAAGCGCTCCCCGCTCTACGGTTGTACTCCTATCCTCTTTGTACATGATGAGATAGTCTTAGAGTGTAACTATGATGGTACAGAGGCTAGCCATAAGAAAGCGGACGCAGCAGCGCGGAGGCTAGGAGAGCTTATGGTTACTTGTATGGAGCGCTATACTCCGAATATCCCCGCGCTAGCAGACGCTAACTTAGCTACTATGTGGACTAAGGACGCGGAGAGCGATACGCTACCCTCCGGTCTCCTCTCTATATGGTCTCCCTCTGAGGTAGAGGAGGATATAGAGGAGGTAGAGGAGCCTAAGCAGATCACCTCTACAGAGAAGCAGCTTAGACAAGCTGCGCGCGCGTCTATACTGAATAACCTATAGACCCGCTAAGATATCCGGGAGACCGGAGCGGAGCGGGAGCTTAACTCCTAACTCCTCTAGCTGCTTCGCATTATGAGACTTACGCTCCCCCTCTCCCCATTTATCCCAAGAGACTATAAACCATACTCCGCGCAGCCTCACTAGGACTAAAGCTAGATGACCATACGCTAGCCTCCGGGATAGCTGCGCGCTTTGCATATCGTCTACTGCGCTCTTAGGTATCCGGTCTGCCTCTCTGCTCTTTAGCTCTATATGTCCTGCTCTACCGTCCGGTAGCCATAGCTCAAAGTCACAGCCCGCGCGCTCTGTATAGGTAGCCTTAAAGACCTTACCTCCGCTCCCTACTCTCCGGTAAGGCTCATAGCGTTTACATATCTCCGCGCTCCCCTCCTGTAAGTAAAGGTTAGCTATCATGTTAACCGCGCTCTCCGCGTCTGCTCCGTTTAGCTTTGCAGATAGCCCGGATAGCCCGGCTTTAGTATATCCTCTACCTTGTTTAGTAAACCTACGCATAGGCGCTCCTCTCTGCTAGAATGTATAGAGGAGACTAACATACTATGAGTAAACTAACACCTAAACGCAAGTTACGCACCTCCCCGGAGGATAGCGTAACCGTATGCGTAACCGTACCGGAGGAGATACTAAACCTTATCACTCCTCCCGGATCTACTGCGGGAGACACTATCCGCGCGGTTATCGGAGGTATAGCGGAGAGCTGCGGAGTAGACCTGCGCTATTATCCTACGCTGCGCGGGGAGCCTACCCTTTACTCTCATAAGATCATAGAGACGAGTCTACTAGAGGTCTGTTACGAGTCTATAGACCTACCCTGCGCTCCTCCGCAGGGGATAGAAGAGACAGACCCTTATAACGCTGCGCGCGCGGTAGCCTCCTCCGCTCGATACGATACGGACGGATACTCCCCGCGCTACGGGAGGACTAACCCGCTAGGCTCTACCCTCTCGCGTCTGCATTATCAGCAGCGGGAGCTAGCCTCCGCTATAGCGCGTATGCGTAAGCTCCGCAGGTATGATAGCGTCTACGCGGAGAGCGGGAGACCTACAAGAGAGGACGCGCTAGCAGAGCTAGAGGAGGTCTGCGCGCTCCTCCCCTCCGGGAGTAAGGATGCGCTTTGGTCTTGGGTTAGCGTAGATGTACTTATAGAGGTTATGCAGGACTACTTTAAGGCGCTGCGCGCAGATCTAGAGGCGCGTAGAGATCTAGATCAAGCGAGACTTAGCAGGGAGCAACGCTCCCGCGCGGAGCGCGTCTACCGGGAGGGAGTAGTAAGACGAGAGCGCGCAGTAGTTAACGGTATCGAGGTTAAGCGGAGGAGGCGCGCTGTACCGGAGGAGACCTCCTCTTTGTTCCCGTCTTGGGCTGCTCAAGAGGAGGAGGCGCTACTAGGAGAGCAGCTCCGCTCCCGGTACGGTACTAAGCTCCCTACCGCAGAGACCCGATACGCAGCGCAGGAGCGCAGGATAGAGCGTAAACGAGTACATGATCTAGAGGAGGAGGCTAGGCTAGCGCGGGAGGAGGTAGCAGCGCGCAGCGGAGACGCGCTCCCCATAGCGCAGAGCGGTACAGTACCTGCGCGCTATCCCGACCCTAACTACACTCCTCCCTACAAGCCTAAACCGCGTAAGTGTCGTAAGGTATGGGAGGAGGGTACACCTAAACGCGCGTATTATGATCGAAAGATGAGAGAGCATAGAGCGCGCATAGCTCGTAAAAGAGAGGAGTCTTAAATATGACCTTAACACAAGTAGCAGCGTGGTTACTAACCGCAGACATACTCCCGGAGGAGGAGCGCAGCGCGCAGCTAGCGGAGCTGCTCTCCCAAGTAGCAGAGCGCATCCGGGTTACTAAGTGGAATATAACGCAGGAGGTTAAACGCGGAGACCTCCCCGCGCGTATGGTACAGCCTACCTTTAACGCTCTGTTAGCAGACTTACAGCGCGTAACCGCTCCGGAGCTAATCCCCGCGCGGGAGACGCTGCGCGCCTACCTACACGCTCCGCAGGTATCAGAGGAGGTAGCAGAGGAGCTAGCGCAGCTGCTAGGCTCCCGCGCTCCTCTCTACGCAGACCTCCGGAGGATAGAGGCGCGCTCCCCGCTCCTCTCCGCGCGGTAGTGTATTAGGATTAGCGCGCGCTATAACTAGTTGAAATCTCGAGAGTTTTAGCGCGCTCAAAACTTTTCATAAATAATACTTGCTAGCTTAGTGAGTATTCGGTAAGGTCTTAAATATGAGGAGAGCAGAGGCGCTCTCCTCCCTAACCCAAGACTCCGGAGACTCAAGACATGAGCAGCGAGACTAAGACACAAGTAACATTTGGTAAGGTAGAGCGGGAGGACGCATACTACGCTACTACAGCTATCTACCTACGCGGTAAAGAGGTAGGGTACATCACTACAGAGTCAAACCATACAGGAGCCTACGGACAGCGCTTTAAAGGTAACGTCCGGGTCTCTAACTACACGGTACATCTTGAGACCTGCTTTGCGCGCTTCACTGTAGAGGAGTACGGTAACGCGCGCTCTGCTCTCGCAGCTGCAAAGCGCTACGCTAAAGAGACGCTCTACACTCCTAACGTAGAGACCCGCGTAGAGGAGATTAACGCAGAGATTAAGAGCAAGCAGGAGGAGCGGAGCCGGGAGGAGTCCGCGATATGGAGAGACGAGATTACACGCGAGATACTAGAGCTAGAGCGAGAGCGCGCAGACCTCCTCTACGGTACGGTAGAGGCTCCCGCAGAGGCTCCCGCAGAGGCTCCCGCAGAGGCTCCCGCAGAGACTCCCGCAGAGGCTCCGCTTTACTTCTTTTCTAAGCGCTCATACTACCGGACTGCTATCTATCTGCGCGGTAAAGAGGTAGGGAGCCTCTTAACGCAGGGAGCCTCTAAGGTATGCGGTTATGAGGTTGTCTTAGACGCGGTATCCGCTACGTTTACCGTAGAGGAGTACGGTAGCGCGGGAGCTGCAAGAGTAGCAGCTAAGAACTACGCTAAAGAGACGCTCTCCGCTCCCGCAGAGACTCCCGCAGAGACTCCCGCAGAGACTCCCGCAGAGACACTCCCCGGTAAGCAGCAGCGCGCAGTAAAGGCTACGGTTATCTTTATGAGAGACCCGCTAGGAGGCGCTACCTACTCCGTCTGCCTAGACGGTAGACACTGCGGGTTTATCTCTTGGTCTAAACATGAGGCTAGGATAGAGCTACAAGGCGCTAGCCCGGTAACTATCAAGGGTAACCCGCGCTCCTCTGTTAAAGCAGCTAAGGACTACGTTAAACGCGCGCTGCGCGCCTCCTCATCTACCGGAGCTGCTCCGCAGCTAGCTCAACTCTTCTGAGCTACGCAGCGCGCTGCTGCGCGCTCCCGGTATCGAGCGGGGAGGAGCTGCGCTCCCCGGTATTAAGATTAGCTCTCGCTGTAAGTCTCGATAAAACCGGGAGTTACAGCGAGAGCTAAAACTTTTCATAAATAATACTTGCTAGCTTAGTGAGTATTCGATAGAGTCCTAAGTGTAGGGAGCAGAGGCGCTCCCCTTAACCCAAGACTCCGGAGACTCAAGACATGAGCCACGAGACACAAGACAACAAAGTAACCTGCCCTCTCTGCGGAAAGCGCGTAAAGCTCAATAAGAACGGTAAGATCAGCGCGCATAAAAGCGCCTTGAGCGTAGGTAGGAGTACAGGACGCAGCTATAATCCCTGTAGCTTTAAGGGTCTGCATATTGATACCCCGCTAACAGACGCTCTCCTACTTAAGCGCGTAACCACTATGGTAGACCTCTACACATCATCATACAACACTAACGAGTTAGCTAAGTTTAAAGCAGAGCTAGAGGTGATCAAAGCAGCTACCACAGAGGCTCCCGCAGAGGCTCCCGCAGAGGCTCCCGCAGAGGCTCCCGCAGAGGAAACCTTACAGGACAAAGTAAACGCGCTCCCTCTCAAGAGTTTTAAGGTACTCGCAGCAGTTATCCCCCTTATGTATGATGATGGAGATAGCTGCTATCTTGAAGACGTAAACGTAGAGGGTATGAGCATACACGCTATAACCGGTACTCTCCCGCATCTATCTTACTTTATTGACTGTGAAAACTTAGCGGAGAGTAATACAGGAGGTACAGGATACCTCCTAGACCTACGCTGCTATAAGGCTAACAGTTGGCTTAGTTACACAGTATACGAGGTTAACGCAGCTATTGAGGCGCGTCTTACCGCAGAGGCTCCCGCAGAGGCTCCCGCAGAGGCTCCCGCAGAGGCTCCCGCAGAGGCTCCCGCAGAGACTCCCGCAGAGACTCCCGCAGAGACTCCCGCAGAGACTCCCGCAGCTCCGGTAGAGGAGGAGGCGCGCTGCTATCACGTTACGCGCTGTAAGTTTGACCCGCGCGGTAATCCCTCCGCTTGGGTTACAGACTCCTCCTACGCTACGCTAGAAGAGGCGCGCGCGCGCTGCGCGGAGCTTGTAGCAGAGCTAGGAGGTAAGGTAGACCCTAGCTCCCTCTCCGCGCATAGCTGCGAGACCATAGGAGACGTAGGTATACAGCTAGTTTATGATACCCTCCCCGCGCGGGATAATACTAAAACCTACATAGGCGCGCATAACGGAGCCTATCTATATGAGACCTCCCCGCTAGAGGAGGAGGCGCTAGAGGAGGAGGCGCTAGAGGAGGAGGCGCTAGAGGCGCTAAAAGCTGCGGTACTCGATAGAGCCGGGACGGAGGAGCGCGTACTAGAGCTGCTTAATGATATAGTATATGATAAAGTAGGACTTGACCTTATCGAGAGAAACCCAAAGCCGGGGATTGTTTATGCTGCGGTACTCGCTACCCTCCCTCCGCGCGTATCTTGGGAGCATACGCAGGTAGACCGGGAGAGCTTTACCGCATTAGGTAGCGTAGAGGGAGAGGCGCGCGCGGAGATATCCTATACCGTAGAGAGCTGCGGGTATGAGGTTAAGAAAGCTACTATGCTAGACCTCAAGACGGGAGAGGAGACGGAGTATAAATATACTCTATGGAATAATGACGCGGGAAATATCGCGCGCGCAGCGCTACAGAATCGAATAGCGGAGGAGTTTACAGCACCTACGGACGCGGAGGAGATTATATCCGCAGCTGCGGATATCTTAAAGGGTCTCTCCGCTCCTCCGGTAGAGGAGGAGGAGGCGCTAGAGCCTCTAGTAAGGGGTCTCCCGGAGGCTCCCGCAGAGGAGGAGGCGCTAGAGCCTCTAGTAAAGGGTCTCCCGGAGGCTCCCGCAGAGGAGGAGGCGCGCGTTATCCGGGTAACTCCTCCGCAGGTAGACGCGCTCCGCGCGCTTGGTTATGAGGTTAAGAGCTGTAAGCTGCGCTACTATCCCTCTCAAGTAGAGGAGATGCTAGAGCGCCTCTACGCGGAGCGAGAGACCCGGACGCGCGGAGCTAGACGGGTATACACCTCCCTTATTGAGCGGGTCTCTAAGCCTAAGTCCAAGATTAAGCGCGCTAAAGGCGCTGCGCGCGCTTTCTTTCGCTCCGGAGACCTCCGGGTAGAGTACGCTACGGAGAGCGCGCATATACAGTTACTACAGCTTATAGACGCAGCTGAGAGTACCGGGCTAATCTCCGCAGGTAGCGCTAGAGCGCTGCGCGCCTCTACAGCTCCTCCCCGCGCGCTCCCGGAGACTACGGAGGAGGAGAGCGGGAGCAGCGCGCTAGCGCGCTTTATGGGTAGGTAGTACCTAGCTCCTCCTC
>Ga0160423_10001206_pt1 | contig 21678 bp, 12 predicted proteins | sample CRUFie14St8metaG_FD_108191 | JGI IMG/M metagenome (GOLD analysis project Ga0160423, IMG submission 108191) | Marine microbial communities from the Costa Rica Dome - CRUD Field 142mm St8 metaG | ecosystem: Environmental > Aquatic > Marine > Oceanic > Photic zone | place: Costa Rica: the Eastern...
CTACAAGCGTAAAAATCGTCGCAACAATTACCGGACACGGGTTTGGGCAGGATGGGGAAAACTGCGCAGAGTTCTGCGATCATGAACACCACTACACCATGGGCCAGCACCACGCCTATGAGTGGCACCCCATCGTTCACGATAGAGAGGGCTGTGAAAACGAAGTCAGAAACGGGGTTGTGGCCAATCAATACGGCTCGTGGCCGTTTGGTAGGGCAGGATGGTGCGCAGGTCAGAACGTCGAACAGTGGATCTACAACATCACGGACTGGGTTGATAACGCGACGAACAACACCAATCATCTGATCTACAGGGGCCTCTTCAACGGGGCTGAATATGTTCCGTCAGACGGCATCGGCAACGGCGGCAGGAACATTCGTGCCGATGTATGGATTGTGTTCTACGGACCTACAACGTGATGAGCGGAGGTGGTGCGACCAATTCATCCAATTCGGGCACCAGTACGGTGGTGTCCAGACGATCGTAATCGCTGTTTCTTCGACGGGGTTTGAATCCAGCTCGGATGATTGACGATTGCAATTCGGTTTCCGTGGCGTCCAATTTCGTCGTTCCAGAGGCGGAGACAACGTTCTCTTCCATCATGGTCGAACCTGCGTCGTCTGCCCCGGCAAGGAGGGCCATTTGAGCAACGGCGATGCCCATGGTGGGCCACGAGGCTTGAATGTGCTCAATGTTGTCAAGGAACAGGCGAGATATGGCCAAGTGGCGAAGGTATTCCGATGAACCTGCACCCAAAACATGCTTGTTTTGACCCCGATTTCGCCGACCAAAGGTGTTCGTCTCCAGTTGAACCGGCCAAGCGATGAAGGATGTGAAGCCAGTGCCGTAATGCTTGAGCGAGTGGGCTTGCAGGTTCCTGATTTTTTTCATGTGCTCGACCCGTGCGGCAAAATCTTCACCAAATCCAATGACGTTTGTGGCACTGGTCGTCAGTCCCAGAGATTGGGCCTCACCCATGACCCGCAACCAATTGGCCGGTGCTCCTTTTTTGGGAGAGACGTTCTTTCGCACATCGTCCACGAGCATTTCAGCACCTCCACCAGGAAGACCGTGCATCCCAGCTTTCTTGAGTCGTTGAAGGACTTCCAGCGTCGACATCTCACAGACGGCCGCCATGCCCTGAATTTCAATAGGACTGAAACAGTCAATGTCGATGGTCGGGTGGTTTTCACGAAGATGCTGAAGAAGTCCAACATACCAATCCATGGAAAGCGCCGGGTTCACGCCGCCCTGCATGAGGATCCTTGAACCACCTATCGCTTCCAACTCGCGTATGCGTTCTGAAATTTCATCGTAAGTTTGCGTGTAATTCTCTTCATGACCGGGTGGACGATAAAACGAGCAAAACTGGCAATTGATGGTGCAGACATTGGTGTAGTTGATGTTTCGATCCACAAGGTAGGTGACCTCGCCGTGTGGATGCATGGCAAGACGCCGTGCGTGCGCTGCTCGCATGAGAGCGTGCAATGGTGCATTGTTGTACAGCTCCACTGCGTCAGAGGACGAAAGTCGCAAGTCATCCGAACAGGACCGAGTCCATTTGAGTTGCTCTTTGAGGATGCGTTGCCACTTCATAGAATCACCCAATCACAGACTGTTGCCAACAATCGCTTCTATTTCCTCGACAGTTTTTGGACAATCGTCCGTCAAGATCACCGGCCCGTCGTCTGTAATCAGGATGTCGTCTTCTATTCTGATGCCGATGTTGGCGTAGCGTTCTGGACATTTCACATCAGGCCGCCAGGCACCAAAATACAACCCGGGTTCGACCGTTAAGCACATTCCAGGCTCGAGCAAACGAGGTTCACCGCCCGGTTTGTAGACACCCACATCATGAACGTCCAGACCAATCCAGTGGCTTGTGTTGTGCATGTACCACCGCTTGAGTTCGCCGGTTTCCAAATCCAACGCTTCTTCAACCGTTTGAGAAATTACGCCCAGCCGAATCAATCCCTCCGCCATCACGCGCCGTGCTGCCTCATGCGGTGCCGAGTAGGGGTTGCCGACTTGACATGCATCAATGCCAGCCAGCTGAGCGTTGAGGACAACCTCGTATATTTCCTTCTGAGCTTCGGTAAAGGTGCCGGAAATGGGCCATGAGCGCGTGATGTCGCTTGCGTAGCCTCTGAATTCTGCTCCTGCGTCAATCAAAATTACTTCGTCATCACCGCACACATCGCTGTTGGTCTTGTAGTGCAAGATGGTGGCGTTTTCACCGCAGCCTACAATGGATGGGTAGGACCAACCTGCGGTGCCGGCGTAAGCAAAGAATCCCTCAATGACGCCTTGAAGTTGGTACTCGGTTATGCCTTTGCGACTGTGCCTCATCGCCAGTTCATGAGCGAGACTTGCAACCTTGCTGGCGTAGACGAGTTGATCTATCTCGGAGGCTGATTTCCTCAACCGAAGTTCTGCCAAAAGACCAGAGGGGTCTTCAACAGCGACGGGCCCGGTACCAAATTGTTGGCGAGCACGATCGCGTCGGCGCACAGCGGAATCCACCAGAGAATCCAATTCAGTATTTGTTCCGCCTCGATGAAACACCCGCTTCGCATCGTTCATCCAAACCAGCAGCCGTTCTTCCAACTCAGCGTTACTGTACGCTTCGTCGATAGCGTAGGCTGAAAGCGCTCCTTCCACACCCGGGCGTCGGCCCTCCCAAATTTCCTTGAGGGTGTCTTTTGCTTGAACGAAAAGACACGACTTCCAACCGTCAGACGTGTGGCGAAGAACGTAGGTGGTTTCGGATTCAAGCCACCCGGTAAGGTAAATCAAATCGCTCGAGGTTCTGTACGGGTAGCCAACATCGTTGGAGCGAACGGCATGGGGCGGTGATGCCAAAACAAGGACATCGTTTTCCCTTAACTGGTCGGTCAGGAGGGATTGTCGCTGACGGTATTCGCTAAGTTGTGTCTCGGCTGGCTGAGGCGGGAGACGGGACAGGGCCTCAGCGAACATGATTCATCCTGCATGTTCGTCTTCTTGAATCGTTGCATCAACATCTGGTGTCGTTGATGCATCTTTTCCGTCGTTCGCAGTGGCCAGTGATGCCCACTTCGGCAGTTCTGTTGTCTGACGTGAACCGAACCGTTTGATGGCAAACACAACGACGACCAGACCCGCCAAACCAGCCAATATCCACACCGGCGATGGTGTTTTGTCCGGACCTTCTGCGCCAAGAATTTCTACCATTACCGCATTTGAGTGCGTGAAACCGTCGTCGTCGAAAACAATAAGCTCAACCCTGTAAGTTCCGGGACCGTCAAAATGCTGCTGATTCAGCGAAGAAATGCCTCGCAACGAACGCTCCTCATTGATCACCCAAAGGTAATCTATCGGTTCATTGTCATAACTCTGTGAACCGTTGATGAGCCAATCAACACCTTCCGGTAAGACCACTTTTGTGTCTTTTGAAACCGTGAAACCGTCAACGCTCACACGAGCGGTTGGACGGATGTTAAGCACAACAAATTCGGCTGACGTAGTGTTCGTAAAACCTGCTCTGTCGCGCACAACGACTTCGACAAGGTACGTCCCTTGTTGCGTGATGTTGAGGACAATTTGGCCGCTTTGTATCGTATTGTCCGCAATCAATTCAACCTTGGTGCCGTTCTCGTCAACGATGGACCATGTGTAGTTGTACAACGAACCGACATAACCGTCCTGAGCAGTGGCATGAACGATGAGAGGTTCGCTTTCATTCACCGAACCACGAAGGGATAACGCCACGTGAGGAGGTTGAACATCGTAAAGGAAATGCTTGACAACGTCTCCCGTGCTTCGGAGAAGGTCATCTGTTGCCGATATTTCAAATTGCCATAAGCCTTGAGACAACTCGAGGTGTGCAGGGTTCACGATGATGTTAACCGCATCGGATGAAAAGTTGAACGGGAGGTGATGGGTTGTTTGCGAAGTTACGCAGACACCGTTCGGTGCTTCGCACACCTTTGCGGACACTTTGGTCAACGCGTTGGACATGTGAGGCAGAATGAGGCCCTCCGACAGCGTCGATGCCGACGAGAGAACGGCAGGATGTGACTGAAGCATCGGCGTGTTCATCGTAGCATGCCGGTAAGGCGACAACTCATCATCAAAGACCGGACGATGGTTCTGTTCGCCAATGTAGAGTAACAACGCCCAGGAGCGGTAATTTCCCTGCCCGTCGTCTTCGATATGCAGGACGCAGGTGCAATTCATTCCCGAGATGTCTGTGGTGAGGTTCCAGAGGAAGACATCGGCAGATACAGGGTTCACGTTCGTCAAGTACATACCAGACAACAGGGTAATGTTGGTATCAATGTCCAGAAGGCTCCATGTTGCGTTTCGAAGAGGTCCGGTGGCGGAACCGTTCACGTCCAACAACTCTGCAAAAAGAGCCCCGTCGGCCTGGTAAAAAGAGAGAGCCAGTGATTCAACTTCCCCTTCGTGGTTTTCTGCCGCAACAACGCCAGGTGATGCAAAGGCACTCATGAGCAAAATCGTGGACGCCAACAAATGCGAGCCACGAATCCGTTTCAGCCCTCATCACCCGGTCTCATCAATCGCTGAAGGGGTCGCACAACTCACCTTGGCCTGGATAGGAAACTGGGTTCCTGGGATTGGTGTCCCACTTGTATTCGCAGAAATTCACGTGCCCGTCGCCATCCGTGTCCACCATGCGGTCCGCCCCGTCGAAGGGATCAAACTGGAAGTGATACTCCCAACCGGTAGCCATCCCGTCGTCATCGTGGTCCTGATAGTACACTTCCGGACCGTCGTTCCATTCGTCACCGTCGGTGTCGTTCGTGATGGGGTTCGTTCCGTTTTGCATTTCTTCATAGTTGGTGTAGTTTTCAAGGTTATCGTAAAACCGTTGACCGTCGGGCGTGTCGGGGTCAATGTTGCATTCGGAATTGGTGGTATCGTTGTATCCCGGGCAGTATCGTTTCACGAGACCCGTGCGGTTGAGACCATCGTTGTCTGGGTCCTCATACCCATCGTCGATGCCGTCAAGGTCACTGTCCGGCATGGACGGGTCCATGACGCCTCGAGCGCCGTAAACGCCGACGGTCTCGTTATCGGCCAAACCGTTTTCAAAGGCCAGCTGGGAATAGTACACCTCCCACCCGTCTGGCAGCAAATCGCCATCCGTGTCGTCGTCAACAGGATTGGTGTCCCATCGGTCCGGGGCTTCCATGCCGTTGGCCAGCGTGTCGTTGTCGACATCGAACGTGTCGTCCTTTAGCGAACTGAGTGAGGGATCAAGCGCCCAACGACCATTACAACCGTCGCACAGTGAATTCGTTGGCATTTGGAACCCTGTCAGGTTCATTTCACTGACTTGGAATTTCGGCTCCAGAGCAAAACCACCAAGCCAATTCTGCCAAACATAACCGCCCGGCTGCATGGTGCAGGAACTGGTCTGGGTCGCCTCACAACCTGGCCGTTCCCATGTGGAAACAGCCACCCACAGGCTGTGTGAGTTGGTGTTGTCCTCGGCAGATTTGACTTGCATTTCCCACCCGTCCAGCATGCCGTCGCCGTCGGTATCGTTGAGGAGAGGGTTGGTTGGATTTTGGAACGGCCTTGGTACAAAGAGCACTTCCTGACCGTCGATCAACCCGTCGTCATCAGTGTCGGATTTGTTGGCGTGCGTGAGGAAGTTATCAGCACCCGCTACAACCTCTTCGCCGTCCTCGAGACCGTCGTTGTCCGTGTCAAACATGCACGGGCTCGTCGAGTAGGACTCACCTTCCCACATGAAGTTGTCACCTGCCTCCTCGAGGTCTGAAAGGCCATCGGAATCGGTGTCGGGGTTGGAAGCGTTGGAACCAGCAAGGTTGCATGCCGAGCTGTATTCGTCAAAGTCGGACAATCCGTCAGCATCCGTGTCGTAGAGCCCGGGGTCGGAGGTGACCCAAGTCGGCTGAACACCTCGGTTGACCACAAGGATTTCCCAACCCATCACTTCAATCCCGTCAATGAGGCCATCGGAGTCCGTATCGGCGTTGAGTGGGTCGGTGCTGCGACCGTCAAGGATGCCGTCTTGATCACGGTCGTTTGCCTTGTATTCCATGACGTTGGTGAAGCGTTCCTCTTCCTCAACGATGTTCATCCAGCTGAATATTCTTGAATCGATGGTTTGGCCTACGACAACGTTGAGTTCGTAGACATACCCGTCTACGGGTGCCCGCATGGCGACCACTTGTTGGTTACCACCTGCCAGCGTGATTCGGGCTGAGGCAACCTGTTGGTTTTCCGACACCTGCTGACCGAGCACGACTTCCACAGAATTAACGAAAGCCGTATTTTCAAGGTCGTCGTACATGACATCGCCATCCTGGTCTAGGTCATAACCGTCCATGTCAGGGTCTTGGTCTCGGTTAAGAGCGGAGCGAGGGTGCAAGCCGTTGGATGCCTCCCACTGGTCAGGCATTTCATCTTGGTCGGTATCGGCCAACCAGGGGGATGTAAAGTTGCCCTCGCCGAAAATTTGCGCCACCTGGTACTCCTCGAGGTTGTTCAAACCGTCTTCGTCCCAATCGCCATAGCCGTCAGAGGCGTTCGATGGACTGAGTACATACCCCGCATTGGGGGCAAGGTCGGGGTTGGAATAGCAGAACTCAAAGCCGTCGGGCATGCCGTCGCCGTCCGTGTCCCAATCGGATGGGCCATTCAACAATCCGTCGCCGTCCATGTCCATTCTGAACCAACTACGGTCAACACCGGAGAACGGGCCGTTGTGGGGAAGGGGTTGCAAAAGCGGTTCGTTGCATTGTTCGCCAACGCCGGTGGTTAGCGCCATGCTGCCGTTGGCGACTTCAACAATGTCGTCTATCAGGTCCATGTCGGAGTCTCGTGCGGTGGGATTTGTACCAAACGCTTCTTCCTCAAAGTTAGCAAGACCGTCGTCGTCAGTATCCAAGACCATGTCGCAAGAATGCTTCCCATTCACTTCGAGTTCATCCCAATCAGGCATCCCGTCTTCACCGTTGAATCGCTCTTCCAAGATGTTCTCCATGGCGCTGTCGAGGAGAAGACAACCATAGTTGGCGTCCATGGGGTCAAACAGAACAACCTCTCCACCAGGGGTTTGAACCGTTGTTGTGTACAGGGATTCCCAGCGATCGTTCAACCCGTCGTTATCCGAATCCGACCGCTGAGGGTCGGTACCAAGTTCCTGTTCGGCTTGATTGGTGAGGCCATCCCTGTCAGGGTCGCCGTTGGGGCCTTGATTCGGGTCTGGCCACGATTCTGTTTCGTTTTCGACCTGAGCCTCATCCCTATCGTCATCAAGGGTGGTAGCGTCAAAATCTATGTCCTCTGATTCTCCATTATCAAGAGGATTGAGACCGTTCTGGACCTCCCATCCGTCGCTCATGCCGTCATTGTCCGTGTCCCATTTTTCGGGGTCTGTGCCGTACTGCGTGAGTTCCAGTTTATCGGACAATCCGTCTTCGTCCGTGTCAGTGGCCAGTTCCATAAGCTCGCTTTGCCCACGGATGTCCTCCTCAACAGCGCTGTCAAATCCACCGACTTCTTCGCTTGTTTGAAAGAAACCGGATACACCCACGAAAAGGGAGCCAAAGATGAGGGTTGAAACGATGGCAACATAGGCCATTTGGTTATGATTGAGACTCATGGTAAGCACCCGGCAACGTTGTGCGTTATACACGAGGCGTTGATTCGGTTATGAACCTTGACCACAGATGGGCGCACGACATTCACTCAGCAAGCGATGTATTGCATAGATTCACGCATAATCCACGGTAGGTTCTGAAAGCTGCAAAACCAGCGCATTTTCCGTCTGAGACAAACGCACGGAAGCACGCATCCCGTGCGCCCTTTGCCACATACCGATGAGCGTTCCCGCAACGAGCGGAGCGACGGGTGAATTGATGTGGAAAACGCTGTGGGGTCCACCGTTCAGGATGCTTTGCAACACCTGCACAACACCCAACCCCCTTCCCGTGAACTTGTTCATCAAGTGGCCGTCCCAATCCATCGCTTTTTGGACATAAATGGCGTCCTCACTGCGATTAAACGCTTCCAACGATGCGTGCGCCACAACCCTCGCGATCTCAGCATGTTGAACATCGTCGTCAACAATGGCGTCCTTCATGCATGAATGAACGATCGGATCTCGACCCACAAGAGCCGAAAAAAGATGTTTGAGAACGGATACATGAAGGAAAAACGACTGCTCGTCTCCTGAAAAAAACCGGTGCTCTCGTACATCAAGATCGAGTTCGAGGGATGCCTCGCCTGCGTTGTTTTCCCCGGACGCCATCCATTCGAACGGGGTAGGTTTTGGTGCAGATGAAAGGTTTCCTTGCTTTTGAGCGTAATCGATCAAAATCAGATCCTGAGACGGTTGTTTCCATTCCATATCAAACCTCAATTGATGAACGTGTTCTTTGTGAGCGAGGGCGAAGCCCACTGAGAGGGCATCATGAACTGGCGCCGTGATTTGTTGATCACCAAACACACCCCATCCCATGTTGAGCGCTCGTTGGCGCAAGACTCTCCGTACGCGCTTTTGGCCAAAAAAACGGCCCAATTTGTAGCGTTCATTATTGGCCAAGATGCGTTCCTCCGCATCTGTCGCAGCATAGATGAGTTTCCTACCCAACGGGGAGGAGAAACACGAATCCATACAGTTCCAGAAGTGCAGAAATTCAACCCTGCCAATCAAAATCAATGGCAAACCATCGGGGTCAAAAAAAAACCCTCCCTTGCAAAAACGAAAACCCTCGTGATTCGGTCCGGGTTGTACACCCAAGCGGAGACCCCCTCACTCCGGGTAGCCAGAACGCTCGTTTTCGTTGAAACAGTAACGAATGATTTGGTGTTCAGACTTGAGCTGATGGACATCGTTTTTCACTCGGGCGGGGTCCTCATCATGAAGCAGCACACGGGCGTAGAATTTTGCGACGTCCTGCATTTCGTCCGTGGTGAAACCGACACGCGTCAACTCTTGCACACCGAGGCGAAGCCCTGAAGGCGCCAGGGCTTTGGTATCGCCAGGGAGCATGTTCATGTTGGTGATGATGCCCGCTTGCTCGAGTTTTTGAGCGGCCTTGGCTCCTGCGCCAGAGTCAAGGTCTCCATGCCGTGTCAAGACTTGGTGGGAGGCCGTGTAGCCTCGGCTTTCGGCGAGGACGTCAAAGCCCTCACCAGCAAGCGCTGCTGCAAATGCCTGGGCGTTCGCGACGATGTCTTTCGCATAAGCTGCTCCGTATTCCTTGAACTCGGCCAGCGCCATCACTTTGCCGGCGACGTGGTGCAGGTGGTAGGATGAACATACACCCGGGAACATGGCGTTATTCAGTTTTCGATGAAACGCTGGATCTTCGGATGACGAGAGCAGGAAACCGCCTTGAGGTCCGGGGAAGGTTTTGTGACTGGAACCCGTCATGACATCTGCACCCTCTCGTAAGGGGTCCTGAAATTGTCCGCCTGCGATGAGGCCAAGCACGTGAGCCCCGTCATACATGACCGATGCCCCTACCTCTTTTGCTGCTGCTGCCATCTCCTTCATCGGCGTGGGAAACAAGAACACAGACTGACCAAACAATGCGACCTTTGGTTCAACTTCACGTATGGTTTTGCAGGCAGCATCAACGTCAGGTTCCATGCGATCCTCGTCCCATGGGTAGGTGGTGAGGGTCAAGTCGCGCAGACCAACAGCGCCCATCCTTGCGTGCGAGATGTGGCCACCATCGGCGGTTGAAACCGCTGTAATGTTGTCACCGGGTTTGGCTAGCGCCTTGAGGGCGCCAATGTTCGAAACCGTGCCTGATATTGACTGGATGTTGGCAAACGAAGCACCAAACACCTCACGGGCGAGTTCGATGCCGAGCGCCTCGATGGTGTCAAAATCATCGCATCCTTGGTAGTAGCGTTTGCCCGGCAATCCTTCGGCGTAGCGTCCGTGCAAGTCGCTAACGACAATGTCACGAACAGCTGGTGAGACAATGTTCTCCGAAGCGATCATTCCAAGCCCGTCGCGGTAAAGTTCACCGCTCGCTTTGACCGAAGATTCCACGATATCGGCATATCGAAGGTTTTCTTTTGAAGCCGCCCATGCACCGGATTTCCCTTTCATGGGGAGTGGTGGAGACGGACGGTCTTTGAACCCTCTTCAATAGCCGGATGGATGGTACGTTTAAGCGCGCTCGCTTCGGATTGTGTTTCGAGGAATGAAACGTTTTTGCACGGGAGACTCCTTCCCTTGAGCCGCATCGTTGAGCGCCCTTGGTTCTTTTTTGCGGACGTAATTTGTTCGTCCCCGGTACGCCACAGGGCCGATGCTCCTCTCAAGCACAGGGCCCACCTCGGTGTGCTCTTTTGGGCGCTTGAGCCACCATGCTTTCCCGAGGCGGGAGGTGCGTGGAGTTTTCCCCTTTTCAAGCGCAATGCTTCGCTTTCGCAATCGATTTCTGACCTTCTTTTCAGGCTCTTTTGGCAACCGTTCAAACAACCAGGCAGGGAACCCGATGTCCAGCACCACGCCGTTAACAGTGACCAAAATACCACTGAGCAGGAGATGGTTGCCAATCGGTATGTTGCTGGCCAGAGGCGTGGCTTTCAACCGCTTCAACCGCTTGGCATACTTGATCATGCCACGCTGATCGCGATGGCGTATCTGGTGCTCCTGTTGCCGAGTGACGCGCCGGTAGGAATAGTTCAGGAAGAGCAGGCCTCCAAGCACAGAGAGGCCCTCTGTTTGGCCAACTTCTTGGTACACAAGAATACCTGCCACAAACCACATTGGCAGCAAAACGAGGTATTGGAACACGGTCGAGAGGATACCTGGTGTGAATCTCGGGGCAATGCTGCGCCGTGTTGCCTCATGTGCGGCGATTAGCACGTTGGCGTTCACGGCTTCATCCAAGCCACCTTTCTGTAAAAGAGCAGCAAAGGCGTTAACCGGGGCGGCGTCCATCCACTTTTTGGTTTCTTTAGGCTCGTCGAGCAACAACGAGACCTCCATGTGTTCCCTGCCTTTGGTACCGTATCCGAAGATGACGGCGAGGGCTTGCACTCTGGGGTCCTTGCTGTCGCTTTTGATGAGCTCGTCCAAAACGGACTTTGCGTCGTGCCATTGGCCTGTGTCAACCAAACACAAAGCCACCGCTAGTCTCGGGCGCACACCCGTGGGGTCAGCACGAACGAGGTTGAGGGATAAATCCAAGGCTTCCTCATACCTACGCTGAGCCCTGAGGAGGGCCACCATCGACAGTTGACCCGTTTGGGAGAGTTTGTCGTTGTGCAGCATCATTTCAGAGGGTTGTGGCTTCCATGATTGCATCATCTTGAGCAAGGTTTGCAAGTAATCGATGGTGGAGTTGTTCTCCCAATCCCACAAATCGTCTTCAGTGACGGTGCCGTTCCAAGGATCGAGCCACTCACAAATGAAGGACAGAATCTCCGGTTCATCGTAGCCCTCGGGTTGCTGCAGACCGTGCAATGCCTCCCTAGCCGCATCAAGACGACGCAAGGCCATGTAGCCGGTGGCGATCAGCATGCGAGCTTCGTCGTTATCACCACCGGATTGCGCAAGGAGACGTCGGCTAGCCTCAATCGCTTCAGGCCAGAGCCCTCTGAGTGCTTTTTCCCACATGGAGGCACGAGATTGTTCCTGCCGGATGAGTGCCTGATCGCCGGGGAAATCGTGGGTTTGAATGCGTATCAGTAAATCAATATCCTCGTTGTACGCAGCGTTTTCGACCAAATGCTGCAGCTTATCGCCGCCTTCCAAACGGACAGCACCTTCGCGTCGCTCGTCCGGGTTGAGGTCAAACCGAAGGTTTCTCAGGTGTCCGAATTTGCTGATGGACAGCAACCAAGTGAGGAGGAAAATCAATTGACCAACGGCGATAAAGAGCCACACGGTCAGCAGCCGAAGGGTTTCGTCAAAACCGTTGGACTCCAGCGTCGCTGTAAACGGCATCAATGAGCCGAATTCCTTGTAGCAAACCAAGATCAGGAGCAAAACGGTGTACCCTGAAAAACCTGCGAAAGCGAACGTCAGTTGGCGCGCTTGAGCGGCTTTTTCGGCCCTTATTTCTCGAGGCGTGTCCAGGATAACACCAAACATACCACCAAACGACTGTCCACCAAGAATCAGGTTTCTTGTCAGTTCAAAGATGAAGGCAAGGCCCACGATGGCGATGTTCAACGTGAGGTACAAGGAAAGAAATTGCGGGAGGGATTTGATGAACTCCCACTGGAACAGGATTTCTGAAATGAGGTCAATGCGGACGTATATCGAATAACCAATGATGCCGCCGTAGTTGAGCACATCACCCATGTTATCGGGGTTGTTAACCATCACGTAGATGACGGTGGATATACCGTTCAGGGCAGTGATTGGCATGGTCAGTAGAAACAGAACCAACAGGAAAGAGAAAATTCGACCCATAAACCCGTTTTTGTCAGGGTCGATTGGGTTCTTTCGCCCTCGAGTCGTTCGCCATTTGTTGATGAGAAGCATGTTCCATGATGCGCCCATGATTCGACCGTAGGCCAAAATGGTCGGCGCCATGAAGGTGAGCATGGCAAAAGCCAGCCATGTCGGCGTCAACTGCCCCTCCAACTGGTAGCCATAGGCCAAAACAAGAAGCGTTATGATGACGAGGAAAGCCAAAGTGACAACCCGACGGATAAGGTCGGTGCTTACCGAACTCCGGATGTCTCGACGCCGGGAGGCAAGTTGGCTGTTGAGGGATTCCCACGGAGATATCAACACCGGTATGAGGATTAACGTGGCGATGATGTAGAGGTTGAACTGAGCAAACACGGCTGCATTGAAGAACAACTCTGCGATAAGAATCAACACACCGGTCAGGCCCATCATGTACAAAAGCACACCAAAACCCACCCTGTGCGCTGTCAAAAGGCGACGGGAATCACGAAGCGTTCGCGTGATTCGATGGACTTCGTACAAATCGTCTTCAATTTCAAAGGCGACTTGAAGGTTCTTCAGTTGTTGGGGTATGAACCATCGACGAACAAAATACGCTACAACCAAAGCGGCGAGCAGCGGGGCAACGGATTCCAAGGACAGTTGACTGTTGGTTGAGACGGTCGCTGCGGAGGCTAACGGTGACATAAGGAGGCCGAGAATTAACACCACTGTGAGGGTGTACCTTCGGCCCATAGAGCGACCTCTCCGCTTTTGATTCATCAATTCTCCTGCGACACAAATCGTCATGAGCGATGCTTTTGCAGGAAGCGGTCAATTCGGTCGAACACTTCGTCCAGAACCTCAATATCGGCCAAGAAGACCAAACGAACATGCCCCTTGCCCAGGTCCGGAGAAAATCCACTTCCATGAACAAGAAGTACATGCTCCTCATGGAGCAAGTTCAGAACAAAGGCCTTGTCGTCCTCCGCCCACTGCTCGTCGGTCAAGCGGATGAACATGTAGAACGCACCTCCGGGACGCTCAACTTCGAGACCATCAATGGTCGATATGCGCTTCAGGCAATGGTCTCTTTGCTTGAGCACTTTCTTGGCGTAAATTTCCATCCAACCACGGTCACCCTCCAGTCCGGCAAGGTAGCCAAGTTGCGCCGGTGTTGATGCGCACAGGCGCGACCTGAGCAATCGCTCGATGCCGTCCCGAACATGGACCAATCTTCCTAGCGGGTCGTGAAGCGCCATGTAGCCAATTCGCCACCCTGGAGCGTAGAAGACCTTGGAGACGCCGTTTAATGCCACGACGGGCACGTCCTCGCTTCGGCTGGCGATGGACACATGCCGTCCAGTGAAGTCCAAACCGTCGTAAATTTCGTCGGCTACAACGATGCAGTTGGGGTAATCCCGAGCGATGTCAAGCAGGGCATCCACCTCTTCTGGACCGCAGACCGAGCCACAAGGATTGTTCGGGTTGATGAGCACCAAAAGACGCACATCGTCGTCCATTTTTGCACGGATATCATCAAAATCAGGTTTCCAATCATCGTGGTTGTGAAGTTGGTACTCCACGGTTTGCGCGCCGTACATTTGGGGGTAGGCCATGTATGGAGGGTAGTGCGGCCCTGGAGCGAGAACTTTGGTGCCCTCCTCAAGCACGGCGGCAAAAAGAATCTGCAGCGCCTCTGTTACGCCGTGGCAAACATAGACATCGTCCGATGTTGCATCCCAACCTTTCCGGCGCTCGTCCGAGGCGATGGCAGCTCGCAACTCCGGTAGGCCGTAGGAAGGCGAGTAACCGTTGTGGCCACCGTTTAGCGCTCGAACATAAGCGTCAACCATGTGTTGCGGCGTTGGAAGTCCGGGGTAGGCGATAGGATCACCAATGTTCAGCTTGATGATGTCGTGGCCTTGTTCTTCAAGTTCCGTCGCCGGCACCACCACATCCCGGATGGCGTACTCAATGTTAGCAGCGCGGGTGGAAACAGGTATGGGTGCCGGCATGCCATCACCTTACTCGAGATCTGCCTGCGACATACCTGCCATACGGAGGACTTCCTGAAAGTGCTGGGGTGTCACCGGCTGAATTGACAGCCGCTGACCACGCTGGAGAAGTGGCATGCCCTCGAGATTTGGGTTTTCCTTCATCTCATGCAAGGACACCATTGGCAATTCCATGACCGGTTCAATATCGACCATAAACCAACGAGGGCTTTCAGGTGTAGATTTTTCATCGAAATATTTGCTCTTGTCGTCCCAGGACGTGAAATCAGGGTAGCCTTCCCGCACCACCCTCGCCACGCCTGCAACGTGAGGAGGTTTGGTGTTGGAATGGTAATAAAGCACCAAATCCCCCAACTTCATGGTGTCACGCATCATGTTTCGAGCCTGATAGTTCCGAACACCGTCCCAATGTGTTTGCCCATCGGCAACAAGTTGTGCATACGGGTAGACATCCAGCTCGGACTTCATCAACCAGTGGTTCATGATCAACGGGAGAACGGGGGGGTCTATGGACTCCTCGCTTACCAGGCGTCATCAATCTCGTCGTCCAAGGCGGCCTCCATCACGTCTACCGTGGTTGTCGCAGTACGGATCAATCCGAGTTTTCTCGCCATGTTGTTGCCGCCGCTTACAGCGCCGATCCCCATCTTTTCAAGCGTGATGAATATCGCTGGCAGCAGGATGAGGGCGCTTGCAGCAGCCACCCAAAGAAGGATCAGAATCACCGTGATGAACGGGGTGATTTCGGGGATGGGAATATCGTAAGCGGTGTACATGCCAAGTGAGGTCACAACAGCGGCCTCAAAGAGCGACATTCCGGTCCCCACTGCGGCGGTTCGAATGGCCTGTATGCCGCCGCCGAGTTCGCGTATGCGATTTGCGATGTGGATGGAGAAGTCGACGCCAACACCCACCAAGATGGACCCAATCATAACGGTGACCAACGAGAGCGGCACGTCCATTCGCCACATGACCAGCCACTGCAACGCCACGGTGGCGATGACCGGTGAAGTGGTCCATATCGAGTACCGAATATCTCGAAACACAACGGCAAGGGTGATCAGCGTCAGGATGATGGCGAATCCTAGCGATGTCCATTGCGAGCCGACGATCAGTTCGTTCACTTCAATCGCTGTCGCAGCGACTCCCGTCAGTTCTTCGGCGCTTTCACCGTATCGACCTTGGAAAGAGGCCGCTTTGATGTTGACAGAATCAACACTCTTAGCGGTGTCAGCCACCGGGATAAAGGGCATGTCGACGTAGATTAGGGAACGACTGAAGTCCTCGCTAACGAAAATTTCTCGGGTTTCCTTGGTTAGCGACGCATAGAAGACATCAAGCAGGAAAATTTGGCTCTGTTGGGAACCTGGCAAACCGAACGCATCGGGGTCGTTGAGCAGGTCCCAAAACGAGGCATCCAGCGATTGGCTTTGGTTAAGCAGCACATCAGCGGTGGCTTTGATGTCCTCACATCCTTCGAGACCACCGCAGGGAATTGACTGAACCAAGTTGTTGAAGCCTTCCCCGGAAACCGTCACTTGGACACCGGAGGATTTCATGAGAAACACGACCGAAACAGCCGTCGTGTTCTCAACGGTGTTGAGCGAGGCCTCAAGGTTGTCAATTTTCTTCAATATGTCCACAGGATCATCGTTTGAGACATCGGCATCGTTGAAGTCACCGCTAACGTTGGCGTTCACCAACACCATGCCGACCTGGCCGGCCTCAAACTCGGAGCTGTACTGCTTCATTTTCACGACCGGCGATTCTGTTTCAGGAGCCATGCCGAGAAGGTCGATGTTTTCCTCAACATTGGCTTGACCGATGGTGGCGGAAAGCATGATCATGAGGATAAACACTCCAATCACGGCCTTGTTCTTCTTCACCGGTACATCTACAAGGACATCAAACGCCTTCAAGGGTGGATGTTTGGGCTTTTTTAAATCGAGAATAAGCGTGAGGTTTGGCACCATGAACATGGTAAGGCAGTAGACGATGACAATGCCGGCCGATAGAGCGATACCAACGGTCTGTATGGGCGCCATCGGCGTGAAAACCAACGATATGAAACCGATGACCGTCGTGACGGCAGAAAGGAACACTGCACGACCGGTCGACGTGAGCGATGCCCGCATTTTTTGGTCCTTGCTCCCCTCTTCTTCGGCGTAGCGATTCGTGATGTGCAAACCGTACGATACGCCCAAAGCGAGAAGTATCGGACCAACGATAATGACCGTCATGGTCACTTCGTAATTTGTCGCCCCGATAAGACCCAACGTCCAAAACACAGCGCACAGTGTGGGTAATCCAGCGATAACCACCACCTTGAAACCCTGAAGCGGGCGCATACCGGTGATGCCCGCCTGCAAAAGGTCGGAGTGGAAGATGAAGAGACCTATGGCGACCAGGATGACGGCGTTAGGAAAAATCTCCCAGAACAGTTTGAACGAGAACTCCGTGACAGCGTTGGTGATGGGAACAGGACCGGTCAGGACCATCGAAAGGCCAAGATCCTCCCATGTGCACAGGCCTTCCGATTCATCTGGTTCACCGTTGTCTTCAAACAAACACGGACGCTCCATTTTGGCGATGGTATCGAGGACTTCCTGCGTGTCCTCAATAATTTCCTTTGCTGGCCGGTCCTCAGTGACCGCAATGGCCATAATGGCTCGATCGAGTATGCCGTCCGGCCCTCCGTTTTCCCCGCCTTCTATGTCCCTGGCCAACTTGTTCATGCCCGCAGTCGGTTGGCCCTCATCGGTGTACATCTCACCTATGACGAGGTCAATGGTCGTCTGACTGGGTATTTCGTACGAACCCCCGAGTTCTTCATCCGTTTGGGCAGCAAGGTCGTTGAGGTTCTTCGCCTGATCTCGCGTGGCGCAATCCAGGGTCGGGTCGTTAGAACAGCCCAGTTCGCCAAGCTCGGTGATGATGGCCGAGCGTATCCTTGGCGCGCTTGAATTCACTTCTTTTAGAACAGTGGAAAGCGAGAGAATGTATATGACGTCGTCCGAATCATCAGAAAGGTACGGATTGAGTAGTTTCTCGATGTAGCTGATTTCCTGGAGGATTCGCTGGTCCGTGATGTTGTTTTTGGTGGATTCTATGTAGACGACCATCACGTTGGTTGACCAGTCTTCTTCCACCTTCCCGATGAGTTCTGCGACCTTGCTTCCATCGGGCAGGTAAACTTCCAGATCGCCGTTTACATTCAGGGCAGGGTTGTTTGGGTCGTCATCGAACCTGGTGTTGTCCAAAAAACCCGATTGGGAAACGAAGTAGGCGGTTAGCAACAAAAAGACGAGAACCGTTGGTATAGGAAATCGTGTTATGGCACCGGTAGCCCCTGATTTTTCCCATTCTCTTTTGAACCGTTTAGGGGCTTCCAAAACAGCGTCCAAGGTCTTTTTTGAGTCCATGATTTTCATTTGATTGACAACTTGGCTCCGGACAGCCTTGCCTTTGTCGGCGATGGATTCCAATCGCTTGTTGACGGCCGATTTAGGCGCCCCAAAGTTATGGACTTCGATTGGCTTCGGTTTGTCCGAATCTGAAGCCACAACGCCACCTCAAGCCTACCCAAGCGTGGACCCTTCAAAGGCTTACCTTTGCCATGTATCTGAATCTTCACGGTTCACGTCGAGGCCGACGGGTTGAAATGATAACGGGTGCCCCGGGCAACTGGACCCACCTCATTGACCGAGGCGGGGCCGGGTGAGGGACATGCCAGCCCCAAAACTTCCAGAAAAACGATGGTCCGTTGACCTTGAGAAATCCATCCAAGAAGCCCACTACGCCGATGAAAAGGTCTACAACAAGCGCTACGCCTTCGACCCGGCGAGTACAAAAGAGCCGTTTGTCATTGACACGCCGCCGCCCTATCCCTCTGGAACCTGGCACATCGGTGCCGTGGCTCAGTACTCCATGATCGACGTGCTGGCCAGAAGTCAAAGGCTCCTCGGCAAGGAGGTGTACTTCCCATGGGGCGTTGACAGAAACGGCATCAACATCGAATTTACCGTCGAGAAGAACACGAAAAGGAAAATGAAAACCTACGACCGTGAGGAATTTCTAAAATTGTGCGAAACGACGATTGAATCCTTCACACAGGCCATGCGAAACACGGCCAAGAGGGTCGGGTTGTCTTGCGATTTCTCCAGAGAATACCTAACGGACGCACCGGATTATCGGAGCGTGACACAATCCATTTTCGTGGAGTTGTTCAAGAAAGGCGATATCGTAGAGGACTTGCGACCAAACATCTACGACCCCGTAGAGGGGACCACCATCGCCGATGCTGAAGTTGAACGGCTTCCAAGAAAAACCAACCTTGTTGATGTTCGTTGGACTTGTGATGACGGCACGGACGTGGTGATTTCGACAACCAGGCCAGAACTCATTTGTGCCTGCGGTGTTGTTGTCGTCCACCCAGACGACGAACGTTATGCTCATCTTGTTGGTCAGCGCATTTCTCTGCCCTTGTCCACGCAGGGCCGAAAAACATCCGTCGTGATTCGTCAGCACCCATCGGTAAAATCCGACTTTGGAAGCGGCGTCCTCATGGTGTGCTCATTTGGCGATCAGAACGACGTGGCTGTCTTTCGAGAACTCGGCCTGACACCGTTCCAAGCCATTGACCTTGAAGGCAAAATGACCGATGTTGCAGGCCCTCTTGCCGGCATGCCGGTCATGGAAGCGAGGGCTAAGGCCATTGAATTGCTTGAAAGTGGCGGAAGGCTTGTGCAATCGGTTGAACGAGACCAAGACGTCCCAGTCTCAGAACGAGGCAAAAATCCAGTTGAGATTATCCTGTTGAAGGAATGGTACGTCCGCCAGACGCATATCCAAGACCGCATGCGAGAGCACATTGACAATATTGAGTTCCATCCCGTACGAAACCGACAATTCCTTCTCGATTGGATGGACAACATCAGCATCGACTGGCCAATAAGCCGTCGCCGTTGGTACCACACTGAAATTCCGATTTGGTACAGCGAAGACGAAACAAAAGTCATCGTTCCCCCTACCGGGAATTATGTTCAACCGTGGAAAGACGCTCCGCCCGAAGGCAGCAGGGTCCTTGACAGGCAAAGTCGCCAAGACCTCGGGAGTTTTTCCTCGATGGAGAACGATTTGGGTACCATCAAAGGAGAGGAGAAGGTGTTTGACACGTGGATGGATTCATCAAACTCCAACCTCTTCGTGAGCGGCTACCTCAATCATCCCGATGTCTTTGAGAAAGCCTTCCCAACAGCGCTGAGGCCTCAGGGCAAGGAAATTGTCAGAACATGGTTGTACTACACGTTGCTGAAATCGACGCTTGTTCTTGACCAACCCGGTTTCCAGCATGTTTGGATTGACGGCCTGGGGATGGATCCCTGGGGACGAAAGATGAGCAAATCTCTCGGAAACGGCATTGATGCCGACTCAGTGCTTGAGTGTGGAGCCGGCGGGCGAACAGGTGCATGGCAAGTCAAAGGACCTGACGGTTCCGTGAAGTTGAGAGCCAACAAAATCGGCAGCGAGTGCTTCAGGTTGTGGAAGGCGTGTGACGCTCAGGTGGGCGACGATTTCCACATTAATCCTGAAGAGATTGAAAAGAAGTATTTTGGCGTCTTGACCAAACTGTTCAACGTGGCACGCTTTGCTTCAATGTTTGATGTCCCAGAGGATTTGGACACGCCCCCTGATAGCATAAATGCCGAGGATAGGTGGATACTTGCCGAATTCCAAGAAACCATGCACGTTGTTGAGCAAGCTTGGTCCAACCTTGACATTTACACGGCAACACAGGCGCTCAAAACCTTCGGAACGGGCCTGCTACCAAGTCATTACCTCGAAATGGTCAAGTCGCGACTTTACGACGGCGATACTGGTGCTGCTTGGACGCTGCACAGGATTGTTCGAGACTACATGTCGGCCTTCAGCCCGGTTTGTCCTTTCTTCACCCACCATGTATCGACCACCGTTTACGGACAATCGGCTGTTGAAATTGAGGCGTTTCCAACCCCTCCATACCCCAGCGTGGCCAACGGAACGGAAGAAGGTGCAAGGCTGCGGTCGCTGTCTCAAGCACTTCAGGAGTTCAACGGTCAGACATGGGCCGAGAAGAAGGAGAAAGGAATTTCACTTAATCAGCCCGTCTCAGGCGTGACTGTTCCCGATGCCCTGAAGGAATTTACCGAGGTTCTCACGGCCATGCACAAGTTGACGTGAATCACTCCTCCTCAAACAATGTCGTTTGCCTGGAGGAAGGCATTTCCAGTTGCCCAAGCCGGAATCCGATAAGACGGACGCTGCTTTCAGGTCGGACGTTGATGGCGAACAGACGTGTCGCGAGTCGCTTGAAGACCGATTCGTCATCCATCGCTACCGGAATACTCCGCCCCGCCGTGTGCGTTTCAAATCCGGTGTATCGAATTTTGACCTCAGCAAGGCGGCCCGATACCCCAAGGCTTCGAGAACGCTCCATTACCAAATCCACCAGTTGCTCAAGCCGTTTGAGTACGGTTTCATGGTTGGCTTGATCGTGCTCAAACGTGTGCTCTTTACCGATTGATTTTCTGCTGCGCAACGGACTCACAACGGCGCTGCTGTCCCCTTCAATAACACGCATAAACCATGAAGCAAAGCGCTCACCGGTGAGCCTCGAAAGCGTCAATTCCCCCAACCCGTGGAGTTCATCTGCCGACGTGTACCCCCATTCCGCAAGCTGAGTGGCGCGCTTCGGACCGATGCCTGGAATATCGCGAAGGGACCTTCCTTCAAAGAAAGACGCCAATTCATCGGGCATGACGCGACAGATGCCGTTGGGTTTGTTGACCTCACTGGCCATTTTAGCCACAATACGCGTCGGTCCAATGCCAAATGAAGCAGAGAGTTGCACAGTGGCCATGATCTGTTGTTGCAAACCTTTCGCCAGAGCCATCGCTGCGTCCCAGTCACCCTGAACGGTCTCCGTAACGTCAAGATAGGCTTCGTCAATGCTGGCCTTCTCAAACAGAACAGCCGGTTCCTGCAGGCAAGCCATCACCTTCCTGCTTGCTCGACTGTAAAGGCCCCGTGTTCCACGAATGTAAAGAGCAGGACCGAATGGAGCGGCTGGACATCGTCTCCAAGCCTCGGACACCGGCATTGCGGAACGAATTCCAAACGCTCTCGCTGCGTAGTTACACGTCGATACAATACCTCGCCCCCTCCCTTGTTTTGGGTCCGAGCCGATGATAAGCGGGATGTCTTCATCAAAAC
>Ga0160423_10001207_pt1 | contig 21663 bp, 18 predicted proteins | sample CRUFie14St8metaG_FD_108191 | JGI IMG/M metagenome (GOLD analysis project Ga0160423, IMG submission 108191) | Marine microbial communities from the Costa Rica Dome - CRUD Field 142mm St8 metaG | ecosystem: Environmental > Aquatic > Marine > Oceanic > Photic zone | place: Costa Rica: the Eastern...
AATGGGGAATGATCGGGAACCACCTCAAGAGGCGAAGCCCGAAGGCTCTGGGAGCACCGAGGAGCCCCAATCGCCCTTGGGTAAGAGGATGGATACGAACTTCCTGGAATATGCTTCCTACGTCATCCGCGATCGGGCCATCCCAAGTCTTGTCGACGGGCTCAAGCCCGTTCAGAGGCGCATCATGTGGTCACTGCATCAGAACGACGATGGCAAATTCATCAAGGTGGCCAACATTGTGGGCCACTGCATGCAATACCACCCTCATGGAGATGCTTCCATCAGCGATGCATTGGTCGTCCTGACCAACAAGCAATACCTCATTGAAGGCCAGGGTAACTTTGGCAATCTCTTCACCGGAGATCCCGCGGCAGCCTCTAGGTACATCGAATGTCGCCTGACCCCTCTGGCACGCACGCAACTCTTCAACGATGAGCTGACCGAATTTGTCCCCAGCTATGATGGGCGCAACAAGGAACCGGTATGTCTTCCGAGCAAAATCCCCATGCTGTTGATGCTTGGGGCCGAGGGCATTGCCGTCGGACTCTCAGCCAAGATCCTTCCCCACAATTTCTGCGAATTGCTGAAGGCGCAAATCGCCATCCTGAGGAAACAATCTTTTGAACTGCTTCCTGACTTCCCGGCGGGAGGTCTCATGGATGCCACGGCTTATGAGGATGGCAAAGGGAGTGTGAAAGTCAGGGCCAAGATCGACGTCAAGGACGCCTCGACCCTGCACATCACTCAGATCCCCCCAGGGACAACCACCGAATCCCTGATCGCTTCCATTGAGGATGCAACCCGTAAAGGAAAGCTCAAGGTACGCAGCATCAATGATTTCACCTCCGAAAAAATTGAAATCGAAATCAAGTCGCCTCCAGGCGTGCCGGCGGAAAAACTCATCCCGGCCCTTTATGCCTTCACCGGTTGCGAATGCAGCATCTCAAGCAGATTGATTGTCATCCGGGAAAAGCGCCCGTTGGAAATGACGGTGAGCGAGGTAATCAAGGCAAACACCACACAACTGGTGGACTTGCTGCGACGCGAACTGGAACTCAAGGAGCAAAAACTACTGGAAGACTTGTTCTTCAAAACCCTGGTCCGCATCTTCATCGAAAACAGGATCTACAAGAAAATCGAATCCTGCAAAACACAAGAAGCCATCAATAATGCGATTTACAAAGGCTTTGAGCCTTATCGGGACGAATACTACCGGGACCTGGAAGACAGTGACATCGAAATGCTCCTGGGCGTACGCATCCGTCGCATTTCCCTCTTTGACATCCAACGACATCAACAGGAAATCGAGAAGGTGCAGGCCGAACTGGATCAAACCAGGCAAAACCTCAAGTCCCTCACTCGATACACCATTCGTCACATCAAGGAACTCCTCAAGGCCTACGGCGCGACCTTCCCCAGAAAGACACAAATCGGCAGCTTTGAAACCGTGGTTGCCAAGGAAGCAGCCTTCAAGTCGCTGAAGGTTGCCTACGACAGGGACAAGGGATACATCGGCTATAAAGTGAGTGGCAGTGAGTTTCAGATGGCTTGTTCGAAATATGACAAGATTCTGGTCGTGCTTCAGGATGGCGCCTACAAGGTCATCGAAGTACCAGACAAATTGTTCCTGGGTAAAGAGCTCCTCTACTGCGCCACCCCTGAGCGCGAACGCGAGATGACCATGGCTTATCGCCACAAAAGGGTCACCTACCTCAAGCGCTTTACCTTTGGGGGCACGATTCTCAACAAGGACTACCGTCTGTGTCCGGAGAAATCAAAAGTCCTGTTCTTTGAACCCGGTACTCCCGAAGTGCTTTACATTAAGTACAAGGCAGCACCACGGCAAAAAGTCAGTCAACAGACGGCAAATCCGGGTGAATTGGGAATCAAATCAGCCAAGGCCAAGGGCAACCAGGTGTCCATCAAGGAGGTACACTCTATTCGCACCAAGCCGCCCAAGAATTGGGATGCCAAGGCTGCCACGACCGAATTACGGTTTCTTTGAGCTCGGACGGTAGTGGATCTCCAGTTGATGAGGCCCCACGTTTTCATCTTCAAGTTGAAGTTCGACTTGCAGCTCGCCTTCGGTGGGTAAAGCTACCTGGATTTCTTTTTCCAGCTGACCTGCCTGGTTTGGCTGGAAATCATCCCAGGACGCATCGCCCAAGGTCATCCTCACCGCGGTCGCTTTTCGCGCCTCCTTGGTGTGTACAATGACGCGATAAAAGCCAGGCCGCGTCAAGCGCACCGACCAATGCCCATTGGAGTTGGCGCCCCACGGCTTGCCCTGAAGATGGCGCCAGTCCTGGCGGGTGAGCCAGGTGGGGTTTTCCTCCATCGAACCGATGACGATTTTTGGTGGGGCATAGTTGTTGGGACGTGTGGCCGCCACATCATCAAACCACCGGTCATACGCCGCAGTCATCTCCTTCACTACTTCAGGAAAAAACCGAGATACTTCGCGTGTTTCAAGAGGATCCAACTGCATGTCATACAGTTCCAGACGGGGAGCACCTTGAAAACCTTCCTTCCCAAAGCCAGAAGCATGCAGCAATTTCCAGCGCTGATTGCGAGCTGCAAAATGATGGTAGCGAACGGGAACATCCCCGCGATGGGATTGAATGAAAAGGGTTCGATCAAGCCAAACACTGGGTCTCCCATCCAGAAGGGGGAGAAAACTTCTGCCGTCCATTTTTGGCCCCTCTGGGAAACGAATCCCACAGGCATCCAGAATGGTAGGTGTCACGTCTATGTGGGCGACCACCTTGTCTGAGGAAATGCCCGCTTTGAGGTGAGCAGGCCAGTGCAGAAGCAACGGAGAACGAATACCCCCTTCGTGCACATGGGATTTTATGCCCTGCATGCCAGCAACATAGCGCCTCCCATTCGGCCCATTGTCGACCATAAAAAGAATGAGTGTATTTTCAAGGGCCCCCAACTCTTCGAGACCACCAGCCAGCTTTCCAACATTTTGATCAATGTTGTCAATCATGGCAAAAATACGGGCTCGTTTATCCAGGTCCGCATTTTCCGGAAGTGGGTGCCCATGCTTCTGTGGAAATTGGTCATTGGCCAGATTTTGAGAGCGATAGAAGTCATATTCGGCCTGAGGCACATCGTGGAAAGGGCCGTGTGGAGCGTTGGTCGGAAGATAGACAAAGAACGGTCGATTGCGCGCCTTGGCCTGCTGCATGAACCTCAGAGCATGATCAAAGTAAAGATCGGTGCAGTAACCCTTCATTGAAAGGGGAGTGCCATTGTGAAAAAGGGTTGGATCCGTGTATTTTCCTTCGGCACCCAGGGGATCGGATGGCTGCCCAATACCTCCTCCACGAAGCACCAGCGATTCCTCAAAACCCTGGTCCATGGCGCGGAGCGGATAATTGTCGCCCAGATGCCATTTACCGAAAATGCCAGTCGCATAGCCCGCATCAAACAAATACTCAGCAAGGGTACGCTCCTCAGGATCCATCATGGCACGGCCGATGTAGGTATCAATACATCGAGTCCGATAATTGTATCGCCCGGTCATGAGGCAGGCCCGAGTCGGAGCACACACGGGACTGACATAGTATTGAGTCATTTGTGCACTCTGACGGGCCATGGCGTCCAGATTGGGGGTCCTCAGAATCGGGTTTCCTTGAAATCCAAAATCTCCATAACCCTGATCATCGGTAATCATGACGATCACGTTTGGGCGTGAGACGCCTTGCACGATCACCGAAGAATACGTCGTGGCAAACAAGATCAGGAAGAGACCAAGGCGGAAAAAGGTATGACACCGAAAAGCATGCATGGTGGCATCCTAAAAAATCGACTCGAAGACGGCAATCCCTGAGCTTAAGGTTGTGAAAAGGGCCCCTAAGAAACCCTCATATCCTTGATTCTCTGATCCATGACTTTGAAGCTGCCACTGAAATCCAGACCGTATCCACTCAAAGGGGGCATCCAACATTACGCATGGGGAGATAAAGGTGCCATCCCAAAGCTGCTAGGGATCTCCAACGAGGCTCAAAAACCCCATGCGGAGTTCTGGATGGGAGCGCATCCGGATCTTCCGTCGACCCTCCTCGATGTCAACAACTCCCTCGCGATACCCTTGGATCAGGCCATGGGTTCGGCTCCTGAGCCCCTGCTGGGAGAGCAGGTCATGCAGCGTTTCGGTGCGACCTTGCCTTTCCTCTTCAAGGTCCTTTCCGCGGCCCAGCCCTTGTCCATACAAGTGCACCCAACCAAGGAGCAGGCAGAGCTCGGCTTTGCGAGGGAGCAAAACTCCATGCCTCCCATGGATGTCTCTGAACGGTTGTTTCGCGACAAGAATCACAAACCAGAAATAATCACTGCATTGAGCCCGTTTTATGGCCTGTGCGGGTTTCGACCCTGGAGTGAGATTCGCGACCGGTTTCTGTCGATCCCGCAATGGGCTCCACTTCTCGATGGCATTCAGGAGACACCACAATCCACCCAGGAGCTCTACCGTAGAGTGATGGAGCTGGATTCCCATCAGCGCCAAAAAGCGCTGGAGCCTCTATTGAGGGACCTTCACAAGCGCCATCAAAAGGTTGCTTTTGAACGAAACGATCCCAGTTACTGGTTGTTGAAAGCGTCGGCATCGCTCTCCAATGCCGACCCTTTTGACCGCGGTCTTTTCTCCTTTTACATGCTTCATCTCATCTGCCTTGAACCCGGTCAGGCGATGTTTGTAAGAGCGGGTGTCCTGCATGCCTATCTGGAGGGAACCGGCATGGAATTGATGGCAAATTCTAACAATGTCCTCAGAGGCGGGCTGACCACCAAAACCATGAATGTCGAAGCCCTGCTGACTCATTTGGATGTTCAGGCGCCCCAAACCCACCTGATCCAGCCCACTCCGGGCAACCTAAAGGAGCCGTGGTCCCGCTTCGTCACACCCGCTCGAGAGTTTGAATTGCAATGCCTGATGACAACCGACCAATCGCTGAGCCTTGACCAAAGCGCAACAGGCCCTGAAATTTGGTTCGCGGCAAAGATAGGAAACACCGCCAGCAAGCTGATGGTTCAAGAAGCATCCGCACTTGTCATGCAACAAGGTGAGGCCTTTTTCATTCCCGCCAAGACCCAGGTGCGCGTGGAGGTTGCACCCGAGACCACGATCTATCGAGCCCTGGTCCCTGACACTTGAATTTATCCTCATGGAATCATCAACTTCACTGCAATTTCGAGAACAGACACCGGAATGTCTCAAATTCGGAACCAGCGGACTCAGAGGCAAAGTGGATGCCATGACCGATCTGGAGGTCTACATCAATACCAAAGGCTTTCTGGAATACCTCCTGGGCATGCACGCCATCCAGCCAGGCGATCCAGTCTGCCTGGGAGGGGACCTTCGCCCGAGCACCGATGGAGACAAGCGAAGCATCCTACGTGCGGTCGCCAAGGCCGTGGAAGATCTGGGCCTGGTGATTCGATTCCTGGGCCGCCTTCCCACGCCCGCACTGATGTTCGACGCCCTGCAAGCCAACTGCGCCAGCATCATGGTAACGGGCAGTCACATCCCATTTGATAGAAACGGCATCAAATTCAACAAGCCAAATGGAGAATTACTCAAGGCCGACGAGTCTCCCATTCTTTCCAGCGTCCACGCGACCAGGCGACTCCAATATGCCATGCCCGCGGAGCGATCGCTCTTTGATGATCACGGTTGGTTCAAGGATAGCTCAAGCAGGACGTGGCCTGCATTCGCCCATCTTGAGGCCACTGAGCGTTACCTTGACCGGTATCGCGGTTTCTTTCCGGCAGGAAGCCTCGAAGGAATGGAGTGCCTGGTCTACCAGCACTCGGCAGTAGGTCGGGACTTACTGGCGAAACTAATGGAGTGCCTGGGCGCCAAGGTTTGGAAGGTGGGCAAAAGCGAGAGGTTTGTCCCGATTGACACTGAGGATATTTCCGCTGAGCAGCTCAACGAATTGCAACGCATGCTCGAAGAAGTGATCGCCCAGGGCGGAAAGCCAACTGCCCTTGTCTCTACCGATGGTGACAGTGATCGTCCATTGGTGTGCGGTGTCGACAGTCGGGGCCGCTTGCAATTCATACCCGGGGACCTGTTGGGCTGCCTGAGTGCGGATTTTCTCAAAGCAGAAACGGTCGTGGTCCCCATCAGCACCAATGATGCCGTCGATCAGCATTTAGCTCGAAAAGGGATCCACCCCTACAAAACCAAAATTGGTTCGCCTCACGTCATTGCCACCATGCAAGCGCTGAAGGAGAGTGAGCAAGACGCCATCGTCGGGTGGGAAGCCAACGGGGGCTTTCTGCTTTCCAGCCGTGTGGAAGGCGAACATGGGGCGCTCCAGCCTCTGGAAACGCGGGACGCTTTCTTACCCATCCTTTGTGTCCTGCGTGCCTGTCAGGTGTCCTCCAAGCAGGTTGTGGATCTCATGGATGAGTTACCGGCTCGGTTTGGCAAAGCCGGTTTGATCGATGCCTTCCCTCAAGCGGCAAGTCGTAGCCTAATCCAACGCTGGACGCCTCCCCTGGATCAGCTGGTCGACTGGCGCTGGCACAAGCAGACCATCACCTTGCATTTTGCTCATGGAGATCACCGGGAAGCGGATCACGAAGAAGCCCTCCTGATTGCTCATTTATGCGAAGAGGCAGCCCGCTTTTTCACCCCAGAAGCTGGCTACGGCACGATCACACGCATCAATTACATGGATGGGGTACGTTTTTATTTCGACTCCGGGGACATTGCCCACATTCGTCCTTCCGGCAATGCCCCTCAACTGCGTTTCTATGCCGTCGCCAATAGCCAACAACGAGCCGAGCAGATGGTAAGGGATGCCTTGGCAGAACCCTCAGGCCTGCTCAGGAGCATGGAACTGAAATCCTGAGCGGAACCCATCTTGCGTCAGCGGCTCAAGCTTTGGCTGCTCGCGCCTCATCCAGAAGTCGCATCCAGGCCCCCATGTAATGTCCATGGTCGTGATAGGTGCGACCACTCACCAGGTTGCCATCGACCACGCATGGCTCATTGACAAAAATCCCTCCACAGACCTCGAGATCAAATTGGCACTTGGGCACAGTGGCCATGCGCCGGCCTTTCACACATCCAGCAGTGGCAGGGATTTCCACACCGTGACAGACGCTGGCAATGGGCTTTTGCTGCTCGAAAAAGTGGCGGGTAATGCGTATCAAATCTTCATCGTAACGCAGGTATTCCGGCGCCCTGCCTCCACTGAAAAAGATGCCAAGGTAGTCTTCGGGTTTCACATCAGAAAATGCGATATCCGACTGCAAGGTATAGCCTTCCCATTCGCGGGTGATGGTCCAACCAGGTTTGACCTCATGCATCACCATGTTGTAACGGTGCACTTCCGGAGCGGCGACGACGGGTTGATAACCGCCTTCGATCAGCCGGTAGTAAGGGTAAAGGGTATCGACGGTTTCACTGGCATCGCCGATGATGATGAGGACTGGATGTGACATGGGCTCTATTGAATCGGATTCAGACACCTTGCCAAGTAGGATCTTGCCCGATTGATTTCCTGAGTCGTTTCCTCAGCGGATGGAAGGATGGGAATCCCACGCGGAACCGGGTGCATGAAAATTTCAGTCCAACCCTTGAAACGGATCTTGCGAAGGGCTTTCAGGATGGGCACGAAATCCAGGGAACCACGGCCCGGCATTTGCAGCAATTCTTGCTCCTTGGGCAAAGGCTTCATGCATCCCATGCCATATTGCCAGGCGTAAAACATATCCAAGCCAGCTCCCAAGTCGGTAATCAATTGACCCAAGGCCTGAGCCCCCACCCCATAATGCTCCAGGTGGTAGGGTGCCAATGCGACCCCCAGGCCATGTTCATGCCCCAACTCCACCAACCACTTCAGGGAATCCGGATGGTCTATCAGATTGTGACCATGGTTTTCGATGGCAATGCGAACTCCATGACTTTGCGCCACGCTCAAGTGAGGTTTCATTTGCTCGACGAGATCCCCCACCGCCCGCTTGAGATCCTGTCCTTGCAAACCAACAGGCCCCCGACCTCCAGTAACAATGAGCGGGCAGTCAAGCCGTCCTGCAATGGCACATTCCGAGTCCAAACCGAAGGGCCCAAGGTCGTATCGAGTCAAACATCCTGCCTTGAGTTGCTTTTGATCCAGCAGACTGGCAAAGGCCTCCCACCCCATGGATTCAGCCTGCTCACGCTGGTTCCCATGTTTTTGTGGCCAAAGATCGATGGCAGAGGCACCCGTTTTGGAGACTTCAGAAAGAATGGTATGAAGGGGCAACTGGCCATACATGCAAGATGCCAGGCAATAGCGCAGTTCAAAAGCATCGCTCTGAGCAAGAAGAAAACTCGGTTTCAGGCAGTGCATACCCCTCCATGCCACACCTGCCACAGCAGCCTGGAGAAACCTTCGACGATTCCAAAGATCCGAAGCCTGGTCATGGAATGCAGGGTGCGAGCAGGAGGAAGGCATGACCTCAAAGTAAAGGAACCCTCCTACCCCTGAAAGCTCAAAACATCCTGAATGCAGCATGGATACCCTCACGCCTCGCATACCTCGAACCGCATCGTGATGGCGTGCCTGGGCATGAAGCTTGCCAAGCACTGATGGCTTCCCTTAGTTTGACATACATCCACACACCATGAGTGATTCCGTCTCTTCTGCCGATCTGATGCCGCCACCTCAGACGAGTGTTCCCCTGGCCAAGGCGATGCTGTTGACAGCCATGGCCGGTGGCATGGGCTGGGGCATCCGAGGGCAATATGGGCATGAAACCGGCGCAATGATTGCAGGGGTTCTGGTTGCAAGCGTGCTGGTCATGCTCTTTGCTTCGGTCTACAGCACCCTGCATGCAGCCAGAGCCATCGCATGGACAACGATCGCCATCTCTTTTGGGGGATGCATGACCTACGGGCAAACCGTTGGGCTCACCCATGACACCGAGCTGATCGGTAATACGCAAGCCCTGCGTTGGGGCCTGCTGGGATTGTTTATCAAAGGGGGGATCTGGATTGGCTTTGGCGGGCTCGCGCTCGGTATGTCATTGGGAGGCAAAACCTACACCCCTGGAGAATTGGCGTTGGCGTTTGGTGCCATGATCTTCCTCATGTTCATCGGCATTTTCATGCTGAACTGGCCTTACGCACCCGATGAAGGATTGCTCCCAAAAATCTATTTTTCAGACCACTGGGACTGGGAGCCAGACAAAGAACTCAAGCCACGAAAAGAAAAATGGGGCGGGTTGTTGTTTGCCTTGATCGGTTTGTGGAGCTACGTGCGTTTTTTCCGCAAGGACGCACTGGCCTCCCGCATGGCGTTCTGGGGCATTCTGGCGGGTGGTTGTGGCTTTACCGGAGGCCAAAGTATTCAGGCTTTTCACGCCTGGCACCCCGAATGGTTTCGGGACGGCTTCCTTGCCCAGCTGAATGGCTACCTCAATTGGTGGAACATCATGGAAACCTCCTTTGGGTTGATCTTCGGAGCCTTGCTGGCGCTGGGTCTTTGGGTGCATCGGCGACACATAGCCACTCCTGAAGCTTCCAGCGAATCCATCTCGGCCCCCGCCTCTCTGGAGGTGAGTCTATTGGCGATCTACCTTCTGGCACTGGCAAGCTGGAGTTTTCAGAATTTTTCCACCTTGGATAACTTTGCAGACCTTGCCATTACCATGGGCATGCTTCCCTTCCTTGCGGTCGCCGCAGGACGCCATTGGCCCCTGTGGATGTGCCTGCCGGTCACCTTACTGCCCATTGCCGGAAAAACACTCAAGCACGTGATGTATGACAACAAGCTCGTGGAAGAGGGAATGGGTTGGGCCTTTCTTTTGATTGTTCCCATGACCCTGGCTCTGGTGCTGAGCCTTTTCTGGGCCGATCCCAAACGACTCAACAACAACGGGCTTGCGTTCAGTAAAAGTCTTCTGGTGATCAATGCCCTGACCTACTACCTGCTCAATTTTGCTTTTTTTCATTTCCCCAAACCGTGGTTTTCGCTGCATGACTGGACACACATGGAGCGCTGGACGAGCCGGTCTCCCAACCACATCGTCTTTACGGTATGCCTTCTGGGATTGGTCATCGGAGCTCTGATGACCAGGGGAAACAGCCCATCCTCCAGTCCCATGGGGCAGAACGCTGAGGCGAAAAACTGACCCTGCTCTCAAGCCAAAGAATTGCTTGTCATGGGCAAGCTGGTTCGCATTATTGCTCACACAAGAATGAAGATTTACATCGACGGTGCTTACTACGCTAAGGAGGATGCCAAGATCTCCGTGTTTGACCATGGACTCCTCTACGGGGATGGTGTTTTTGAAGGAATTAGGATTTATCACAGCCGTGTCTTCAAACTCAAAGAACACATCGAGCGACTTTACTATTCGGCCAAGGCCATCCTACTGACGATTCCGATGACACAGGAAGCCATGGCTGAGGCGGTTCTGGATGCATGCCGACAAAACCAGTTGGAAAACGGTTACATCCGACTCATCGTCACACGTGGAGCCGGCTCTCTTGGTCTGAGTCCCAACTCATGCAAAAACCCTTCGGTCATCATCATTGCCAATGAAATCCAGCTCTACCCTCCGGAGCTTTACGAGAAGGGGATGGAAATCATCACTGCAGCCACCTCCAGGAATTTTGTCAATGCCATCAACCCGGCCATCAAATCACTGAATTACCTGAACAACATTCTGGCCAAAATCGAGGCCAGCCATGCAGGCTGCGAGGAGGCCATCATGCTCAACAGCGATGGGTTTGTCGCAGAATGCACGGGCGACAACCTGTTTATCTTTCACCATGGTGTCCTGTTCACTCCGCCTTTGGCGGCTGGAGCACTGCATGGAATCACCCGCAATACCGTCATAGAATTAGCCCAGGAATCGGGTTATACCGTCCAGGAGCGCAACCTCACGCGCTACGACCTGTATATCGCTCAGGAATGTTTCCTGACCGGCAGCGGGGCCGAAATTGTGCCCGTTGTCAAAATCGACCAACGAGTCATTGGTGAGGGTATCCCTGGCGAGGTCACCAAGGAACTGGATCAGAAATATCGAGCCTTGACCAGGGTCGCCGGAGAACCACTCTGAGGGGAACCTGTCAACATCCACAAGACATTTTCAGCAATGTCCTACGGTTCATTGAATCGAAATCCAATTGACCCATTGCATTCAAGCATTGTGCGGGATAGAATATAATGAGGTTGTTATCCATTGAGGTTTGAACTTTATGATCTGCAATGTCTGTAAAAAAAATGAAGCGACGGTCCACCTGACCCAAATGCTGGAAGGTGAGATCAAGAAGATGGACATGTGCGAGTCTTGCGCCCAGCAGCAAGGCGTCGACGAACCAGGTATGCCACTAGTGGATTTGCTGGTCGGTCTGGGACCATCCAGCTCGGAAGGCGAGTCCCAAAGCAAATCTTCCGTCAAGGTTCTGTCTTGCGAAGTGTGTGGACACAGCCTGGCTGATTTCAAGAAAACCGGTCGCTTGGGCTGCTCACATTGTTATCAGGTCTTTGAAGATCAGATGGATCCCATGCTGCGATCCATGCATAAGGGCATCAAGCACATTGGAAAAGCGCCAAAGAACTTCAAGGATGACCGCGCCCTCCGGGATCAACTGGCCAAATTAGAAAAAGACCTGCTTCAGGCCGTCGAGGAGGAACGTTACGAGGATGCCGCTGTGCTTCGAGACTCCATCAAGCAGCTCACAACCAGCCCTGAATTATCAGATGTACCCTCCGTGCGGCCATGAAACTGCATCAATTTCTGACTCCAATCCAGAACATCTGTCGTCGACCTGGGCCTTTTGACCGTATCGTTCTCACCAGTCGGGTGCGACTGGCGCGAAATCTCAAGGACATGCCCTTTCCTGGACGAGCCTCCAAACAGCAACGTGAGGATCATCTGCGAGCTATCCAGCCGGTTGTCCAAGCCCTGCCCCCCATGAAAAAGGGCTTTTCCAGCGACCTGGTTTCATTGAAAGACCTGGACCGTCAACTGCTGGTCGAACGCCACCTCATTAGTCGAGAGCTAGCCAAGAAAAAACAAGGTGCTGCATTTGTCCTGAGCAAGGATGAAACCTGCAGCATCATGATCAATGAAGAAGACCACCTTCGGATGCAGGTCATTCTCCCAGGGCTCCAAATCAAAGAAGCCTGGAAGGCGGTGAACAAACTCGACACGTTGTTGGAGAACAAACTGCCCATCGCCTTCTCGGGAAGGTATGGCTTTCTGACCGCATGTCCTACCAATACGGGAACAGGCATCCGAGTCAGTGCAATGCTTCACCTCCCAGGTCTGGTCATCGCTGAACACATGCAGCAGACCATTACCGCCGTGAACAAACTGGGACTGGCTGTCCGGGGGCTCTATGGAGAGGGAACTGAAGCACTGGGCAATGTGTTTCAGATCTCCAACCAGATGACACTGGGGGAAACAGAAAACGACATCATTGAGCGCCTCAATAAGGTGGTGGTGCAAATCATCGAGAATGAGGAAAATGCCCGTGCCAAATTACTGGAGGGCAATCCTGAGATGCTGTTCAACAACATCGGGCGTGCTTACGGTATCCTGACCAATGCGCATGTTATCTCATCCAAGGAGGCCAAGAACCTGCTGAGTCTGCTCCGGCTAGGTTTGGATTTGGGTTATTTCCCCGATATGAATCCCGAGGTCGTCGATGAATTATTCATCGTCACCGAGCCTGGTCACATACAATTCAAAGAGGCCAAGAAGATGTCTCCCGAAGAGCGGGATATCATGCGCGCCACTCAGCTGCGGGAACGACTTGAAGGCATGGCCAAGCCACAAATGTCCAACGCATCCGACGAGGATCCTACTTCTCAGGACCCGGAAGGGGCTGAAGAAGAGGGCCAGAGTAAATCTTGATGGTAGATCCTGATTCTTAGAGGTCTCCAAGGGCTGCCTCAAGGTCACCCAGACCATCTGAAGCGGCTTGGGGCAAAGTTGCAGGCTGCAATCGCTGCTGCACATAATCGATTCCAGCTGCAACGAACTTGACGGAGTTGGGTAAGGTCGCGCCTGCTGCATTCGGATGCCCACCCCCATTGAGCTGAGTCGCCACTTCCCGGGCCTTACCATTGCGACTGCGTGCACTCACACCAAACTGATGGGGGGAGCGACGCGAAATGGACAAGAGGACCACATCCTCCATGGCAGGATCCTTTAGCAGCTTATTCATGATCAGATTGTGGTTGCCGATGGACAAATCCACGTAGAGAACACCGGGAGCCAACTCGCGGGTATGTGCACGAGCCCACTCCAACCCCATGGGATCTTCGACCTGACGCTTAATGCGGATCACTTCTAGCAAAGGGTGATTCAACAGGCGCTCCAATTGCCCATCGATCAATTTCATTAGAGGATGAAAGTGGTAGGTCTTCACCAATTCGGCGTGATCACAGGCACGTTCAAAATCTGGGTCCGATTCGATGAACAGGTCGGTCACCTTGGTCAGATGCACAAGGGTGTCGAGCTGTTCATTTCCCAACCCATGCTGCTGAACAAGCTGATAGGCTAGACTGGCCGCACACTCCTTCACATCAAAATGATAACGGGCATGCTTGGGCTGATGGGGGCTGGGATGATGATCGACCACCATCCAACCCGGACGATCCAATCTGGGTTCCATGCTCAGATCGCTCACCCAGGCGGCATACTCCACCATTTGTCGATTCTGCCAGGGAGGCAGGTGGTAGGCAGCGAGAGGGATGGATCCGCCAAATTGATGCTCAGCCAGACGCTTGAGAAGACACCCCGACACAAGGCCATCCAAATCGCTTTCGTGAGTCAAAATGATCTCTGGTTTTTGCAATACCTCCATGGGCAAGGAAAACTAACATTCCCGCAGAAACGGGCCAAAGCATTTTGAGCTTTTTTGCACAAGTCTCATGCCATGGATTCTTGAGCTTTGGGACAGAGGCTGCAATGCTCCCATCCTGATCCAAGCACTCTACGACAAGGATGAGGTCCAGCAGTTTGCTTTGAATCTACTGCTGGCTTCTGGAATGGAGTTGGAGAAAGCCAAAGTCGTTTGCGAAATCCTGGTGGAAGGGGATTTGATGGGACATACCACTCACGGCCTTCAAATGCTCATCCCCTGCCTCAAGAGCATCGAGGCGAAAACCATGACCTTGAGTGGAACCTATTCCATCCTGCTTGAGACCCCTTCCCATTTGGTCATAGACGGGCGTTTCCTGACCGGTCCGTGGCTGGTGTGCGAGGCACTTGACTGAGCAGGTGGACGCATTCAGAAGCAAGGTGTCGTCAACATGTGCATCACGCAGAGCAATCACATTGCAGCCCTCCAAGCTTATCTGCCAAGAGCTACCCAGAATAGCTGGATCCTCTCCATCATGAGTTCATACCCTTCGGTGGCCACAGTGGCTGCTTTTGGTGGAAAAACCCCTCTCTTCACCCCCAACCCGATGGCCGTTGGCATTCCCGGATCAAAAGGCCCTATTCTTTTTAATTTCTCCACTTCCATCACCAGTAACGGTCAATGCATGCGATCTCAAAAGGAAGGTCAAGTCTTGCCGGTTGAATGGGTACAATATGCCAACGGGAAGCCCACCAATGATCCCGGAGCGCTTTTCACCGATCCCCCTGGGACCATTTATCCACTCGAGGCGCCATCCTATGGACACAAGGGTTTTGCCCTTGGGCTTTGGGTGGGAATCATGACATCCGCTCTAGCCGGTCACGGCAGATCTCAAAAACCCACCTAATGGGGAGCTTCAGTCTTTTTGCAAGTGATCGACCCCGCATCATTCGGAGGCAAGAAGGCCTTTCTGCGCGAAGTGGATTATCTGATCCAGAGCTGCTGGGAGAGCGAGCAAGTGGACCCAGCTCAACCGGTAAGGCTTCCAGGAGAAGCAGCCTGGAAAAAAAAGAATCATCAACTCACTAACGGCGGCGTCTTGCACGAAGGCATCCTGCCCGGTCTCAGTGAGTGGTCCAAGAGGTGGAACATTCCCATGCCAGACCCCCTTCACTAAACACGGAGAACCCCGCTCAGCGAACCTCCTCTACCAAACCTCAACAGGCCCTTTGGGCACGGGTATGTGTTCCCTGCGGGCCACGGCTGGCTGATCTTCCATGAACGTGGGAAGCAGGGCTTCAGGCAGATATTGTGGCTTGAGCAAGCCGTCTTCATCCAGAAACTGAGAGCGCCAGCGCACATAATCCGAAAGGACAGCCTCGAATTCAGAAAGGTTTTTCAGGTGGACAATCCGTTTGTTGAAATGATTGGCAGGTCCAAATCGCTTGGCATACCAAGGGCCTACCTTCCGAAACATCATGCATGCCTTGGCCTCGCCAAAAACTTCCACCATCCGCGTCAGGTGGCGTTGCATGACGCGAAGTCGCTCTTCGAAGCTTGGCTCTGGTGGTAGCATCCCAGTCGCCAAAAAGGACTGGGTGTGCTGAAAGATCCAGGGATTGTAAAAGGCACCACGGCCCACGGAAACACCGTGGCATCCGGTCCGCTCCATCATGTGTCGGGCAGATTGGGGCGTGGTCACATCTCCATTGCCAATGATCGGGATCTTCTTGACGGCCCGCACCACCTTGGCAATACCCTCCAGATTGACGACTCCACTGAACCCTTGCTCCCGGGTTCTTCCGTGCACAAAAACAGCGGCAATCCCAGCATACTCAAGCGCCTGGGCCAAATTTGGAGCGGTGATATTTCGTTCATCCCAGCCAAGACGCATTTTGGCAGTCACCGGAATACGTAGGGCGTCCACCATGGTTTGCACCAATGCGGCAGTTTTTTGCCATTCAGTCATCATGGCCGAACCTCCACCCACTTTGACGACCTTGCGTACCGGACACCCCATGTTGATGTCAATCGAGGCAATGCCCCGTTCCTGAAGCATGAGGGCTGCATCACGCATCTCCTCGGCCACCGCACCAAAAAGCTGGACTGAAAGTGGACGGTCCTCAGGGCAGGTTTCGACAAGTTTGAGAGCCTTGGGATTGTTTTCCAGCAGTGAACGGGCGTTGACCAAATCGGTCGTTGCCAGATCCAGCCCCCCGAGTTCGCGGACCGTCAACCGGAAAGGAAGGTTGGTGTATCCAGCCAGAGGAGAAAGAAACAAATTGGATTCGAGTGAAAGAGCTCCCAACTGCATCAGATGCATATCATAGGAAGGATCGGTTGGGGATATCAAGCGCGGGTCGGCTTTGAAGTATGGGCATGAAAAACCCCTGAACCGCTCTTTGGTGCAGTTCAGGGGTACCAATCAGAAAACTTCGAATGTAGAACCGATCGATTCTTTGATTAGTTGTTTGGGTTGGGGTCCGTTGCCGGAACCGCTGGCTCAACGGTCAACTCCGTTTGACCTGCATTGCTTGTAGGCGCCTCACTGAGTTCGGGCTGGGGAGCCGCTTCAGTAGCACTTGACTCCACCGCGCCTTCGCCGGAGGGTTCGGTCACGCTTTTTGCATCGGCCGCGGGTGGAGCGGCAGGCTCAACAGGCTCTTCCAAGGTGGTGGTTTCCCCAATGGTTTGAGCCCCTGCAGCCTCCTGCAACAATCGCTCGCTTTCATTCGCCTTGAAGGAATTGAGTATGTAAAGCAAAAGTGCGACCACCAGAAAGCCAATGGAACAGGTGCGGGTAAACTTGGAAAGCGGCGTTCCTGCTCCAGCCCCAAAGACAGCTTCGGCAGCGCCCGCCCCAAATGCCAATCCGGCACCTGCCTCTTTTTTGGGCAGTTGAACCAGAATCAGCAAAATAAGAAACAGGCACAATGCCCAGAGGGCAAAGGTCAATAATCCAATCAAAAGACTAATCATGCGACTATGATGTGGTTCATTTCAACCACGGACCGAGCACCTTGCCAAAGCCTTCAGCAGCTGGCAACTCTCAATTTAGATACTGTTAAGAATGATTTCAGAGAAACTTTTGGCATCGAGGGAAGCACCCCCGACCAAAGCTCCATCGATATCAGGCTGACTCATGAGCTCGCGTGCGTTACCAGGTTTGACACTGCCGCCGTATTGAATACGCACCTGACGGGCGACTTCATCCCCATGAAGGTCGCTGAGCACCCCACGAATAAAATGATGCACCTCTTGAGCTTGCTCAGAAGAAGCGGTCTTGCCGGTGCCAATCGCCCAGACAGGTTCGTAAGCAATAATAGTTTCGAGCATTTGGCTAGAGGTCAGCCCTGCCAGACTCCCCTTGACTTGACTTCCCACGACATCATTGGTCACTCCGGAATCCCGCTGCTCCAAGGTCTCCCCCACACAGACAATGGGTTTGATAGAAGCCGCATGCGCAGCCAGAGCCTTCTTTGAAATAAGCGAGTCGGTTTCCTCCTGGTATTGACGCCGCTCGGAATGCCCAAGAATGACATAGCGAACTAGGAATTCCTTGAGCATTTCTGCCGCAATCTCTCCGGTATAGGCCCCCGCTGCCTGCTCGCTCATGTTCTGCGCCCCCAGGCGTATGTTGGTCTCTATGACCTTTTTGGAGACCTCTCCCAAAGCCGTAAAGGCAGGGCAGATCACCACATCCACTTCCTTGACCTGCTGCACTTCCCGGACCAAGCCCTGGACCAGGTCCAGGGCCTCAGCCACCGTCTTGTTCATCTTCCAGTTGCCGGCAATGATAAGCCTTCGATCTTTTTCCATAAAATTGATTGAGTCGGTTTCGGTGAATTCAGAATGAGACGAACCCATTACCGGTTCCCCAGAGCGGCGACACCAGGCAGCTCCTTACCTTCCAGGAACTCAAGGCTGGCCCCTCCGCCCGTACTCATGAAAGTCACTTGATCCCCCAAACCGGACTGGTTGAGGGCCTTCACACTGTCTCCACCTCCGATGATGCTCTTGGCACCCCCTTGAGAAGTGGCCTTGGCCACTGCCTCAGCTACAGCGAAAGTGCCCTGAGAGAAACGCGGGTCTTCAAAGATACCCATGGGCCCATTCCAGAGAATGGTCTTGGCCTGAGCGATCTTTGAAGCATAAGCCTGCGCGGTCTCCTGGCCAATATCCACGCCTTCCTCTTCATCCGGAATATCCGGCTGGGTATTGTGACGGGGATTTTCAAAAGCAATGATTGGCTTGCCCTTCTTGTTGAGCTGGTCGGTGACGACTGGCGTCACGACGGTGTTGTCGGTGGGCAAGATGAGTTCAACCCCGAGCGAAGCGGCCTTGTTCATGGCAGCCTGAGCGACTTCCACCTTGTCAGGCTCGACCAGCGACTTTCCCACCTTGAGCCCCTTGGCTAACTTGAAGGTATAGGCCATGGCGCCCCCGATCAGCAGGCTGTCAGCCTTTTCGAGCAAACGATCAATGACCGCAATTTTATCTGAAACCTTGGCCCCGCCGAGGATGACGACGAACGGACGCTGGGGAGATTCTAGTTCCTCGCCCAAAAATTGTAACTCACGCTCCATGAGCAAGCCCGCAGCGCAGGCGCCTCCTTTTTCGAAAACCACTCGCGCGATTCCTTCGGTGGAGGCATGAGCCCGATGGGCAGCTCCAAACGCGTCGTTGACATACACATCAGCGTTGGCCGCCAACTGAGCGGCAAAAGCGGGGTCGTTCGCCTCCTCCTGAGCATGAAAGCGGACATTCTCCAGGAGTAAAATATCTCCTGACTTAAGAGCGGCAGCCGTTTGGTCAACAGCCTCTCCAACACAATCATCGACAAAGGCTACAGGCCTTCCCAACAAGTCACTCAGCCGCTGGGCCACCGGCCTTAGGGACAGGGTGTCCTCACGCTGCCCCTTGGGCCTTCCCAAGTGGGCGGCCAGAAGAATCTTTGCCCCTTTTTCCACCAGAAAGTCCAATGTAGGCAAGGTAGCGCGGATGCGGGTGTCATCGTTGATGACCATGCTGCCATCCTTCTCCTCCATGGGCACATTGTAGTCGACGCGGACGAAAACCCGCTTTCCATGAAGCTCGATATCTTTAATGGTTAACTTTGCCATGATCCCAAATAGAGCCGACGAACATATCAAAGCCTTGAAGAGCGTCAAAGGGATTCAGCACATTTTTAAGCTACAAAATGAAGTCTGAGCCAAGGCGATTCTGCATTCTACAAAGCCGATGCGGCTCGCTGGAGCCGATCACGAACCCCATCCCAAGCCTCTTTCGAGGGTGGCTCTTCCACCAAAATACTTTGTGGACGCAGCTGGTCGCATTGAAAAAGCTCCGCATAAAGTGCTCTTGCGTAAGCTTCTGGATCATTCGGGATGACGGAGACCCTCATAAACGGTGGAGAAGAGGGAAACCTTTCATGGCAAAGAACACAGGTCTTGGCCGGATCCAAGCCCTCGTGCTCCATCCGAACCCCCAAAGAGGATTCATCTTCCCAGCGGCAGACCCGAAGGCTTGCCTCTGGGGCATAATGCTGCCGATGCTGCCCAGGGCTCCTTTGCGCCAGACCCTCGTCCGGATCCATGACCCCGGATGCCATTTGGATGGAAGGCACCAAAGCCGAGAGCACTCCTCGATGAATCACACCTGGTCGCAAGATGGTGGGAATGGAGCCTGTAAGATCCACTACTGTCGATTCAATGCCGACAGAACATGACCCACCGTCGACGATCAGGGGAATCCTCCCCTGGAGCTGGGCGAATACTTGCTTGGCAGAGGTTGGGGAGAGTCGGTTGGAGAGATTGGCGCTGGGCGCTGCCAAAGGCCGTTGGAAACGTTGGATGACAGCCTGCATCAAAGGGTGAGAAGGCCATCTTAGAGCCACCGATTTCAAGCCAGCCGTGACCTCATCTGGAATGATCGGTTTTTTGGGCACCACCAAGGTCAAAGGACCGGGCCAGAAGTGCTTCGCCAGAAGCGCGGCAATCGAACCCCAACTGGCCGCACAGGTTTCCAACATCCCCTCGTCGGCAATATGCACGATCAATGGATTGGTGGAGGGGCGTCCCTTGGCTTCAAATATCCGCGCCACCGCCTTTCTGTCCAGGGCGTCCGCAGCCAACCCATAGACCGTCTCACTTGGGATGGCTACCACTTGTCCAGCCGTGAGGAAATCAAAGGCATCCACTAGGGCCTGTTCCCAGGAAGCGGCATCAGAAGTGATAGCAATCGAAGTATGCACAATCATCGGGAAGGATGCCTCATCAACCCATAGGACTCTCGGGAGGACCACCCTTCTCGGCGAAGGTTGAAGGAAGCTTGAATCCACATCAAGTCTGATTGGCAATCGGCAAGCCCCTAGACAATCCAGGCATTGCTGGAGTGATGCAGCTCACTGACTGGTATGGGCACCTCATCGGATTCTCCAACAAAAAGATGGTAGTAGAAATGACCTTCGTTATCAGGGTCCCAGGGCGTCACGTAAGAATCTTCCTCCTGTTGCAGCAGAAAATGACAAAAGGTAGTGGCGCAAGGGTCCATTGCTTGGTCCGAGGATGCTGGCGCACATCCCACCGGTTGAGCTGATCCAAAAAGGCATCAGACTCGCCCCGATCTGCTAGGTATTTCACAAACATGCTCTGAGTAGACAAATCGTGGCGCACATCCGAAGAGATTACGTCTCTGAGCATTTCCTGAAGACACTCAACGCTTACTAATTGGTAATGATGCTTGATCGTGGCATGAGCCATCGGAGCAGCCATCCACTGAAAGCGCTCCTCCAGATGCTGGGCAATCACATCTTGCCCCGTGCCCACGAGCATTTCCTTCTGGGCAGCTTCCTCAAAACCTTCCCAGCCGTCCACAACCTGTACAAGATAGCCTTCCAACCCATACCAAAAGTCGCCAAACAAGAGGGATCGCTCCTCAAGCTGGTGACTGAGAAGAGGTAACTTGGATTCGAGATGCGGGTATTGATGCCAAAGGTCCCGTATGCGAGTGTCGCGGCGAGTCACCAGCGCGCTGTCCTCCAAAATTGCATGGGCTGTCTCAGCATCAATGTGAAGGCGCGATTGCCCACTGAGCCATTCAAAGAGCCCGACCCCCAAAGCATAATTCACGCAGGCATCCTCCAGCGATTCCTCACTCTGGAGAATCATTGTATCGATCGGAAGCTCCGAATAATCCACCGATGCCATATAGGTCAGCGCCTTGGCGGGCTCATAGATACCGCTGACCCAACAGCCCCCCAGTTGGTTGAGTTTCAGGGGCCCCGAGGATGCATGGATCACATCGGCAGGACGCAAACGGATCAGCAAAAGACCATCGCGTTTGAGTTGAAGGGCCAATCCTACCAATTCATGAGCGGTTTGGCGAAAATGGCAGGCCGTTTAATGGGTCCAGGGTTTTCGATTCAGGGTCTCCAACCACTGAGTCAAGTCTTGGCCGCGCATCGTTGACTGAGCCATGTAGGCAAAGGCCTCCTTACCATCCACCGACGCACCCAGGAAGTGCGGAAGCTGAGGCACCAAGGCGGGAAAGGCGTACGCTTGCTGATAGGCCTTTATTTCAGCCTGATAACAAGTATAGGGCCCCAGACTCACCTCCCCCTCAACTCCGCAGGCGAGGTCAAAGACCTTGATCTGCACATCTTCCCGATCCGAGTGGTGGACGGAGATATCGTCTTCCTGACGCACCAGACCGCCGATATGAACGGACCCAAGTTCTTCTAAGTATACAGATAGACCGGCAAAACGGGCGACACCACGACTTGCTTTGTTTGGAGCAGCCATAGGCCTGGTAAGGGATTAAAGTATTCGTAACATTCT
>Ga0160423_10001208_pt1 | contig 21660 bp, 44 predicted proteins | sample CRUFie14St8metaG_FD_108191 | JGI IMG/M metagenome (GOLD analysis project Ga0160423, IMG submission 108191) | Marine microbial communities from the Costa Rica Dome - CRUD Field 142mm St8 metaG | ecosystem: Environmental > Aquatic > Marine > Oceanic > Photic zone | place: Costa Rica: the Eastern...
CAGCAGCTGAAATGCAGAATGCTCAAAGAGAATATTCTTCAATGACAGGTGCAGGAGCAATGCCAACCGTTGTTAATAATATTGTAGATAATAGTTCAAGACAGACTTCTAATATGCAAAACCGGAGCAGCTTTACAGCTCCTCCGGTTACTGTTGACGCTAGTATGCCAGTTGGATTGGTTTAATCGTCAGCAGCTAGTTTAGCAAAGTAGCTCATAGTATCATCATCCTCTGACGCTGCTTCCGCCGTAGCTACCGCAGGTGCTGGTGCACTTGCTGGTGCCGAAGCTGCCGCTTTTGGAAAGTCAGGGATCTCATCATCTAGTTCTAATGAGGCTTCTTGCTTCTGAGTACGTGGTGCACTCTCTCCAAGAACCAAAGCCAAACGAGCTTTCAACTCATCATAGGTCTTATAGTTAGTTGGATCAGTCCACTCAGTTAGATCGTACTGCTTGTTGTACAATGCTTCTAGTTCTTCATCACTACCAGGCAATGCTGCTGGTGACTTGAAGCTGGATGCATCATAATTAGGATAGCCTTCGACCTTACGAATCTTTACAGTAAAGTCTGCACCTTCCCACATATCGAATGGGTTGACAGGAGTCTCATCAGGGAACTGAGGCTGCATGCTATCCATAATCTTATCGAAGATCTTTTTACCAAACCGATATAGTTTGACTTGACCTTCGTTCTCTGGGTTAGATGGATCAGATACAACAAGTACGTTTGCAACATAACGTAGGTTACGTTTACGCTGACGCACAATACCTTTGTCTGATTCAATACCAGAGTTCCACATCTTAGAGTTCAACTCAGATAGTGGATCCTGTTGACCAATAGAAGTCAAAGACTTCTCAATATACCATTGCCCTGTTGGTCCTTTGAAAGCATGGTCCCAATAACGAATCCAAGGTGTAGCAGCTTTGGCATCACCAGGTAGGAATCGAATCACAGCATAACCATTGCCAGCCTTGTCTCTTGTAGGCTGCCAGAAGCGAGGGTCATCTGATTGTCGGGTTTGAGTAGCACCTGTTGTTTCTTTTGCTTGCTCAACGAGCTTTGAAAGATCGGTACGGTTCTTCTTTAGTTCTGCGAATGACATATATGTCTCCTTGTATAAAATATGTATCGTATGTTCGTATGTTCGTATTATAGCACTATTTATCGTACTAGTCTACAGGCAGAACATTGCCTCTAGGTAAATAATTGAGACGTCTAGCTTCGGCCTCAATTTTGTCTTCTATCACAGGCGATATGAATTTCTTTACATCGCCTGGATCCATTTGCATTCCTTCACAAAGATCGATCACTGCATCAATGTATGAGTGTTTCTTTTCCATTACATTCTTTTCGATCATCTTTGCAAACTTTGATTTAGTCAAGAATTCGTCTTCTGCTAACAACTTTCTTCCATTTCCTTAGTCCAGATACCCACATCAGGATACAACCAACCAACAGTACGCTTAGGTGTACCATCAGGATAGTAAGCCATGTGAGTGACTTTGTATTGTATTTTATTCTGTCCTTGCGAACCATAACGATTGTCAAGGTACACGCCATTGCGAAGATAGGCTTCTAGGTTCTGAACATAAGTCTGTACTTGAAGATACTTACTACGCTCCTTAGAGTCTTTAGAATCTTTCATAGACTTAATCGCAGTGAGTAGTTCTTTGTTCTCTTTAATCCAAGAGCGAACATTCTTTAGCGATAGAGGGTTATCATCAGGTAGATTACGAACATTCTCAGCAATTAGTTTATTCTGAGACGGTCCTCGATTCTCCCTTGCCTTGGCAAGACGAGCGATAGCAGCAGCTTTTTGCTCTTCAGTCATCTTGCGTTTCTTACGAACCTTTTTTATCTTAGTAGGAACATATCCTACTGCTTCCATTGCAGCTTGTTTTTTAGCTTCACGTGTAGCCTTTGCTTTTGCAACGCGGGCTGCTATTTGTTCTTTAGTCAATGGTTTGCGTGGCATAGAGTCACTCCTTCATAATGTATAAACTATTATCGCACCTTTTTAAAATAAAGTCAACAGTTAATTTTCATCAAGTGGAATTATTTCTATCTCGCCATCGATTTTTCTCGACCGAACAAAGTTATTTTCAACAAGATATGTAATTGTGTCTTCAATCACAATATCTCTATCTCTCATTGTCCAAAACTTTCCAATCATAAAAGCAGCGCCAGAGGCTGCAGCAAACAAAAGCCATTGAACTATCCATGTTTCAATATACATGCAGCCTCCCTTGTTACATAGGTGTATTTATCACGAAAAAGAAATGACGTTTTCGACACGGAAAGATCTAAACTCTCCTTTCAATGTATCAAAAGCTCGAATCACTTCTTGATTCTTTTGACGCTCAGTTCCTTTCATAGGAGGTAGTACTTTCTCGATCAGCGTACATTGCATGTCACGCTCTTCACCATTTACCTTTTTAAAGATAACACGGCAAACACGTTTCTGTAGTTCGCCAATCATATAATCACGAGTCAGTTCTTCAGTCATTTTTATCATCACCTGTTAAATTTAAAGTTGTTAGAGTAATGTTCTCTTTGTTAAGAATAGTATGATCAGACATACTTTCAATATCGAAGAGAGATGGATCAGTAGTAATTGTTACATCAGTCATAGCATCTGTATCAATCATAGTACCAGCTTCCATCGTCACGCCTTCAGGTAATTCTAAACCATGCATAGGATCGTTTAGAATCATTTCAATCTCAGATAGACGATCCATAATCTGGTTAATACCAGCCATGAGATCGTCCATAGTAGTTACTTTAGTCTCAGCCATAGGAGCTCCTCTATTGACAGCTTCCCAACATGGGTAGCCTTTTTCAAATACTGGTTCAATCCCAGTCATTATCAAACCTAGTTGTTTCTCTATAGGTCTCACCATAATACTTATCAGCGTACTTAGATGCATCAGTATAGAAGAAATCCTCATTACGTAGAGGTGAGTTCTCCGTCCGACGAGCAACACGTTGCTTATGTTGCTTCTTCATGAACTTATCATGTTCTTTTTTCAATTCAGTTACGAATGTATTCATACCAACCGTTCTCCTTCAATTTCTTTTCAAACATTATCTTCTCTTCTAACGATAATGTCAACTCTGTTTTTTTACAACCATTGTTGAATTCACGAATTGTGAATCCAGATCCCCAACTACTACACAAACTATATGTTTTACTATCACCAAACTTTTCGTGACGGTATATCATTACCACTCCTTTCGATCAGTTTCATTATTGTAACCATACGTGTATTCTGTAATTTGGTCAACAGTCATGTCAACTTTCTCAACTCTTTTACCAATATAGGTACCTTCTGGCCAATAATGAGGATCAAATGGACGACCGTAGTAACGATCAGAGGAGCCCCTATCCATAGGACCTCCATGTTTAGCATCATATATCTTATCATAGAAATCTGGCATTACGCAGCCTCCATTTCTTCAAACTCAACTATGTCCATAAGCTCTTTTGTAAGAGCTTTGCCATATTCGTAAGCGAAAGAGCTTAGAAGTCCTTGCTCCCAAACAAAATGCTCAACACTCTGTTCGTGATAAAACTTCTCATTAGCAGTAATCCAACGAAGAGCTGTCTTACGATCACCAGCACCAATCTTGATCACATCCTCGACACGATCTTCCCATCTGATGATTGCTTCTTTAGCAAGCTGACGAGCATCAGCTTCCTGTTGATCTAGATAGTCCACTAGATCATCCCAGATCTTTTGCTTCTCATCATCAGAAGCTTCATAGTATCTGTGATAACGAGGACGGAAACCATATGCGTCCTTGTGTAGATCAGAAAAAAGGTTATCTTCAAATGTATAAGTCATTATGCTTCCTCTCTTGCAGGTACTTCTTCAAAACCAATCATTGCGCAATCATAAACAGAACCACTGTTGATGTAAAAACGATCACCCATCATTGAAGATCTAAGACCAAAAGTTTTTCCACCACGTACTGGAAGCTCACCAACAATTACAACATTTTCGTTCTTGTCAGCAACACCTTCAGGATGGCTCCAGCTATCAGCAATGTTCTGAGTCCAACGGTAAGCATACTCACATGCTTCTTTCTCATCAGTAATACCTTCAGCAAAAACTTCAGCAACTCTTGTGTAACCGTTTCCTTCAAAATCTTTATGATAAACTGTAACTTTCATTTCTGATCTCCTTCATTTGATACCCCCTTATCGCATATAAATAACTTAAAGTCAACAGTTAATTTGCAAAAAATGAAAAAAATATTAATTATTTTTATCTTATTATCTGGGTGTTCACCTACTGTGAATCCTACAGCTCAGCAATATTTAGGTTTGCATGAGAAGAAAAACAACGAATCGTTGTATGAGATACTTGGTGTTGACCCACTAAAGACAGAGTGGTGTGCAGCATTTGTATCTCATGTACTCAAACAAGATGGAATACCAACTGCAGAGCATCCGTTATGGTCTAGGAGTTATTTGGAGTGGGGAAAGAAAGTGAAAGAAGGTAGGAAGGGCGATCTTGTTATCTTTAAAAGAGATGGATCAGATTGGCAAGGACATGTAGGATTCTTTGTTAGTGAGACTCATTCATTCATTTTGGTTCTAGGTGGAAATCAAAACAACAAAGTTGGATACAAACTTTATCCTAAAAAGAATCTACTTGGGATTCGACGCTTTGATGGCGTCAATAGCTTGATACCGTAACTTACCAACCTCTTCTGCAATACTACCATTTCCAATATTTGCATCTGACTTCATGTCATTAACTTTTTGCTGATCAGCAATAGTTTTAGCTGCCATGTGATCACTATGATCTGGAGTCTGATATTCATAAAACTTTTTGTACCAATTGTCCCAAAAGTCTTCGCCTGTTTCGAGAGCTATTTCCATAGCTTTGATAATATGTCTTGGCTGCTTGGTATCCATTGTAGTTGTAACCGTACCATTACAAACAACACCATTTCTTGATATGATATGTTGATTAGGATGTGTTCCAACATGATGAAAGATATTAGTTTTAAAGTACCAATTATCCATTCCAACTTCTTGAATATAATCAGCAGATGGTTGACCCATACCAATTGTAGGAACGCGAGCAAGAGCAGACATAAAGTATGATGCACCACTATATGAAAAGTGCATTCGAGCACCTAACATTGTTCGATACATCTGTTCATATGGCATTGCATATGATACTTCTTTTACTTTCAATCCGTGATGCTTTGCTTCTTTGTATACTTTTTCCATACATCGAGATAACTTATCTGTACTCCATGTAGATACTTTTAGTGGCTCAAACACTTGAAGTGATACATAATCACTTTCGATTGGTTTCCATGTTTCTTTGGTCTCCCACATATATCTGCTATACCAACCACTGTTACGAAACACTGCCATATTTGTATTTTGATATATCGAGAACTTAATTCCAGCATCAGGTTTACGCATGGTGTTGATAAACCATTCAACTCTTTCCATTGAAGTCTCTGGATCAGCGTCTTTGTATTTGTGATCGTGAGGAAAGATTATACAAACTTCATATGGATCTTTTATACTAAACTCATCATAGTTCATTTGAGCTGTACAAAAAGCATGGCTAAGTTTATCAATAACAGGTAACATAAAGTACCTTGTGTGAGCACACAATCTAATAATTAATGACTTGGAAGGATTAACAGCACGTCCATCATCTTCACAATTGATACAAATATTTTTTATATGTCTCATATAGCTTTGTTTTTATATTCAGGATTTTCAACTTGAGTTGGATCTATTAAGAAATAGTTGTATGTGTATCTAGTGCCAGTAGATCTATAGTCGTGCCATGTCACATCATCTTTACCACAGAAGACAAACATTCTATTTGGTTTCCATTCAACATCTATAAGAGGTTCACCATCACGATCTTTGTATACTCTTGTCCCAAGGTTAGTTTCTGGATGAAGGTATAGTACTGCTGACATAATTTTAAATGGTGCATCAACATGTATAGGATGAACTGCATCACCTTTAGTAACAGCATAATGAATAAATTTCTTTAGAGTTCTATATCCTCTTTTCTCATAAAAGTAATTCAACAAATTTGCAACTTGTGGTGTTGGATCTTTATCAAAGAAGTGTCGCTGTACCAAATCTTCTTTAGGTTGAGGAACACATTTACCTATCTTACATAATTGATCGAATTCCTCTTGTGGTAAGAAATCATCTATGATAAGATATTCCCATGGATCTGTTTCATGTTGTATTTTCATTTTCTATAATCTCTCATATCAAAGGCTCCACCTGTTAGTGAATTGTAGTTTGCTTCCCAATTAGACCACACAAGAGCTTCTGGAGTTTCATATAGCATATCACAATTCTTACAATAGTCAATACTATCAAACTCATGCATCTCATGTGCTTTTCTTAGTTTGTTGTATTCTTCACCATACCATATATCTTCAATAGTTTGATGAGATAGATGACCCAACACAGCTTTGCTATCTTGACCCAGGACCATACAGCAAGGAACTACTGCACCCTCCATACCATCAATGCCACCTGCACGTACAATCAGATCAGGTGAGAACGGTCGTCCACAACTTCTTTTCTTTCTTCCAACTCTCCAATCTACTCCATCGAGCTGACCGGACCAGTTATGCATTTTCCATATTGATGCTTGAATTCCAGGAACATGATCAATCCAATTTGTTCGATACTGTTCTACTTCATAATCAATATTATCATTATCAAGTATTAGTGAATACGAACCTATCTTAGCTTTAGAACCTACCTCTTCAATATATTCAATAGTCTCTAATGCGTTATGCATAACAAGATAGAAGTTGTCTTCACTCATTTGTTCATGATATTTTTGTTTGTTATATCCTGTTACTGAAACTCGAGCAAAATGTAAACCAGCATCAACAACCTTTTTCATTGCATCGCCAGTCATTTTAGATCCGTTTGTAATGAAGCTCATTTTAAAACCACGATCTGTTCCAGCTTGAATGAAATCATGTAGCTTCTTATTCATAAACGGTTCACCAGATCCTTCGAGATAGATTTCTTCAACTTCACTATCCATAAGTTGATCTAATGTGTTACAGAACATTTGATAGTTCATCATCTTTCTAAATGTACGTTCACGACCACCTTCAAAAGAATGAGGACAAAACACACACTTATAGTTACAAGCGCCGCACACTTCAATTACGGCTTTTTTAATTGGCAAAGTAGTCATTGTAAAAACGAGTCCTGTTTAGCTTAGCTTGTAGTTTTTCTTCATAGATTTCATTTTCTACCAAGTGATATAAATGATTGGTTCCTTGTGCCCACAGATCAGGGACATAGTTTATAACATCCTGGGTTTCGTATATTTGTATTCTCTCTGTATCAGTTCTACGAGCCTTGCTATAAACTTTATCCATATTTATTAATGAACTTTCTAGCTGCTCATAACACTGCTTGACTACAGCATCGAGATCTTGTACCTTATTTATTTTTTCAATCATCCTATCTTCTGATATTTTTGAAAAAGGATTCCAAGTATTAGTAATCACAGAAAAGACAAAAGATCTCAATTGTTCTTTAGCATCTTGTCTAAACAAAAATATATTTCTATACCCTGCTGCACACGAATCAGATATCAATTCTTTTAACATATGCATACCATTACTCTTGATGTCATCAGGGTGTTTTTCATATGTAAATGGTATACTACACATTACTTTGAATGAATAGTTTGACCATATAGTTTCCAGAGCAATCTTACCAAATGGTGTAGCTATAGCTGGTACAATTCCATGATTCGATAATGGTTCCCAATGTTTGGGTATTGCGTTTAAGTCATTCTTAATAACGAGCTCTTTTATTAATGCAGAGCTTGCTGTCCGAGGCATCGTCCATACAATTGTTTTTCTTTGTACATCTTTAATCGTCATTATCAAACACACTACACATTCGTTCACAGGGTTGAGGAACAGTTTCATCTGATTCCCAACTGTCTGGGAGGTCAATGTTAAACCAATCGGATGACATAATTTCTTGTAGAGTGTGATTCTTTATATTGTAGTCTTCTTTATTATCATTGTACTTCTTTAATACTTCATTCTCTGAGTATTGTTTTGTTAACCATGGGTTAGGATCATTCATAAATGCATAGTGTAGATTACCCAAGTAACAACATGGGTATACTTGCCCATCTGGATTGATGAGAACTCTATCAGCCTTTGCCCACATACACTCAATACAAATTTTATTACTCATAAATTTTCTGTTCTTTATCATATTCCTGAGATGAAGCTATCCATGGATTCTGGATGATGTGGTTCATATCACGATCTATCTCCTCCAAGTATTCTTCTTGGCCATCCTCAGTTACGTAATGAAATTTGTTACTCTTTATGAATCTATCTGATCTGATCACATAATGAAACTTAGATCCATACATTCTAGTCATTTTTATAATATCATGTACATGTTCTTGGTTATGTTTAAATAGAACAATGAAGGTTTTAGTTATCCCACCACCTTCTGAAAACGCTTCCATATTGTCTAGAACTTTTTGTAGTTCTACCTTCTTACGATACTTAGCATGCATTTCTTGATTAATGCCATCAACATCAAAGTAACAAGTTACTCGACTCTTACCTTTGTTTCCTAACTCATACCACCAATCAGTAGATCTGGTACCACCATTAGTGTTGATGTGTATTGTTGATTCACTATTATCTATAATGTAGTTACAAATTTTTACTAAGTCTTTGTTCATTGCAGGATCACCCCATGTTCCGCAAAACTCAAAGTCTCGAATATGTTTTACTGACTCATAAGGAAATCGTTCTACAAAGTTTTCAAATGTCCATTGCTGTAAAGGTAACCACTTAGCTTTACCTAGACCGTTGACATCCGTTCTATGACACTGTGGACAAGAGGCATTACAATATGTCGTTAGATCAACCCACACTTTAAGCACAGGCTGGTCTTGTTCAACCATTTTTTTGAAGAGGCCTCTTTGACTCATTCATCTTCCTCATAGATAAAACTATGGTCATCATCTTGTTTTTTTCTACTGAACAATCCTATAAAGAAATATTTTATTTTAAGAATTAGCATGGACATTATTATAAACCTCTATAAACTTATCTGCAATATACTTATGGGCAGTAGTGTTTGGATGAGTATCATCTGGCCAAGCAATAGATGTTGCCTCTCCACCTAATTCTACTTTGTATTGGCCAGCTATAGATTGACCTCCATAACGCATAACAAATGGCCAATTGATAAAATGTTTTTTTATCTTTTCTAACTCCCAAAAGTATACAGTGTCAGTCATTGCTTTCATCATCCACTGTTCGTCATAATCTCTTGCTTCGTCATAAATGTATTGATAGTCATTAGTTTCATCATAATCATCCATCGTAGCCTTTGCAAACATTTTTCTATTACCAACATCTCTAACATATCTTTTAAAAAAGTTCAATGAAGGTCCCATGATCTGACCAAATATAAACTTGGCATTAATTGATTGTGCTAAAAGATAGCAAGTAAAAATTTGATTCATGGCACTGTCAACATGAGATTGAACCCATCGATCACTACTAATTATGTTATGAGCATTTGGATTTTTTAACCAATCATTTGCACCAATTGATTTCATATCTTTTGAAATCTTACCTGGCCAATCACCAGCTTCCCAGTAACGTCTTAGTTTACCGTTAATTGTAAAAACAAGATCGTTAGCATGAACAATTGGAAATCTACACCACTCAGTTCCACCAACTAGTACATACTTTATTCTATCACCATATCGAGCAATAGCTTTAGTTAATGTGTGAGTCATATATTCAAATGATTTACCAGGGTTAGCAACATTCAACAACTCATACTCTTGCCCATCAGTTTCTGATATATGATCACGTACGTACCATGGCCATGCATGTTCTGCTGTTTTAAAGTTAAACGAAGATTTATATTGTTCTGTTGTGAAAGAACAACCTGTTGCAAATACTACTGGAAGATGTTTAGTTTTAAGTTTCCATTTAGGTCGAGGGGTCAGAATTTGTGTCATCTTTAGTCCAATGTATACAGCGGTATCCTATTAGCTTACCTCCTCTGTTTTCAACAACTTGTATTCCGCCAGCTAAAGTATTGTAACATTGTTCTTCTGATGTCAACACTTTTGGCCAAACTGTGTGATAGCAAGTGGGCAGACCATTCTCTGCAAAGCATGCAAAAAGTATCGCTGTAAAAAATTCCATATTATTATCCTTTATAAATTTTCAATAGGTGTGTTTCAAACTCCTCTACCTTTTCTAGTCTTTTGGGCCATAGGATATAATCCTTTTCAGGATTCTGTTTTAAGTTTGTTAAGAGAGGTACAATGGCATTGTATAGATTATTTAGTCTCTCTTCTAATTGTGTTGCTGTTTCATTAACTTCACTTGCAACACTAGCAGCTTTTTGTACTGCTTCTAATTCGTCCTCATCGACGGCTGTAAAGCCAAAATCAAATATGTCAGACATTCTGCTCTCCTTTAAGTACGTCAAGGGGAAGGCTTACTGCAGAGCCTCCCCCTCTATCTGCATTTAACGTATGCAGCAACCGACTGGGTTTATCGGTACCAGTGCGTTTACCGACCTAGTGAAGCGGTACCACTAACTAGGGATTTAGGCTATCTATTTGTTCCTGCATTGCTCTTAAGCGATCGTCAGTTTCAACAACAAAGTCAAACATATCTTCACCCATAGCTTGCATTTTACTATTAACTTCAATCATAGCATTTTGTGTTGCTACAAGTTCTTGTTTTGTATTATCAATCTCAGTTCCAAGAGCAACTGTGATTACGAAAAGAATTAATTCCATTTTATCCTCATTTTTGGTCTCGGTAGAAGGATTTGAACCTCCGACCCTCTGGTCCCAAACCAGATGCGCTACCAGACTGCGCTATACCGAGTTAGTTGATTCAGCGATCAGATCGCTGAAAGTTAACCACATAACGATAACCATTTACAGTAAATCGTATAGTAGAATGACTATATACTTCTTGTGTTTGATTCTGATAAGTCACATTTTCAAAACACTGACGCTCTTGTTTGTATCCAACAATAGCTTGACTTTGTTTAGGTTTGCTAGCTTTATCTCCACCAACAATAGCACCAAACACTGCTCCAGCATTACGTGCGTTCTTATCACCACCTAATGCCTGACCTAGAATACCACCAATGATAGCACCACCAATAGCTCCTTCAACAGCATTACCTTTTTGTTGTACTTGTCCATAGATAGGAACTTGTACGTTCTGACATTCCGTAGTTCTTATAGGAACACTAGAGGTTACAGTTTTTACATGATCAAAAACACGCACATCAGTAGCAGCTTCATTAGCTAATACAGATGTACCCATTAGCGCAATCGCTGTTGCAGTTATTAGAGTCTTCATTTCAATTTCCCTTCTTTAAAGTCGTCTAATAGATAATCCACCATTTCACAAACAATGTCAACATCTTTTTCACATAAAGGTGGAAGTTTTCCAGATAATATTCCCACCGTTATTCTTTCTTCAATCATATCTCGATTACACTTACCATTGACAAGTGGTCTATGATAATTGTTTCGAAGAATTTCCAAAACCATCATTCCAAGTTCTTTATCGCTTGCTGACAGAGTCATCTTCCTCAACCCAAAGTCTAACTGATACTAGATTTTTATTTTCTTTCTTAATAAAGAATTCAATATTATGATCTATCAATAACTTCTTCACTTCATCTAATGTCATTACAAAACCCCATTCATGTATTTATGTAGTTAAATCTAAAGATATCTTCTACGACCTCTTCGAAGTCTTCAAGTCGTAGCATATTAGGTCCATCACTTGGTGCGTTATCTGGATCAGGATGTACTTCTATGAAAAAATTTGAAATCCCAAGAGCACTGCTTGCCCGAGCCAAACCAGGAATGTAAGACCTGTCGCCACCACTAGAAGTTTTATTATCTCCCGGTCGTTGAACGCTGTGGCTAATATCATACACAATTGGACAGTTATAAGCCATAAGCATATACTGCAAACCAGTAAAGTCAACGACAAGATTATTGTAACCAAAACTAGTACCTCTCTCTGTTATCCATACTTCTTTTGCATCTTTTGTCTTACTCAAAATACCAGCCACATCCCAAGGTGCCAGGAACTGACCTTTCTTAATATTAACTATTTTATCTGTACGACAAGCCTCTCTTATCAGATCTGTTTGTCTACACAAGAATGCTAGAATCTGTAATACATCAAAACAAGAATTAAACGTATCTCTAATTGTTCTTACTTGCTCAACACTATGAACATCTGTTAGAGTTTTTAGACCAGGGATCTCTTCCTTAATGTCTATAAAACCATGAGCTGTTGGATACAGTCCTAACCCTCGTTCACCACCAATAGATGTTCTATTTGCTTTATCGAAGCTCGCTTTGAATATATATTCAATTTCATACTTATCACATATGTCTTTACAATGCTTGGCAATCTCCATTGATTGTTCTAGCGATTCGTATTGACATGGTCCAGCAATTATTCTCATTTTGATAAATCTTTCCTCACCGATTCAGTTGCACCTTTTATCATACTTGGATAATCTCCAATAAACGTACCAGCTTCTAACATATCTTTAGTTAGTACGTCTTTGTGTCTGTGTTCTATTTCGTCCCAATGTTCCAATATCTTCTTTGCAAGTAGATCAAATGTTCTATCTGATAATATTGGATCGTCTTGTTCATAATAGGCATAAGCTGCCATTAAGTACCATGGAACGTACATATTGATAGATTGTTCACACACTTCAGCGCATGCCTTCTCTATCTCAATTATACGACTGTCCATCATACAACTCCCTTAATTGTTTCTCCATTGTATGAGCTTCAACCTCTTGCCAACGTTCCTCATAAGGACTTTCAGTGTCCATAACCATGCACTCAAGGAACTGCTTAACGTGCACAAGTTCGTGCAACACAGTCGTAATCAAATCTGAAAGGGAAAGAGATCTGCTTAGACGAAGGCTAAATTCGTTTTCGTCTTCATACAGTACATCGCCACAAACTCCTTTTTTGGTAGTAGCACTAATATTTATATAAACATCATCTTCATGGGGGAAAAGTTTATTAGATCCAAATGCAATAACATCACAGATTAGATCTTCTTTGACTTTTGAGAAATTACTTTCAAATTCTACAATCATGTTGTCCTCCTGTTACGAATAACATACAGGAAAGTAAATATAAAGTCAACAGTTATTTGTAAATATTTTCTACAAAACCTTCTTCGAGATCTAGTGGAAGATTGTATGCGATAGTATCATATAACTTATTAGCCAGGATACTATGATTTTCTACAGAAAGATGGCAAGGACGAGCATCAACACCAGTATCCCAAACACTGTTGAAATAGCGTTCTCTTACTTTTAATCTTTGTTTTATATCATCGCCTTTAAACTCATTTAGTGATACGAAGTTAAGATATCCATTAACACTCCAAACATCTTTATTAGGATCAGGAATAAAATTCATTAAATGTTTCTGTAACTCTGTATCCTCTACCCAATAACAAGACGGTTCAAAACCTGGCAGAACTAATATATTTGAACCAAAGGTTTTTCTAATATAATCGATCGCAGTGAACAAACTACACTGTTCTGTGTATTGCAACTGACCACTTTCATGATGGTTGTGAATTCTCCAATTGTATGCCACATCCATTTGTTTAGCAATCTTGGGTCTCTCAGAATGTTGAAGTTCTGAGAGTATTCCTTCTCTAAAAGATTTTCTACCTAAGTTAGTTAAATGCGAGCAACCTGGATGATCTGGGACTAACCATTTTCGGTTCCAATCACTTGTGATAACAATATGAATATCACCTTCATTGACTTGATCGTGCATGTGTAATGCAAGCAATTGAGTAACAATGTAATCATTTCCTACACCATCACGAGCGGCACCTTCAGAAATTTCCATGTCCAGTTTATCTGATAACAACTTCTGCCATGACTGATCCAAACCAAACTGCAGTTTGTATTTGTTACCGTGATACTTATTTGAATTCATTCCATGGATAGAAGCAAAGCTATCACCATGCATAACAATATTATTCTTCATAAATGTAAGGATCCTTTAGACGAGATTCCTTATCAAGCTTCCTTTGCTTTCTTTTAGTTTCCAGCCAATATTTAAATTTATACCACAGTGCTATCATGTCAGTTTACCTGTTCTTACTTCTACGTTTTCTGGCAAACTAACTTTTGCCTGTCCATGTTTATGATACACAACAAATTGTGTGTTTGGAAATTCTCTGAACAATCCTTCCCAGATTGGTCTCCAATTGTTTGCAAGACGATGAGTATTCATTGCATCTCTATCTGATTGTAAAACAAAGTCAGTTGTACTAACTAAGTTGAAATCAAATATAGAATCAAATCCGTACATGTGGATCTCATCACATCTTAATTTGTTGGCAGTGTAATGAGTACACATATGTCCACAATTAAAGTCAGTATAGTTACGAACATACTTTGGTAATACAGTATAGAACTCTTTTATTTTTGGAGCATACTTCATATAGAATCCAGGTTGCATTTCTGTATACTTTTTAGGTCTTGCTCCACAAACCCAATCATAAGCATTCATATTAACACTGCCTTCGTGAATTGCTTTAACCATTTTAAAGTCAACGATTGCAGTTGCATAGACATCAGTAATTAATGTAGGTGGTAAGTTACATGTCATCTTTATTCCAGGAGAAGGGTTATAAAATCTCCATGAGTCACCATTACCAATAATATGAGCGACTTTACTCATCCATCAAACTCCGAATATGTTTATTACCTTTTGTCCCTGTCCAGTGATTAATTAATATATCTTTTGGAGCAGTACCATCTAAGTGATCTAACCTTAGTGTATTATATTTATGTGGTATTTCATTAATAAAAACCATCCGTTGTAGATCATCAAGCAATGCATGCAATCCTTCTTGATCACCTCTATGTAAAGAAGGATTCAAACCAGAGCTCCATTTTGCTAGTACACTAGGTGTTGAAGCAAATCCAACTACACCGCTATTGTACATTGTAGTGTTAAATCTTTTTGACCAAGGTCTATCAACAACCATGTTTAACTTTTCTGGAACAATCAAATCAAACATATGATCGATATTTCCTAATACTTCACAATCTAGATCTAACCAGAATGTTTTCTTGAATGGAGAGTTCATCATACAGATTGGTTTTGCAAACCATCCCTTGCCTTTTGTTGATGTTAGATCAGCAAGTGTATCTGCATGCTTACTAGCGTACGATGCCATTTCTTTTGACATGCCTAAGTCAACAACTAAGAGATGTGTACTGTTATATTGTTTGAAGTTTTTTATGAACCAGGGTAACATCCATTCCGTTTTGGAATCTGAACCTGTCATAAATCCGTTATAATCAAGCCTCAATGATCTCTACCTTGTTGTGTTTTGCTCTACAACCATTTTCGTTTTGGATTGTTGTAAATGTATCATGAGCTTCAACAGGCCAAGGATACTTTTCTTCTAAGAAAGGAAATGTTCGGACATCTAAGAAAACATCAGTTGGTTTAGCTCCAACCAAACGACAATGATCTATCAACACTTGTGCTGTCTTTGGTTTGATTCGATAAGCATGAGCACCAGGAAAGTATTGTTTAGATTTTAGTTGCTGAACACCTAAAAGATTGGGAGTGTTAAATTTACCATATGATGGCTTTCCAAAGCTAACACATCCTCGATATAGTAATATGTTTGGAATACTGTCTACACATACAGCGTCATGTTCAAAGATTGTGAATTCCATGTTACGATGTATACACTCTTTCCACAAAAAGTAATGAGATAAGAATGCTGCTCGAGCGTTATCTGATCTTGACCAAACCTCATCAAAGTCAGTCATAATAATCTTTTCTTCAGCAATGAGCTTGTCTAGATCGTCTCGAGGTGTTATAGCTTTCCATTTCTCAATATCTAATCCACCAGTAGTTTGACCAGACTTGATACATCTCTTTGCAGCTTCTTCAGATTTTTCATTTCCAAAAATAGTAATTACATAATGTTTCATAATGTTGTTGTCGAGGGTAATCCCTGTACCTGTGTATAATATTGTTTTGAGACACCCATCTTCTTAATATTCTGATAACACATCAGAGCATCATTTGGCCAAGCTCCAATCTCATTTACTTTATCAATTAGATCTTTAGCACCTTGTGGGTTAATTATATAGGCTGAGTTTCCAGCCAAGCCTTGAGGTATGTTCCATCCATCAATCATAGGAACATTTTGTACAGCATCTTCTCTGTGAATAATACTGTTGTGAAACTCACGTGACTTACGAGTTGCACCAATTGGATTATTAATACCTACAATGTTGAACCCTTGCATGTTAAAATCACTCGGTAGCTTTTCTGTAAATATTGCATCATGTTCTAGTACGAGTATTGTCTCATCATTTTCTACAGCAGTCAACCATAATCTATAGTGAGACATAAAACAAGCAACACGTTTGTTTGGATCTTCTGTTTGATATGCAGACATTTGTAAACCAGTCTTGAAACATAATTGTGTTCCAATCCATGGCCATGTCCAATCAACTTTCAATAGTTTAAACTGTTGGATAACATTCTTTGCATGAGTAGCATCAAATCGTTCTATCTCAAATTCATTCTTAACTCTATGACTTGAATCAACAAGTGTGCTAAATCCTTTTTCGGATGTAACATCATTCTTTAATACTATTGAATATACTTTCATGTTAACTCTATAATATAGCTATCTGGTTCTCCACTTGTCTTACGAAGATCATGTCTTGTTATTTTCATACCAGACTTTTCTAACGCTAACAAGAAGTTGTTATTATCTAATTGTCCATATATATCACTATGTAACTTTAACCAAGGATGTTTTAGTTCTTCTACAGTCATTCGTTCCAGTGGCCAGACATCTTCAATTATATACGATCCACCTTGTTTGAGCAACGGATTTAAATTAATAAATGTTTCTTTATTTGCTTTGGGTGTATGCATACCATCATCAATAATAAAGTCAAATTCAATACCAGGAAATGCTTTAGCTATCTGACTTCTAATAGCAGGATTCATACTATCACCTTTGAACCAATGAACTCTTTCATCCTTGAGGACTTCAAGCTCTTCTGGCTTTACACGAACAAATAAATCTAGTGCATATAAGTTTGCATTGGGAAAGTAATCGAGGAATGCTGAAGTAGATGCACCTTTGAATATACCTACTTCTAAGATATTAAGAGGTTGGTCTTTTACAGACTCAAAGATCTTTTCATAAATGCGATCGTATGAATGTTTATGACCTTTGTCACAGTCGTACTTATCAAATAATGCCTTGAGCTTCTTCATAACTAAGTTCCTTGTAGTATGTATTTTTTGTCGCGCCGGTTCCAAATTCATAACCCCAATACTCAACATCTTTCTTATACCAATCACCAATGATTTGTCTTGTCTTCTTTGTATACAAATCTAGATAGTTACCTGGATTAAGAGCTGTAACATTTCTCGCTCGAGTCATTTGTGGTATGTTGAAATATTTACACAAGTCCTGATTAAGATGTTCAAATCTAATTATATCACATCGAACCACGCCAGCGTTATCAGTAACATGATCAAAAGCCGGATACCATCCACGGACAGCGCGATGCCACATATAATCTTCAGCACCCCACTTATGTCTTTCCTCGATAAACGCTTCAAACGATGAAACATCCGCATAACTCGGTTTTACCTTTTTCTCTACTTCTATCACCTTCTTCGCAAAAAAGTAACGAGAAACAACACGATCCCAAGGATTCCTAATAACCGCAAAAGCGGTATGACTGTCTCTGTAATTAGTATCCAAGTCTCTCCATCGTGCATGCTCGGCACCATGATGATCTCCTGTTGCATGCATCTTGTCATACAACTTTGATGTGTACTGTTGATTAATATGTCTACTAGGATTATTTATTAAAATTTTACCTCGTAGCTTATCGCTATGTCGGATTGTCATTCCAGCATTCTTTGGAATGTGGATAAAGATCTTTTGATCAGACATGTCTCATTAGTTCCTCTACATTCTCTCCACGATTAGGAAGTTTATCTTTCAAGAAGAAGTGAACAAAGTTACACTCCTTGATTCGGTTCATACCAATTCCAGTAAACAAACCATTCCAATGAAATGTCAGATTTTTTACTTTCATCTTCTCTTTCTTTACCCAATAGTTTAGTAGGGTCTGATCTGTAGACCATTTCCATGGACCTACTCCATCAACAAAGTTTTTAAACTCAGCACGTTCAATAAATTGTTTTGGTGTTTGTCCTCTTAGATACTTTTCGATACCTTTATTGACAACCATCATACCCATGTTATAGAAATTTGCACCACCAGGATGATTCCAATCGAATAAATGACTCATACCTTGCATACTATATTGCATACGAGTATAGTTAGCAATCTTATGTTGATACTCTATCGTACAAGGCATCTCACGCTCAATGACACCGCCAAAGTCGTACTCCATGGGTACTTTATCAAAGACACTTGTACTACATGTATCTCTAATCCATATATCTGAATCAATGATAGCTATTTGGTCATAGTGATCGAAGTAACCAAATGCATTCTCTTTTTCATATATAGGAAGATATCCTAATCGAGCAGTAGCTTCTTTACTTCGATTGGTATTGAAAGGATCAGGTTTGATTCTTAGGAGAGGTTGAGTTTGAATAACATAGTCTGCATTAATACGATCTGCATATGCTTTTACACTAGCTGTACAATGATCATATAACTTTGACTTATTTCCAACGTATACCTGATAGATTAGAGTTTTCATTTTAGTCTCGAAATAATTTAGATCTGTCAATTATCATATTAAAGGCTAGGCTCATTCTATAGTCATCTGTATTGTTAACTTCTACACTATGATCTAACCAGCCAGGGAAAAGAACAAGAGTTCCTACTTCAGGCTGAACTCCAGCCATCATTGATTTCATCCAAACTTTACTAGCTTCAAAACCTAAGTTAGGATTATGAAATCTAATCGCTCCATCTTTACCATTTGTTTTATAATAATATACACCAGATATATCAAACTGTCCATGAGCGTGAACAGCACCTACTCCTCCTCTACCACTTCTAGTCATCCATGATTGATGAATAGTGCATGGTAATGGTTGATGAGATACACCGTGTGTATATTCATCTGTACAAGTGTTGATATACTCATGTAGCTTAGTGAGGTTATATTTTTTTATGATATTTGAATTACCTGACGAATCACTAGTCTGTAAATGATCTTCACCCCACTGATGTTGCAACGCACCGGATGAAAAAACTAGTTCTTCTTCTATTGCTTTAATTTCTTTTTGAATTGGTGCAAGAGTTTCAGGATCAGCATTCGTAATGTATATCGGGGTGGGGTATATTGCTTCTATCATATGAGTCTGCCATTTGAATTATGCAAGCTGCTAAATCGCGAGCTTCTTTGAATCGTCGACGTAAACGATTAGATTGATGACCATGATCTACAAACCATCTTAGATTATCTATAGTACCATTATGATCCGGGATATTGTATCGTCTAACAATATCTTCCCAATTGGATCTTTTAACAAGTATGCGTTCAATCATTGAGATATTCAGGTCCAGGATTCTTTTCATGCATAACCTCACGAAGCATTTTTTTCACTTTCGTTTCATCTTCATTAGATTCAACATTGTGAATTTTAGTCTCATTTGTTTGAGATTGTGTCTTATGTTTACCAGCATTTTTATTACGAGGATCGTTACGAGTAAATTTAGCCATTTGCCTTTCCTTATTCAAAGCCTAACATTTCCTTTGTCATAATATAATCGCGAACAAAGTCTGAACGTACAATGTCTTGCCAACCAAAGTTGACAGTTGTAAAGTTCTTCAGTTGCTCAACGATCGTTAAGAACTTCATGATGCCATCTCTCTCTTCTCTTTGTTTGAAATCAGTAAAGTCTGATTGTAGATAGTCACCACAGAAGATCACACGTGCATGTTTACCTACACGAGTAATTACTGAATCGAGTTCATGAAAGCTCAAGTTCTGCATTTCATCAACTAATATTACACAATTATCTAAAGTAAGTCCACGGATAAATGATGTAGATTGAAACTCAACTACTTTTGCAGTTACTGCTTTGTTCCAACTATATCTATCTCCAAACAACTCATCTGCTATGTTTTTATATGGTGATAGAAACACATCTTCCTTTGTTTCTTTATCACCTGGAAGGAATCCCATCTCTCTTGTTGGAACCATTGATCTAACTATAATTAATCTATCTGCTATCGTGTCAGGATCAAGGACGTGTTCCATTGCTAAGTACATTCCCATAAATGTCTTACCGGTACCAGCAGAACCAGCTAGTACTAAGTTGAAGTCATCGTCCCATGCTTCAAATGCTATTTCTTGATTTTTTGTTAGTGGGTGGTATTCAAGTAGATCATCGATCCTAACTGTCATTGAGCGGTTAGGACTCTTAGTTCGCTTCGCCATATATTAAACCTTGATAGTGTTGCCTCGACCAGAATTCTGTTTAATTCTAGATAAATGATTTTCCCAATCACTACCGGCACGTCTCGTTACAGACTGTGTGTCTCCGACAAAGTTGGGAGTGGAAAGAGTTTGTTCCCACTCACCATTATCTAACATTTCTTGTCTCTCTGACAACGATAAAACCATTTCTTTGATTTCACCCGTCACTTTATTCTTCATAATATATGTTGGCATGTACTATGCGACCTTAGCTTCTTCTATACACTTATCCAGATATTCTTGTTTCTTTAAAATCTTCATTGCTATTTCGTCCTTACCTTTCTTCAATAGTTTCTCCGCATACAATCCTAATTCGTCTGAATCTTTTTTTAGGTTTTGTAATTGATATGAACTCATGAATAACTCCCATATTGTTATCTTGTTGTGAATAAGGGATGGTGATTATAACAGTCCTGGATAAGCCTCCTCAACAATTTTTCTAGTGAGACCTTTGACTGGCATTTTCTTTTCAACCATCTTTAATACTAATTCTGCATCCTCTGGATGAATTGATTCTAATATACCAAGAAAGACTTGCTCCCGCTTGTATGCAGGCATCTCGTCTCCTTTACCACCTTTGACAATATAAGTAAATTTTTGATTCTCCCTAAGCAGACTGCTTGGAGTGCTTTGTTCTAAATTTGCTGTATAAGGTGGACGTCCTTTAGGTAGGTTCCACTCGATAGCAGGATTCAAAGCACCAGCTATGATATCCTTTACTGCCCAGTGATTATTTTGTTTGAGAATCTCTATCTTCTCTTCTCTAGTTTTGGCTTTACCAACGGCTTCAAAAACTTCATAAACTTCTAATCTACGTGCCATAATTATACAAAATCTCCTACACTTTCAATTAAGAGTCTACAGCGTTTGCTAACCAGATAATTCAGGACGTTTTGCTTAGCTGGTTTCTGACTCTCATAGTTATATATAATTTCTTCTTTGACGGATTCGGGTGTCTCACTAAGATCTATTAATTTTTTATTGCGCAGATAGTTACGATATATCTCTTCACCCTGCGACTTGGGATCTTTTATTAGCTCATCAAGAATATTTTTTC
>Ga0160423_10001209_pt1 | contig 21657 bp, 18 predicted proteins | sample CRUFie14St8metaG_FD_108191 | JGI IMG/M metagenome (GOLD analysis project Ga0160423, IMG submission 108191) | Marine microbial communities from the Costa Rica Dome - CRUD Field 142mm St8 metaG | ecosystem: Environmental > Aquatic > Marine > Oceanic > Photic zone | place: Costa Rica: the Eastern...
TAAACTCGAAATTAAATCATCAACAACTTCGAAAACTGAAAATGAACCATTTTCGTTCTTAATATTATTAAACACATCAAAACCAGAAAAATTCTGCTTCACAGCTAAAGCTTCCGTCACTTGCACTTCTTTGGCTAAAGACGAACCTAAATAATTTACTTTACCGTCAGAGTTAATTTCAAAGGGTGTCTCGACGCCAGATACTCCCCCGAATAAATTATTTCCAAAGGTATCTTTTTGGTTAGCGACATCAAGTATTTCCGATTTAATCATCTGGGCTTCCTGAACAAATCGTTGCCTTTCCTCAGCAAGCAAGGTGTCATTAGCGCTTTCCACAGCTAATTCCTGAAGCCTTATTAATGAATTTTGCAATCGATCAAAAGCAACATCCAGAAATTCTAAATCAGATTGGACTCGTTTTGAATTACCAAGAAATTGACTAGTTTCAGACTTTTTTTCTTCAGCGGCACTCAACTTAGAGATATCAGTAATATTTTCTGACAACTTTAGTTCAGCCTTACCAGTTCCAACCTGGCCCTGAAGAGATTTTAGCTCATCATTAATCTTTGAAAATAATGTGCTGTTATTATCAAAAAAGCGGGTTGTGCTTACAGACATTTTTTATTCTCCAAATCACATAAACCTCAGAAGAGTGTCTATCATTTCTTTTGCAGTACTCAGAACTTTTGCCAGTGCTTGATAAGCTTGTTGTTGTTCTAATAAACGTGCCGCCTCTGTATCTAAGTCCACACCAGAAAATTCTGATTTTCTGTCAACTGCTGCGTCATATATTATTTTTGAAGTCTCCAAACCTTGTTCACTAGACCGAACATTAAAACCAACATCCACTACTAAATCAGTGTAAATCTGGTTATAACCTCCTTTGCCACTTGCTTCAGAAAGTTCCGCCAGTTTTGACATATTTAATAGATTAGAAGCATCATCTTTTCTGGCTGTCGAATTGAGAACATTAAAGGCATCGTCATCAACTAAGTTACCATCAAATTGCCAATTGAAATTTCTGAAAAAAAAGTTGTTGGAATCACTTAATTCTCTAGTACCCAAATAATCTCCAGAGGCGTAATCAAATAGTTCGACAGATTTATTCTTATCCATTGTAACTCTGGCTGTAATTTCTCTACTATCAATTTCATCTGTTGAAACTTGCGATCCACCTAACAATGAAATCTTTCCATTGCCTTTTGCATACACCAATAAGTCTTCACCCGCTAAATCTTCTATGTTAAAAACTGTATTTGATAGTGAGCTGACCTCAGCAGAACTGGTAACCCTTTGATTGTCATGGTTCGAGACCTTAAAACCCTGCTCTCCAAGAGTTAGTTGCGCAGTTGATGTTACGATACCAAAAGACGCTGAGTTATCATTTGCCTTTAATCGCACATCAAGATCTGTAGTTGACTGATCGATGTTAATTAACAGCCTTCCTTGGTTATTGCCCAAGTCTTCTATCTCAACACTTATTCCAGCGACTGGATTTGCTGGTGATATTTTGGGAACCGCTGCTGGGTCAAAATCTAAATTGAACTCATTACTACCTGAAACAATTCTTGCAAAGTCTAATTGTGCACCCTGAGTTAAATCAAATTCTCCACTCATTATGGTTGTAATAGTTGATCCTGCAACATTATTATCTAGGTGAAACAAAGATTTCTGACTGGCGCTATTATTGTCAGATAATCTCAAACCATCGCCAGATAAAATTCCATCTTTCGCTGAAGCAAACAATCTAAAGCCAGAACCTGATTCCTCAAATCCTACGTATATTCTGTTCTCTTCTGGCCCAGAAATATCAAAAGAGCTTGTTCGCACAAGTCTCTCGAGCGCTTCGGTTTGTGTTAGAGTTTCTCCATCAATGATAACATTTGTACCATCTATTTCATAGGACGCTTCAGTTTTTAGGACTGCCAGGTAATTTTCATTTCCAAGTTGAAACTCAATTGAACTCTGCTCTGCGGGAAATCCATCTATAAATTCAAATTCATTTCCAACTAATTTGGTTTGTGGCGACGCACTCCTCAGTCCAGAAACCAAAGCTTCTCCAACTGCAGCTGAAGTTAGTTGACCTGTTGAATTTGGTTTGATTGTGAATGAATTTTCTTCTAATGAATTGTCAGTTGATAAAGAAAACGTATACGAACTGGAGGCAGCAACTGCATTTATACCTGCAGCATCAAGATTATTCGAGTCAACGGATCCAAGTACTTTAAACTCATAGTCTGACGAGTTTGATCCCAGATCATGATCTTTTTTTACAAAACTACTTAAAAATTCAGAATTTGAGTTATCAGCTATGTTTAGTCCAGAGCTCACCTGAAACGAGTCTGTACTGAAAATCTTAATTTGCCCACCAGAAATTATGTACTCTCCCGATGAAACTGCTTCAGTATTTATTACCTCGCCAAATTCGTCTAACTGTCTCACAGACAATGCAGAACCATCAGACGTCACAATATCCCTTACGGAGATATCGTTGCCATCAATTTTTTTCAACGCAACCGCACCAGTGGCAGATTTAAAGGCCAAAATACCTGTGACGTCGGAGAAGTCATTTATTTCGCTCACTAGTGACGACGTATCTCCGTCCGATATCGAGGCACTTACAGCTACAGGTTCGCTATTGTCTCCAATTAATTCAAATTGAATACTCACATCGCCAATGTCAAAAAGTTCAATTTGATTAAAAGCTGTAGCTTTCAAGCCGTATTCTGAAGCAGTCCGGTTGAGGCCATCAGCTATGTTTCCAGCCATCATGCCCTGTTTCACTTCAAAACTAATATTGCCACCTGCTGCGGTGGAAATTTCGATTGGGTCCGCCATCAACGCCCGCTCGGTAGGATAAGCTGCCGTTGCTCCAACAGTCAAATTTGAATTGATGGCTGTGTCTGTGCCCAAACTAGAAATTGAAGAAACAAAATTTCCAGTTGTCGTCAGCCGTTCTATAGAGGCTCCAATATACGTATCACCTATATCTGTCGCTAGATAATTAGCATCATACTGCGCACTTGAATAAAAACCATTAGCTTGAGTTATTATAGATGCTGCTTCTAATTGCGTTAGCGGTTTGCCAGCTATATGCACCCCTTCCTTTGTAAATATTTGTATATCTGCATCTCCAGTATCTCCTGGAATTAATACTCCAGTAGAGGTCCCAAACGTTCCTTCCTCCAATAAAGAATAATTAGGTGTAGAAGCAGACGTTATACTTAAAGTAGAAGAATTACCGCCGGCAAATAAACCCAAATCAGAAAAAGAATAGGCGTCAGCGTCATCAGATCTGATAGCACCATTGTTGAGATATTCAGCTAAAACTGAATAATTATCAAAAGTCCCGGCAATATCCCCTAAAACAAAATTTCTATCGGTACCATTTAATTTAAGTGTTAACGTGGCACTATTATCCAATGACGTAATATCTTGACCAAATTGTATTTTTGGTTGCGTTTGAATAGAGGTAAGCTCGTTAATCCTGCTGACGTTTTCAAACACACCAAGAACACCATTATTTAAAAAGTTACTGGGATTTGCGCTATTTTGTGAACCGGAAAAAACTTCGCTTAAATTAGCGAAACCAGATGATTTTGGTTCCTCAAATTTACTAATAGAAAGCCGAGTTGAACTTACATTTTCCGGATCGCGCTCTACCAAATAAAATGAACTAGCAGCCAAATCACGGCCGTCTTGGAGCAGCAGATTTAAATTCTCTGATAGCCCGTCCGTAAATTCAATATTGAATTCATCACCAAGAGAGGCTTTGCCAGCTATATTGATTTTAATACCATCAAAATCAAAAGTATCTTTAAATTCAGCTATTTCTTCCCCAAAATTATTTTTCAAACTCCAGATGTCTTTGGATGCATCATAGTCAACTTTGAAACTTTCTCCGTTTTTAGTATTGGTTGAGCCTGCGATATTGATTTGAGATGTGCTGTACTCATCAGAAGTTTTAAGAATTTTAACTCCGTCCAAGTTAAAAAAATCACCTCCAAGTTCACCGTTTAAATTTGTGCCCAAGTTATGTAATTCGTTAAATTCAGAAACTAGTTTTCTGGTCATTTGATCTAGAGCAGATTTAGTTTCGACGAGTGCAATGTCGGCAGCTAAATTCCCAGAAATTCTTCCAGATTGCAGTTGAATTTTCGACAGACCTCCACCGTTTGAGTTATCTAAAAAAATCTTTGGACTTCCCCCACTTTGCTGAACAACTAAGTTCGAATGGACTACTCCTGAAAGAAGAGGTCTACCTTGTCCTGCCGTGCCAATAGAAATATCTATCATTCCGCCTGATTTGTAATCGACGTTAACTTCAACTAAGTTACTGAGTTCTTTGATCAATGCATCTCGCTGATCCAATAAGTCATTTGGAGCTTTGCGTGCTGGTTCATTTCCAAGCAACTCTTCTTGAATTTCAGCCAGTTGTTTAAGTATACCATTCGCCTCGGAAACATCAGTGTCTAAATTTTCCAAAACAAAATTTCTTAAATCTGAAATACCATTTGCGACTATAACTATTGAAGAAGCCAATGCTTTAGCGTTATCAACCGCCACATGTCGAGATGCTAAATCAGAAGGATCTTGCGCAACTAAATTGAATGACTCAAAAAGTTCCTGAAGTCTTTGCGAAACTGACCCTTGCGTAGGTCTGACGACTTGTTCTAATTGGTTCAACACAGTTGCCTGAGCAGTAGAAAAAGCAAATCCTGAGGCGGCATTTTGCAATTGAATATCGATGAATTGATTAAATGCTCTTGTTATGCCGTCAATTTTTACGCCATATCCAGCAGAATTTGATATTTGAAGAGCGTCTGACCCAGACTTGACCTCGCTTATATGAGCCTCACGCCTTGCGTAAGCCTCGTTTCCAACGTTAGCAATATTTTGACCGGTTGTTGCAAGGCCCTCTTTGTATGCCTGCAAACCAGATTTAGCAATTCCATATATATCGCTCATGATCTAGTTCCATGCGGAGACATTTGTTGTATTATTGCCTCTGCAATTCCAATATCGACCAATTCACTCGAACTTTTAGCCAGCTCAGCATCAAACATCTGAACAAAACTATCGTCTGAGTCTGTATCAAATAGCCCATCACTAAGTTTACTTTCTCTTGCCTGCTTCAAGAGCATTTCTAAAAATATTGCTTCAAATTGATTTGCTACAGATTTTAAGTCATCATTTTTATTTGACTGATGATCAAAGTTGGGTGCACTGTCGGCCTCACGAGAAAAATTTAACTTCGCTTTCCCGATCAGTTCCAAGTTCTCAATATGAGCATTATTTATAGTAGCCATTGAAAAACTCTAAATAACTATCAATTCAGCATTAAGTGCACCTGCTTCACGCAAAGCCTCTAATATCGCAACCAAGTCAGAAGGAGTCGCGCCCACAGCATTAATAGCATCTACAAGATCGCTAAGAGAAACACCGGAATCAAATAAAAAGGCCTTTGCAAGGTCTTCCTTGACCTCAATTTCAGTGTCCGGAACCGCAGCGCCAGCAGCATTCGCTTGAGCTCCATCGCCGATCGCAGTTGCATCACCACCTTCAATATTTACATCTTCACTGACCTTTACAGATAAAGTACCATGAGAAACTGCAGCAGGTGTTACTTTAACATTGCCACTAATAACTAATGTACCTGTTCTAGAGTTTACGATAATCTTTGCAGGCGGAGTACCCCTATCAACCTCAATGTTTTCTAAAATCGAAACAAAGGAAACTTTCTGGGCGGGGTCCTCTGGAGCTCTAACTCTAACGCTATTCGTATCAAGCGGAATAGCTATTCCAGGTCCTAATAAATCATTCACGGCATTAGCGATGTTGTTGGCTGTAGAAAAATCGCCTCTATGCAAATTCAATATAACAAAGTCTGTGCTTAAAAATTCAGTAGGAACTAATCTCTCAACTGATGCACCTCTTGGAATGCGGCCTACAGTAGGAATATTTACTGTTAAAGAAGAATTATCGGCACCTTCAACGCCCAATCCGCCAACAACAATATTTCCTTGTGCTATGGCGTATGTCTCTCCGTCTGCACCTAGTAGAGGCGACATTAGAAGTGTCCCACCTTTTAGTGAAGTTGCACCACCAACAGTAGACACAGTTACATCTATAGCCTGTCCAGGTTTAGTAAATGGAGGAAGATCAGCAGTTAGCATGACAGCTGCGGCGTTATCACCATTAAAACCATCTAAATCGGATGTCACGCCAAATCTTGAGACTAATGACTGCATTGACTGCAAGGTAATCCCCGTATTCCCATCACCTGTGCCAGCCAAACCAACTACAACCCCATATCCAACTAACTGATTAGATCTTATACCAGCTAACGAAGTCAGGTCCTTAATCCTGTCGGCAAATAAACAACTCGTTTGGCCCACAAAAATAAGTGAAACTAGCAATATACGTATAATTCTAAACATTTACCTAACCTTAAACTGGATTGAGGGTATCAAGCACCCTGGTATACCAACCCTTTTTACCTGTTCTTGCAGTATCGCCAGCACCCACATAATTGATATCAGCATTTGCAATCCGATCCGACTGAACAATGTTGTCTGAAGAAATATCTCTAGGTCTAACTATTCCAGAAACCCTTATATATTCATCACCATTATTCAAAGTTAACTTTTTCTGGCCTAAAATTTCTAAGTTACCGTTTGGATAAACACGGACAACGTGTACAGATATTAACCCTGAGAGCGAATTTGACTGATTAGTAGAGCCTGATCCAGAGAATGTACTTGCACCAGTAGATCCAAGCTCAGCAGAATTACCCAAGGAGTTCGGCAATATGCTTCCCATCACTGTGGGCAAAGTTACTGTGTTTTCACTGGTCTTAGAACTTGCCGCGTTTTGTGATTTTGTCGCCTGAAAACTTTCAGTAAAGGATACCGTCAGAATATCACCTACTCTGTGAGCACGCGCCTCCATCGCGAAAAGGTTACCCTTATCTTTTTTATAGATGCCCCCAAAATCTTCCTGAGCAACCTCTTCTTCAGAATTTTCTAGATATATTGGTTCAAAATCTACGGAGCGCTGTTCTTCCACATAGGTATCGCAAGCTACCAGTACTGAACAAAACGGTAAAACATACTTTAACAAGATACACCTACAAGTTTCGAGAAATAAATTGCATCATTTCGTCAACAGCGGTGATTGATTTCGAGCTTACCTCGTAAGCCCGCTGCGTTTCAATCATATCGACCAGTTGCTGAACAACATTTACATTTGAACTTTCTACGTAGCCTTGAAGGACTTTACCAAATCCCCCGTCAAGCGGAGCGCCTTCCTGTGCTACCCCACTTTCAGCAGATGGAACTAAAAAGTTTTCCCCTACAGGGGTCAAGCCTCTGGGATTACTGAAATTGGCTAACGATATTTGACCAACTTCTTGGGCAATGTCATTTCCAGGTGCCGTCACACTTACTATTCCTGTATTTGAAATATTTATACTGGTTGCGTCTGTTGGTATTTGAATTTGAGGCTGCAGAACATAACCGCTAGTCGTTGTTAAGACACCCTCCGCATTACGGGATAGAATTCCAGATCTTGTATAACCAACTCGACCATCAGGCAGCAACGCCTGGAAAAATCCTGGACCATCAATTGCTAAGTCCAAAGAGTTATCTGTACTAACCAAACCACCTTGAGTGAAAAGTTTTTGTGTACTAACTACCTTAACCCCGGTACCAACTGCGAGTGGCGACGTTAGAGCCGTATCATCGGCTGTCTGCGCACCAGCTGTTTTAACAATTTGATAGAATAGAGACTCAAAATTTGCTCTATCGCGCTTAAAACCTGTGGTATTCACATTGGCCAGGTTATTAGCAATTACTTGCATTTTATACTGTTGAGCGGTTAGGCCAGTTTTGGCTACGTGCATTGCTGATGTTGACATTTCTTTTTGCCCTTTTCTTTAGTCAACTAGGAGCAAGCTTTATGCCAAACATAAATTTATGTTGGTAGGTTCATTAACTTTGCACCGGCACTATCGAGATCGCTTGCTTTTTTTATCAACTTCACATTGATCTCAAATTGTCGCTGCATATCGATATTTCTAATAAGCTCTTCGATAGCACTTACATTTGAAGACTCTAAAAAGCCTTGTCCAAATCTAGCAGTCTGATCTGCAGCCGGCACAGTGCCATCTGGCTTACGGATATTACCATCCAGACTTTTTACAAGCTGATCAATCTCACTAGAAGTTGATCCAATAAAACCAACACTTGTCAGCTGTCCATCGGGAGCGCCGGCCTGCTGAACAAGAACCTCCCCAATATCTGTGATACTCATTGAGGTAAAATTTGGAAGAATGATAGGTTCCAGGCCATCTGATAAGACAAGATCCCCAACCCCATTTACCAATTGATTTTGGGCATTCAGTCCCAAGTCTCCCCTTCTTGAGAGAGCGATTTCACCGTTTTCTGGTTGAATGTAAAAAAAACCATCATTTAAAACGGCCACATCAGTCTCAAGCCCAGTGTTTTGCAATTGCCCAGACTCGTTGGAGAATTTCCTAACCTCAGTTTCCAAAGGTAAAACCTTAGCTGATAGCTTTTCTAGCTCTTTAAGAAAACCTGCATTTCCTTCGTTTGGTAAATCCCGCCGGAACCCTGGTACATTTACATTAGCCAAGTTATGGGCAAGATCAAATTTGTTGTCTTGCATCTGCCTTAGTGCACTTAATGCCGTTTGGGCTAGCCTATCCATAACTTAACAAGTCCAATTCTTACTTTAATTAGCTTCTAATGTTGATAATTGTCTGCGTCATACTTGTCGAAGTTTCAATCGCTTTTGCAGCCGCCTGATAATTACGCTGCGATGTAATTAAATTTACAAGTTCTTCAGTAATATCAACATTTGATCTTTCCAATGATCCTGACAATATTTGGCCAAATCCATCTTCGGATGCCTCACCCAATTCAGGATCTCCACTAGCGGCCGTTGCAATAAACGTCGAATTACCAATCTGCTTCAAACCGCTCTCGTTTGAAAAGCTAGCTAACATTATTTTGCCTAAACTCACATTTTGACCATTTGAGTAGCCTGCTCTCACGTTACCATAATTATCAATTTCTAGGTTCGTAAGACGACCAGCCGAATATCCGTCCTGTTCAATTTCACTAGCGGAAAATGCTTGATCAAATTGCGTAGCATTTACGAAATCTAAGGTTAACTGAGTCAAATCTCCAGAGTATTGTACCTTAGTTATTGGGCTGACCAGTCTCCCATCAAGATCAAAGGTCAACTCACCCTCATCAAGATAAAGAGGATAAAAGTCCTCTACCATATTGTCTGCGAACTCCTGACTGTTTGGCGTAATTTCACCATTTGGAGCAATATATAATGGACGTCCAAGCTCATCTGTTGCCTGCACTGGGGTTCTTACTAATGAAGTAGTGCCTAGACCCAATGGGATATCACTCAAACCAAAACGCAATGCACCATTCACTGCAATTGTTGAACCTTCACCAGTTGTTGCTGTAGTGAATGTAAGATTATTTATTTCACTATCATACTCAACAGTTACACCACCCACAGATCTTCCTGAAATTGGATTTTTCATCGCATTAATACGGCTTTCAAGAGCCAAAGCAAGCGTATCGCCCTTGTAATTACCTTCAGGAATAGCGATTGAAGCGCTAACACCATTGACAACCACATTAAATATATTTTCACCCGCTAATTCAGTAATTGTAAAAGCTTCACTCATATCCATTAAAGCTTCAAAACCTGATGTTGAGGCTGGTTGTGAAATAAGACCCGTAGGACCAGTATAACCCTCTACTCCTTCACGAGGATATCCCATAATTTGGTTTAAGCCTTCTCCGATTTTGTTAAAGTCGTACTCGGCTGTATCAGTAGGATCCACAGTTCCAGTTTCCGTTAAGTTATAGCGACCAACGGCTACCGTAGATGAAGACTGAGCAACATTAACTCCGACAACCGAATTGGCGGCGATAGCTTCGCCGGTAGTTCCACTCGAAATATTAAATACGTTTGCGACGGTATCATACTCAACTTCCATCCCATAACGCTTGTTTATGGCTCTAACTTCCGGGCCGTCTGCAAGAAAGGATTCTCCAAGCAATAAGTCGTCAGTCTCTAAACTTACTTCAGGACTTTCGCCAAGAGCAGGAATGCCTAAACCATTGTCACCAGCATCAAGTTCAATACTATATGCGGTAAATGCATCAAACCCTACACCCGTGCCTTTTCCTAATTGTCCGTTGACACCATCAAAAGTCAGTCTTTGGTTTGTTTCGTCATATCCCAATTTTATAGCCGGATCTCTCTGGTCTACCCAAGCCATAGTTTCTGTACTACTGTCTAATCCGAAATCTGATGCATCGCCAGCATTAAGACCGTTTGTTGATACAAAATTTGAAAAACTTCCCGCAGCATTCGAACCAAAGACAGCTCCATCTGCAGTACGTTTTGCGGCACTATCTATCTCGCGCAAAACTATTTTGTTAGAATAATATACATCTGAAACACCCTCAACTAGACCTGCTGTATCCTCAAAATAGGCTTCAACGTAATCTGACGGCTTTGCCAAAATCTTAATAGCATTTTCTGTTCCATTACCAGGATCAATAACAGCCGTACCAGTCACAGTATGGTCTAGCACGAAGGCCGTTGTGTCAGTTCCCGCATCATAGGTTGCACTTTTTATTGCCACCTCATCTGCACCAACTTGATCAATAAATTCTGTGGGATTTACTCCATCATCATTTTGCTGAAACCGAAATACTTCGTAATCAATAGCGGTTAAATCTCCAGCAAGCGTCACTTGTAGATAATCACCACTCGTGCCAAATGCGGTTAAAGCAGGTTCAAACTTTGCATCATAAGCCTTGATGTTTGGATTATCATCTACATTCGCATAAGCTATGTATCTCTCCTGTGCAGCCGCATCAACGTCTTCATTAAGGTGATCAAATGAAATAATATCAAAATTTTGCGGTGCATCAGTAATTTGTGTGCCCATAGTTGTTTTGAAAAGACGACCCTCAACATTTAATTCAGCTGCAGCTGTCGCATCAACATCAACACCACTTTGAATATATTCATTTAGTCCTGCAGTCATTAGGGTCTGTGCGTGTGCTAAAAATGCATCCATTCCTAAACCGTCTTCGGCACTATATCCAGGCTCTATGCCCTCGGTCACCAAAGTTGACGTGTGCAGGTCAATGACTATCGGAGTTGCAAGACCGGTAGATTTACCATCACCAGATGAAGTTTTTAAATCGATGGTGAAAGTACTATCGACACCTTCTGTAAGCTGGATCTTCTTATCATCACCAAATGCCTTACGAAGTTCTATTTCAACAGTGGCGGCTAATTCTTCTCCTGTGTATACGCCTGGAGGCACATCAATAGAAACCGGACCACTACCATCCACATCGACCAAAAGAAAATCCTTACCCCAAAATGTACCCGGAATTGGATTTGCTACCTCAGTAAGAGTTTGGTACTCCATTGTTCTTTTGAACTGCATTGGGTCTGTCACAATCTCTATTGTTCTGCCATCACCAAGGTATGTTTCAAGGCCCAGCCCAGTAAGTTTTGCGGGAGTAGATTTCTGAGCTTCACCAAGATCATCTGCTCTATATAAAGGTGATCCCTTACCTTCTAAGATATAAGCTGGATCTTCTGCAGAAGTGGTCGTTTGACCAAACTTATCAATAAATAATGCGTTGCCTTTGCTATCAGTCGAACGAGATAATTCAGGCGTTATTTCCACTCCATCAACAAACATTTTAGTATCATACTTGAATGTCTGATCCGTTGCCGATGGGTTCTGAGTTTTAATATAGAAAACTGTAGCTGATTTTGGATTTCCACCATTATCAAAAATCGTAACTGATGATGAAGCAGAATAGGTTGTCGCATCGTTAGGGTCGAACTCAACATCTGCGCCAATGACTTCTGCATCAGAGGGCAAATTAACCCCCATTGTTATATTTTCAGTTGCCTGCGGCTCACCAAAATTTGCAGATAACTGCATTTTTGTTGCACCTTGTAGAGTTTTATCAGATACCGCACCGGCTGTGTCTACTGGATAGCCTAATAAAAATTGACCGTTACTATCCACAATAAAGCCATCGTCACTTACTGAAAAGGCTCCGTTTCTTGTGTAAACAGTTTGCCCCGCGTTACCGCCACCTTGCATTGCAAAAAAGCCCTGGCCAGAAATAGCCATATCTAAAGTATTTGTAGACTGAGTAATGTTACCTTGTGAAAACTGCTGTTTAATTGACTTGGTTAGCGTTCCAGAGCCAATATTATTAGTTTGAAGAGGAGTTGATCCAAATATATCACCAAACTCTGCACGACTTTTCTTAAAGCCACTAGAGCCAACATTAGCGATGTTATTCGATGTGGTTGAAATATCTGTTTGTGCGCCTTTCAAGCCGGTCAATGCTGTGTAAAAAGACATATTTAACTCCTGTTACGGTAAACTAATTAAAAATTACGTGCAAAATATGTGCCAAAATTATTTGGAACTTTGGCACCACTTGTTGATTATCGAAAATTGACTGCGGTAGAGACATCAATGTCTCCATAATCTTCTATATTAAGAAGGACTTGTTTGTTATCACCAGATCCGACAGAGGCTGAAATCACTCTTGAATAAATCGATGGACTTAGCTGTTCTGGTCCACTACCCGTATCAATTAAAGCTTCTATTTTTATCCGTTTTTTCTGATCTAGAAAATCTTGTGGCAAATCAGTCCAAGAGAAGCCCACTAAACCTGCAGCCAGCGGTCCTAAATCCTCTGAGTGCAATTCTTCGTTTGTGTCAGCATCAAAATAAGTAAGTTTTGTCATAAAAGTTGCTTCAGGCAAATCTAATACCCCATGAAGTTCTCCGTCTTCATCTGGCCGCCCGACAGTACCAGGCACTAATACTGAGTGGCCAAGTAGGTTAGAGGCAGTTGCTATTCTTGCTTGATCAAATTCCTCAACTAATTTTCCAATAGAGCTGTTCACTTCCTGAATACCAGTTACAGTAGAGAATTGAGCCATTTGAGCAATGAAGTCACCATTATCCATCGGAGCAAAGGGGTCTTGATTTTGAAGTTGAGTAGTCATCAACTTCAAAAAATCAGATTGGCCCAATGTATCTTTGCTAGCCTTTTGGGTATCACTTTGTTTGGAAATTCCTAATTTTTCAAATAGTGCTGCTTGAGCACTGTTCGGATCTATTGTAGTCATGATAACTCCTATTTACCCATGCTAATTGTTCGCATCATTAACCCTCTAAGAGTGCTAACAACTTCCACGTTATTCTCGTATTGCCGCGATGCCTCAAGCGTCTCGACCATTTCTTCCTCAGGGTTCACCGCGGCCATATAGATGTATCCATCTTTATCGGCCTTTGGGTGCCCTGGTTGATAAACCTTTTCTGGGTCCTTATCCACAGCAACCACGTCAACAACATCGACGCTAGATATCCCTGTTTTCTCTAAATCGTCGGCGTATAGAGTACTGAACACAGGTTTAATGGCCCGATATGCCTCTGCCTCTGAAGAAGCGACAGATCTGGCATTTGCGAGATTACTGGCGACTGTATTTAATCGGACCATTTGAGCAGACATCCCACGGGCTGCAACGTCAAAAATGTTTTTTAAATCAGCCATCCTATTCCCCCTTTATCGCTGACATCAAGCCAGAGATCTTTCTATTTAGAAATTCCAAGGAGGTTTGATATTTCATTACATTTTCTGAAAATTGAAGCTGTTCAACATGAAGCTCAACCGTATTGCCATCCATTGAAGGAGTTATATTTTGTCTAAATTTAACACCTTGTTCATTAGGACCAATACTCATCTCAAAATGCCTTTTGTCAGATATATTAACCTTTCCAAAACCCATTTTAGAGCTGAGCATTTGCTCGAAGTCTAAATCTTTTGCTTTGAAATTTGGCGTGGCGGCATTTGCGATATTTGATGCAAGTATTTCATTACGTTGTGACCTGAGCGCTAAGGCTTCAGCATGCACTTTCAAATGTCCTTCGATTGTCTTCACAACTTTTTCCAATTTTTGTTTTACTTGGTTCGAATATTGCAAGTAGTGTGCCAAAGTAATGGAGTAGAAAAAATGGAAGAAGAGAGTAGCTCACAACTACACAAAGAACGAAATAAAATACTCGTGAAATTCGCGGATCATTCTTTTTCTTCCGCTTTAGATGAGATCAATTCCGAATTGGATGCAGAGAAAAATCATTCTAAAAAGCTCGCCCTGCTGTCTGCAAAAAGCTGGGTATTACGCAATAAACTATACGCTTCTCTGCATGACCCATATATATACACCTTAAACGAGGTAGAAAATACAGACGTGTTTGATGACATGGGAGATGAAGATGAAACTGCGATAGACAGTTTATTTGATGAAGATAATAAAGAACCTATGCAAGAGGTGGTCATGTTGAAAAATGCTACCCTCAATGGAACTAAACTTGTTAAAGACACAATTTTATCAGTTACTGAAGCAAATGCTCAAAAATTGATTGAAGATGGAAAAGCAAAGTTAAGCGAAGAAAAATAAACGTAAGTTATTAAAGCTGGTAAGCCGTTTCACTGGAATACTTTGCTAAATCAATGGATATCTCCAACTAAGATCTCTTACATCGACACTGATGCCAGGCTGTTCAAAGGACCGGTTCAGCAAATACTCCTCATCATAGTTATCCGTATATAAAAACAGTGAGGCATGTCTTGGCGGTATAGATTTAAGAAGGTCAAAAAAGTCTAAAAAATCTTTTTCTCCAAGGTTTATAAAAGCACTTACCAACGGTCTTTTATCTTCAAACTTCAGAAAACCTATTGGCCCTATGTCCTGCTGCTTAGACTTGAAGACGACGTTGCAGTGATAATTTGGAAGTTCTGAAATATTGCACGATAGGGATATCTCGTGATCTGACCCCAGTTGCCGTTTCAATATTTCCCCACTTAATACTGTTAATTGTAGTTGGTTTCGCATCTGCCCAGAAACATCTGATGGATTAGGCATTTACCTGACTTTCAATTAAGACTTTCAGTTTCTTTATAGCGGCAGATTTAATTTGTGATACTCGACCTGTTGATACAGATAGAACTTCTGCAATTTCATAAACGTTTAATTCTTCAACGTAGTATAATTGCAGAACCATAAGCTGTTGTTCATTAAGATCTTCCAGTTTATCACGCAAAATATCTTTTAATTGTCCATTAAATATCTTTTCTTCCACTGTTTTATCAGTTGCGAATAAAAAGTCACCATACGCCTCGGACGCTTCCTCTAAACTTTGATGTTGACTCGCCGCAAAGTCGTGCTGCCACGACATCACTTCACTTACTTCAAGATTTAATTCCTTTGCGATTTCCTGCGCTTCAGGTTCCCTAAAAAGCTCTTTTTCTAGTTTGCGTTTTGCTCTTTCGTAGTCTTGCTTACGTCTTATGGTCCCTCGACAAAGGTTTGATGATTTCCTAAGGTAATCAACGATTGCGCCTTTTATTCTCAACTTAGCATAAGAGACAAAAGATACATCCTCTTTTGGGGTATAATTATGAGCAGCCTCGATTAGGCCGACCATCCCCAATTGCAGCAAGTCATCAACCTCCACAACCTTACCAACCCGACCAACGTAGTAGAATGCTATTTTTTTCACAACATCTAAATTATCGTTGATAAGCTGTGCTTTATCATCTTGATTATGAGTATATCCATGTAACATAATATCAGATTATTTATTAAAAAACTTTATACCACTAGACTTTTCTTCTTCAAAATTCAGAAAGTAATTCGCAATAGAACTAAAATTTCCATTCAACGTTTTATCAAGAGACTTGTTTAAAATCACTGGCTTTCTCGAAACAATTGAGGATGCCATAAGGTTACTTCTGGGCAGCCACCCAGCATACTCAACATCGATAGACAAAAATTTAGTGACTATCTTTTTGAAACTGTCAAAACTTTTTTTTGCTCCGGCACCATTTGCAGCTAGATTCACAACCACCGAAACGTTTTGAAAGTTTTTTTCCATGTTAAGCGCTTTAATAAAAGCATAGGCATCCATAAAACTTGTTGGTTCAGGAACCAGTACAACAACTACTTTATCACAGGCAGCAGCAAACTCTAAGCTTGCATCTGAGGCTCCAGCCGGCGTGTCAACGACCAAGTAATCTAATGTATCCTTAAGTGGATCTAATGATCGAATGATCTCCCATCGCTTTTTGCTGTCTAAGTTAAGCAATTCCAGTATACCTGAGCCCCCGGGTATTAATTTCAACCCACTAGAAGTATCATGTACTACCTGCTCAATAGCGGCCTTATTCTCTAAAATATCTTGTATTGTATTTGTAACTTTATGGTTCAGCAAAATATGTGAATTAGCCATGCCGAAGTCCGCATCAAGCAATGCCACTTTCATACCCTCCATAGATAGTTTTATGGAAGAATTAACAGCCAGTGAAGTTTTACCAACTCCCCCTTTCCCGCTTGATATTGCGATCGTTTTGACCATTATAAACCTTCCTCGTTTTCTATCGTTTGAATCAGGTGTGATTTAACCTTATCAACCTGTGCAAAAAACAGGCCGTCTGTTTCTGTCTCTATGCCAGAAAAAAACAAACACTTATGCTCTAACTCTATGAATGCAGATATTTCAGCTAGAGACAAATCACATAAATCTAGTTTTGTAATTGCCAAATATTCGTTTTCTAAAGTTCGCTTTGCAAAATTTCCTTTAAGCCACTGATAACTTTTCCCAACTTCACAAACGTTTATTATACTAACTTTAAGTTTTGGATTGTAATTATTTATAGCCAGTAAGGCTCTTTCAACATTCGCAGCATCTCTAAGTTCAGCAATCACCATTCTTTCAGGTTGTTTTTCATTACCCCCAATGTTTGCGGCCCATGAATTAACCTTATTTAAAATACCTTTATCATTATCACTGGCTAAGAGCTTACATTCTTTGACTTCCTCTCTTTTTTGCATAAGATCCATCAGCTTTTTTGAGAAAACTGATTTGCCAGAAAAAGGAGCACCAATAATCAAAATTACGTCACTTGTCTCAAAGTGGGGGCACTGACCGTTAACAAGCTTTTTAGCGATTGTTTTTGCCATATTTTCCACATTATTTTCATTGGATTCTTTGATCAATAAATCAACAAGGTTTTTGGAAATACCCGCAAACATAAACAAATCAGGAACTGATTTTTTGTTAGAAACTTGCTGAGTTTGTTCATCTCGATAAGACAGGTTCTCCAATTTTTTTATTTCAGATTTTATTGACTGAATGCTTTCTTCAAACAAAGTTTGTTGAGCCATATCTGAGCTTTTAGAATTCTTTTTGTTAGTTTTTTCTATTTGACCACCCAAAATGTCTGAAAAGTTAGAGATCCTATATTCACTATCTAAAATGAGTGGGTCTGATGGTTTTTGATATTTCGAAGGCTCGTCATTTGTTGCAACGATCTCAATCTTACCATCAACTTTAGTTGTGGACACGATCAATGCATCAGAACCAAGTCTTTTTTCTACTTCTTCCATGGCCGAGGCACTATCAGAAGCTTGCACTTTAATTTCTACCATTGTTTAGGCTCCAGGTTCAGCAACTTATTCATCAGTTTCTTCCTCCCCACCAATCGTAAATGCTATTTCAACACTACGGTTCTCAGGCAGTTCCGTAAAGCTAAGAACGTTGACGGAAGGAAGTTGTGCTCGAATGAAATTTGCAACGTGCCGTCTGATTTGCGGTGCCACAATTAAAAATACTGCTTTATTTTCTTTACTTAAAGCTTCCGATGCATCGTTTACATTCGACAAAATTCTTTTAGCTAGAGCTCCTTCAAGCAAAAGCATTTTCTCCTCTGGGTTTTGACGAACAGACGTTAAAATAAGTTGTTCGAGATCTGGTGCAAGTGTCAAAAGAGGTAGAGTTTCTTTAAATTTTGTTAACCGCTGAATGAGCAATGGCACTAATTTTGGCCTAATAGCTTCTGATATATCATCATTAGCCATTTTTTGAACATTTAATGCAGCTAATTCGCTGACGACAACATGTAAATCAGAAATTGGAACAGCCTCTTTCAATAAGTTCTGAAGTATTTTTGTTAATTGATGTAAGGGCACAATTTTTGGTACCACGGTCTGAACCAAGTTGGGTTGGGACAATTCCAAATCATCCAACAAGGCCTGCACCTCATCCTGGCCCAACAATTCAGAGGCACTATTCATTAAAATCTGCCCCACGTGTGTAATCAGAACAGAAGTTGGATCAATTGTTACATACCCCTTAGCCTGAGCATCTTTATCGAGTTCTGGCTCTATCCAAATTGCATCGACACCGAAGGCTGGTTCTTTTACCTTAATTCCAGTCAGTTCAAATTTAACATCATCCCCAGGAATGGCTAAAATTTTATCATAGTATACCGTGTCATCAGCTACAATTTTTTCACCAATCTTAATTTGATATTGTGACGGCTCCAAATCAATATCATCTCTTATTCTTATGCCAGGCACCACGAAACCTAATCTCTTAGATGTCTCTTTCCTTAACTTCGTTATACTTGGCACAAGGCTATTATCGTCCGATTGCGAAACAAGAGTTACTAAGCCAAAGCCTATATTCAATGAGATTTTTGCGTCGTCTTTTACCGCACTCACGTCAAACTCGTTTTCATTTTCCTCAGTACTTGCATCTTCTTTCTCTTCCTCATCAGTCGGAGCCGCTAATTCTTTCCTTCTTGAATAAAAGGCAAGACCTGCTGCAAGTGCCGCAAAAAGAATGAATAACTTGTTAGGCATGCCAGGCACCAAACCAAGCGCTAGTATAACAAGCGAAGTGGGGATCCATGCTGCAGACAGGTTTATCTGTTTAGAAATATGCTCGGACATATTGTGAGCGGATGATACACGTGTCACGATGATGGCAGTCGCAATTGATAGTAGTAATGAGGGGATATTGGCTACAAGTCCATCACCAATGGCTAAAAGTATATAAGCCTCTGCTGCCACCCCTATTGACAAATTGTGCTGCAATAGGCCGATAATTAAGCCACCAACAACATTTACCAGTAAAATTAATATGCTCGCAATTGCGTCACCTTTTACAAATTTAGAAGCACCATCCATCGAGCCGTAGAAATCTGCCTCTTTGGCCACTTCTGCTCTTCTATCTTTCGCTTCCTCAGGAGTTAAAATTCCTGCATTAAGATCCGCATCGATTGCAATTTGTTTTCCGGGTAAGGCGTCTAAGGTGAAACGTGCGGACACTTCTGAAACCCGACCAGCACCTTTTGTAATCACCACTAGGTTAATGATTACTAAGATTGAGAAGACAAATAGACCAACAGCATAATTACCAGAGACTATAAACTCGCCAAAAGCTTCAATAACTTGCCCGGCCGCATCTGGACCTGTGTGACCGTCTTTCAAAACTATTCTGGTAGAGGCAACATTTAGCCCTAGGCGCAATACCGTGGCTATCAAAAGCAAATTTGGAAAGGAAGAAAAATCTAATGGGCGCTGTGTGTGAAGAGCAACCATCAAAATCAACAAAGATAGTGTGATGTTTAACACAAAAAACGTATCAAGCAGAGCAACTGGAAGTGGAAGAACCAACATTGCTACCAAAGCAATAATCCCAAACGGCAAAAAATAATTTACCAGGTTTGGTGAAAATGCTTTTAAATTTAGTTTTTCAGCTCTTTGCATCATTCTTTCCACAATTACAATTTGTCAAAATTTTGAATTACAAGTATATGATTTTAAATAGTTTTTTTAAAAAAATTTTACCATAAATTCAGATCTAAATATAATAAGCATAAACTGTGCCATAGCCTGATTTGATAACAGCTGATCTTCATGAAATCGGCCGAATTCCTTGAGCTAAATTAAGATTACACCCAATCAAATTCACTATGGCATAGAATTTGCTCAATGATGACAACGGCAAATAGGATATTGATATGTTGTTTACAAAAAAAAGCTTTTTTAAATTTACTTCTCTAAGTGTTTTAGTGATGCTGGGCGCCTGTTCTCCTCAGGGACAATTTTTGAACCCTTTGGCCATCCAGAATGCTACGCCATCGCCTCAACTCGACAGTAGTCAGTCTCTAGAAAGTTCAAGCGCACTATTGAATGAGAGAAGGGCCGCTGAAACGTCAAAATACTACGTACCCAGCATTACAGCGGTTGGATTTTCTTCAATTGCGATTCAACCCTCCAAAAGCTTAAACCAAAGAAGGCTTATGGCAATAAGAGCAGCCAAGTTAGATGCTTACAGAAATTTAACTGAGCAATTACATGGTATTTACATCCAAGGTGAGACGACGATTGGAGAAGCGGTATTGACTTCTGATAAGCTAGGAGCCGCGCTGAGAGGAACTGTGATAGGTGCTCGTACTGTCAAAATTGAACCAACTGGGAGTGACACATACCAAGTTGAGCTTGCTGTAAGCCAGACGCATGTTAATAGACTTATTAAAGCTTACCGTAACGGGTTATTATAAAAAGTAACTTAATTAAATGTTGGCTAGAACATTAAAATATATTCGAAGCATTGTTCTGATTACGTGCACTCTATCGGCTAATAACCTGCAAGCAGAAAATGTAGTCAGAACTGACGGTGTGGCACTTATAACTTCCACATTAGACAAAAGTATCTTTAGAACCAGAGCAATAGAAAATGCTCTTCAAAACTTAGCCTCCAAAGGCTTACAGACTTTGGACAGCTTCTCTATCATTGAAAATGGCCAAGTTTTGATAGACCAAGTACACTTGGCTTCTAAATTAGGAATTCAAGAGTACAGTGTGATCAAAGAGGAAATAAAAGGTAAGACTTACCATGTTACCCTTGATGTTGTTCTGAGCGGCCAGCTCAATAAAGAGAAAAATAATCTCTGCCTTAGAGCGTCCCCACCCTCTGTTGATTTTTCAATAGTTCTAGAAAAAAAATTTAACAAGATGCCTTCATGGGTAGAACTCTCAGACAACTTTATTTCCCAAGCCATTGCTGCTCGCAAATTTCAACCCAAGTTACGAAGAGCCAATATTCATTTTGACAACAAGGCTCAGTCGTCCACAATGTATAGCCTTTACAAAAAAGACAATACAAAAAAGTCTCCTGATAATTTTTACCGGTTACACAGCAAAGTTGTACTGGAACCAAGCCGAAGTATTAATCTCATTGAAAAGACCCATAAGCTCAAAATCAAAATATTTTCCTATGTTACTAGAAAAGATAAAAAAATTCTCGAACAAACAGTAGAAGATCAATTTATTATCCAACAAAGAAGTTTGAATGGACTTATTTCTCCAGTAACGAGGAGAGATTGGCCTTCAACGAAAGATAAGATTGCTAACTTCATTTTGGAAACACTCGACCAACAACTCACACAATTAAATTGCTTAAAGTTTTTTCCAAAAATACATGCAAAATCGGGTAACATTTATTTAGATTATGGAAGCCTCGACGGCATTACACCTTCAGATATGTTCTTGCTAAAAAACAGTGATGCAAAAAAGATTTATTTCAAGCTCGAGAACCTCGAAGACCATCAAGCCAAAATAAAAATAGTCTCCAAAGTAGAGTCTCTGGAAGGGCTGGTAGGTTCTGAAGTAGAAGTGGTATCGGGCTCATGA
>Ga0160423_10001210_pt1 | contig 21656 bp, 43 predicted proteins | sample CRUFie14St8metaG_FD_108191 | JGI IMG/M metagenome (GOLD analysis project Ga0160423, IMG submission 108191) | Marine microbial communities from the Costa Rica Dome - CRUD Field 142mm St8 metaG | ecosystem: Environmental > Aquatic > Marine > Oceanic > Photic zone | place: Costa Rica: the Eastern...
AAAAAGTTATAAGATCATGGTCAAGTTTCTCAAAGGCTTGGATAATCATGCATAGATATAATGTAGAAAAACAATGGAGCGATTGGAAAACAACATGCCAACGTATACTCTCAAGGACACAAAATGAAAATTTATGATTATAGAAGTTATGATCATTATGTAAAATCTCAAACAGAAGCTAATCTAAGAAAACTGCATTATATTTGGGTAAGGAAAAACACTATAGAAAAAATAGTTGAAGATAATCCTAAAATTAATTCAGTACTTTGCCACGGTACTAGAAACGGTAAAGAACAAGAATATTTTAAAGATCTTTTGCCTCACGCAGAAATTATAGGTACTGAAATATCACATACTGCTCATGACTTTCCAATGACAGTACAACATGATTTTCACGATCCGAAAGAAGAGTGGATACATAAGTTTGATATAGTATATTCAAATTCATTTGATCATAGCCATAAACCAACTATCTGTTTACAAACTTGGAAAAATCAATTAAATGAAAATGGCTCTTTATATATAGAGCAAGGATGGTCTATTAATGATAATAAGTCATGCGAATCTGACCCTTTGGAATTAACAGAAGAAGAGCTTTTACAACTATGTGAAAATGAAAAATTAAAATTTAAAAGAAGTTTTGAAGTAGAAGAAAAAAACTCTAAAGTCTATAGGTTTAAAGCATGCCAACATATACATTAAAAGACATAAAAACTCAAGAAGAATGGGACGTTCTTTGCACATGGAGTGAATTACAAGAAACATTAGATGCAATGCCTGATGTCATTCAAGTCTTGTCGACACCTAAAATTGTAGCTAACCAAGGTAGTCTTTTATCAAAGACAGATGATGGCTGGAAAGAAAATTTAAAAAGAATAAAAGCAGGCTCTGGATCGAGTAGCACTATAAAAGTATAAACACTATGAAAATTTCTAACTCTTTGAAAGTCTCAGCTGATGAGCTTGAGCAGCATGAACCTATAACAGACACACAAGAAAAAGCATTTAAATATTGGGGTGAAAACTATAACTTAGTTCTATCAGGAAGCGCTGGAACAGGAAAAACATTTGTAGCGATTTATCTAGCTCTAACAGAATTATTTAAAAATCCAGATATTTACAGAGAACTAATTATAATTCGTTCGATAGTGCCAACAAGAGAAATAGGTTTTTTACCTGGCAATGAAGATGAAAAGAAACAAGCTTACACTACACCATATCAATCTGTATTTTTTGATTTATTTGGATATGAACAAGCGTGGAATAAACTTATAACACAAAGAAGAGTTAAATTTGAATCTACATCTTTTATAAGAGGATCTACTTTTGACAACGCCATAATAATAGTTGATGAAATGCAAAATTGTAATTTTCATGAATTAGATTCGATAGTAACTCGCGTAGGAGAAGACTGTAGGATTATATTTTCAGGCGATTTTTATCAAACTGATTTTAAAAACGAAGAAGAGAAAAACGGCTTGATAAAATTTTTAGCAATAGTAGAACAGATGAGATTTTTTAGGTTGGTAGAATTTGGATGGGAAGACATTGTTCGTTCTGATTTGGTAAGAGATTACATAATGACAAAAGAAATGTTAAAGGTAAAATAACTATGTCAATAACAATTTATGGAATTAATAATTGTCCTTGGTGTACTAAGGCAAAAAAACTTGCAGAACAGTATGATTTAGAATATGAATATATCATATGCAATACACCAGAAAAGAAAAAAATGTTTAAAGAGCAATTTCCTGATGTAACATCAGTACCTCAAATAATGTGGAGTGGAAGACATATAGGAGGTTATACTGATTTTGAAAAGGAAATAGAAAACACTAGAGAATACGGCCAAGGAGGAATATAATGGCTAAGTTCAGTCGCTTTGATCCTCGTAACAAAAAGCGAGGACGGAACAAAAACAATTATCTTGAAAAAGATTTTAGAATAAAAAATGTAGATTTAGATAAAAAAAACTATGTACATTCTCCGAAAAATATGGTAGAATACAACTATAATGAAGGAGAAACTAATGAACAATCTAAACAAGGTAATACTAACTGACTGTGACGGTGTTCTACTCAATTGGGAGTGGGCATTTACAATTTGGATGGAACAGCACGGTTATGGAAAACAGATCGTAAACCCTGATAGTTATGACGTATCTGAAAGATATGGTATAGACATAAATAAGAAAAGGGAATTGGTCAGATACTTCAATGAATCTGCTGCTATGGGTTTTCTACCACCTTTGAGAGATGCAATGTATTATGTAGATTTACTCCACAGAAAACATGGTTATACTTTTCATATGATTACATCCTTAACAAAGGATGAACACGCACAAAAATTAAGAATTCAAAATACTAAAAAACTTTTTGGTGAAACAGCATTTGAAAAGTTTATATTCGAAGATACTGGCGCTGATAAAGATGCTGTCCTAGAACCATACAGAGATTCCGGGTTAATTTGGATTGAAGATAAATTAGCTAATGCACAATTAGGTGACAGACTTGGTCTTGAAAGTATATTAGTTGAACATGCTCATAACATGAACAACGAAGAGTTCCCAACATTTGCAACATGGAAAGACATATATGAATATATCACTGGCTGAACTGCTTAGAATCAGGTCTGAGTGGGAAGAACTTGTAAGTAAGTTTAAATTCCCTGAAGAATCGTTTCGTGAAGGCACTATAAATAACATCAAGTGGTTTAAAGAATTTGGCCACGCAAGCAATCGACTTCGGAAGAATTATAAAGCAGCAATGCAACTATCCGAAGAATTTTTAAACAAGTTATGAGGTGAAATCTTACACAATGCTTTTGTCATAGTTCATAGGAAAGAAACATGGCAGATAAACAACCAAAGGTTATGCAAGCCGACTCAATTTATGCTCATCTTGACACTGATGGCGATGGTGTTATAACTGACGAAGAAATGTCTAGAGCAAAAGAAATTGCAGAGTTCGAACACAAGAGAAAAATGCAAGAAAACGAAGATGCAAAAGAAGATCAGATCCGTGCTATGGCATGGTTTGCCTTATGGGGTATGCTACTTTATCCTGTACTCATATTGGCAACAAGCGTATTAGGAGTTGACTCAGCTGCACAAATTATTGGTGACATTGCACCAACATATTTTGTTGCTATTGCTGGTTTAGTAGCAGCATTTTTTGGCGCAAATGCATATTCAAAAGGCAAAAAAGAAGGTGACGCCCCTAAAAAATAAAATGGATTTTCGTTATGAAACGTTTAATTTATCAAGTGTACGTTGGAAAACGTTCTAAGCTATACGATCATTGCACTGCTTCAATGAAAGCTTATGCAAAAAGGATTGGAGCTGATTACGAGTTACAACGTACACCTATTCTTATGATAAAGCCTGATGTATTTAACACTGGTAGAAGTAAAGAATCATACGAAAAATATGGAGGTTATCTTCCTATTTTCGAAAAAGAAAATGCCTTCGCATATTTTAAATCTTACGATCAAATAGCAATAATAGACAGTGATGTTTGGGTTAGACCAAACGCCCCTGATGTATTTCAATATATAGATCCAGAAGTTGATTTTGCTGGAGTAATTGAAAGAGAAATGCCTATACAAAGTTGGTATGTAAGTAAAATTAAAAACTATACACGCATGCAATATTCCTCAATAAAAACTGTGGATTGGAAATGGAACAATCTAGGTGGTGAGTTCTTTAACATGGGTGTTATGTTTATGAATAAGTCAATGGCAGAGTATCTTAACGGAGAAACACCAGCACAGTTCTTAAGAAGACCAAGGTTTAAACCATTTGTAGATGGTGTAGGCCCTTGGAAATGGTCAACTGATCAGACGCTATTAAACACATGGGTCAGAGAAGAAAAAATGAAACTTCAACATCTAGATTATAAATGGAACGCTCTGTACACTGCAGTTAAACCTGAAGAATTAAAGAAAGCTTATTTTGTACACTTTTTCTTAAAGGATAAATTACCAAACAGAGGCGAAAACGTTGAGGAGTTAATGAGAAATGTTTCTACCTAAAGTCTTTATTCACATACCAAAAAATGCTGGTATGACAATTCGTCGTAGCGATGCTTTACGAGATAAAATTATGTGGGCTGGACCACAGGTACATAAGTCCTCTAATTACACAGCTGCTGTTAAATCTCACATGGATTCTATTGGAGATCATCATGGTTACGAGCATGCACGATGGAGAGATTTAAATCCTAGTATTGTAAATGCTAACGGATCTTTTGCTGTGATTCGTAATCCTTGGGATAGAGTAGTATCACGTTACTTCTTTGCAAAGAAAGTTATAGAAGTTGAGAAGAAAGAACCTGTAGGTAAGCACAAGGTAGATTCCTTTGAACACTTTCTAGAGGAAAGATTTGAATGGGGCGATATGAAGTATATGTGGCATAGAGCCATTCGTGGCTGGTATCCAGCATATGATTATGTTACAGACAAAGAAGGAAACATTAAGCCTGATATTCTAAGATTTGAAAACCTTAACAGCGACCTATGTTTTTACTTCAACATACCTGAAATGACTCGTGCTAGAAATGTCACAGCACTAAACCCAGGTACGTATAAAGACTTGTATACGCCAGAAACTATTCAAATAGTTGCCGACTGGTATGCAAAGGACATTGAGACGTTTGGATATGACTTTGATACAGGTCCTACTAAAAATTATTGGAATGCATAATGACACAACATCCTGAGATGCATAGAAAACTATGGCTTGATGAGCTCATAAAAGAAAACAACTTTACACTTGGAGCTGAGCTTGGTGTGCATGAAGGCGTAACACACATGTACTTATTGGAAAATAATCCTGATCTAACAATGATCGGAGTTGATTTATATCAAGGAAAGCAAGCAAAGCATTGGGATGTGGTTGCACCTAAGCTAGACAGTGTAGGTGACCGCTCTCGTTTTTACAAAGAAAATACTGCCTCTGCAGCAAAACATTTTAAAGAAGATGAGATTGACTTTGTATTCATAGATGCAGATCATTCTTATAGAGGTGTTAAAGCAGACATTCAAGCTTGGATGCCAAAAATTAGAGAAGGTGGTTACATCACAGGTCATGATTGTGACAACTCAGGAGTAAAAAAAGCTTTAGTTGAAATCTTTGGTAGTGATGGATATGAAACAGCTTGGGATGAAGTTTGGTACGTACAAAAATGAAGAACGTTTTTATTGATTTAGGCGCTGGCTCTGGCGATGATATAAAAGGTTACTATAAGTTGGCTTCAGACAATAAAAACCATGAAGTACATGCTTTTGAACCAAACCCTAAGCGTACAGCTGGTATTAAAAAAAGGTATCCAAATATAAACACATACACTGCTGCAGCTGGCCTTAAAGAAGGCACTGTAAAGTTATACTTAGGTAAGAGTCTTAATACAAGCTCTACTAATAAGAATAAAGTTAGCATAAGTACAGATAAATTCATAGAAGCACCAGTTATAGATATTCCAACATGGTTAAAAAATAACTTCACCACAGAAGACTACATTACAATGGTGATTGACATTGAAGGTGGAGAGTATGATTTGCTTCAAGGCATGTATGATGCAGGCCTTTGGAGTTGGATTAATGAAATGTATGTAGAGTTTCATGGAACGAAACTGAAAGGGTTTGATATGCAAATAGAAAACGATCTTACAGATAAATTGATTGAATTTTATGGCGATAACGTATACATTTTTCGTAAGCATAACCACAATCAATTTGTAAAGTTAAACGCAGAAGGTGCATAATGCTTGAACAATTATTGAATAAGTATGGATCTGATAAAGCGAATAAGCATCACTATCATAAAGTCTATGAACCTGAATTTGATGGAATGCGTAATCTTCCTATAAATTTTTTAGAGATAGGAATAGGCAAAGGGCAGAGCATCCAAGGGCTTATTGATTTCTTTCCAAAAGCACAGTTTTATGCAATCGATACATTTGGTCGTATAGATCCAAAAGACATACCTGTTTTAAAGAATGAAAGAGTTAAGTGGGCTAGATGCGATGCAACCAAAACAAATACACGTGATCTCATTGATACCATTTGGAGTAATGTAAAATTTGACATCATTATAGACAATGGTGTTCATACTCCACGCGCCAATGGTCAAACTTTCAATGTCTTTTACCCTTTGCTCAATGATGAAGGCATGTATTTTGTAGAGAGTATGTGGCCATTACACTTGATGGATAAAGAAGAAATGAAACATCCTTGGATTGAGAAACATCCTGACAGGTATAATAAATTAGAGATGGACTACTTTATGGAGCAGATTCCGTATGCTACAAAAGCTACAGAGTTTGACTTAAGATTCGCATCAGGTCATCCTGACAGTTACATTATAAAGATTGACAAATGAAAGCATATGCAATAGTTGTAAAAGATAATCAGGTCTCTGAGAAGGGATATGACAATCTAGTTAAAAGTTCTAAGAGTGTAGGCAATAAATTTAAAGTCAAGAAGTTTAATGCTGTTACACCTAGATCAGTTGATAACATCATGATAGAATCTGAAGTAAAGTGGAACTATCCATGGGAAGGTGAAATAACTGATTTTTCCACCGGCCTAACAAAGAAATCATACCCTACAAAAGATAAGAGAAAACGAATGGCTTGTTCTATGAGTCATTTTCTTTTATGGCAGCAATCTTTTCATGAGCAAGAACCAATCTTGATATTAGAACATGATGCTATGTTTATCAATCGTATAGATTTTGATATAATGAACACTAAGTTTAAGATATTAGGAATAAACAACCCTTTGATGGCGACTCGTAAGTCTCATGATTATTATGATAAGATAGTAAAATCATATGATTCTTATCAATACGCGCCATACATAGATCAAGATGTAAAAGTTCCACAAGGTTTGGCAGGAAACTCTGCATACATAGTATCGCCCCAAGGAGCTGAAAAACTTATAAGCTTAACATATGAACATGGCCTGTGGCCGAATGACGCTATAATGTGTCGACAACTAATAATGGGATTAGGTGTAACACGTAAGTTTTACACTAGAGTCCAAGGATTACCGAGTACAACAACGCTATGAATTATTATGTAATACAAGTAGGTGATATACCTCAATCAGTACAAGCCGCTAAGAGATGCATTCAATCAGGTTACAGGCATGGAGTATCAATAAAGAAGTTTGATGCTGTTACACCTCGTAACTGTGACATATATGAAGTTGCACGTATGAATGGAATCGATGTTGAAGGATTTAGAGAGGTATACTCTCGATTTGAAAATTGCTTGGCAGCTTTTTTATCTCACTTTCAACTATGGAAAATATCAGTTGAGCATCAAGAAGATCTTACTATATTTGAACATGACGCAGTGATAGTGAATCAACTAAACAGTGACATACCTTTCGACAAAGTTATGACACTAGGTAAACCATCATATGGACAGTACAGAACTCCAAACTTTCTTGGTACAGGACCACTTACACAAAAGGCATACTTCAAAGGTGCGCATGCCTACAGCGTAAAACCTGCTGGTGCAGAAGAACTCATAAAACAAGCGAAAATAAAAGCAAGACCAACAGACGTATTTCTAAACATTCATACCTTTCCTTGGCTACAAGAAAATTATCCTTGGAAAGTAGAAGTAAAAGAATCATTTTCTACTATACAAAAGATTGAAGGCTGTAGAGCTAAACATGGATACGGCGAAGGCTATGAGTTACTCTAATCTATTCATCACAGCTTATGACAAAAGTAACGAGTGGATGCTCGAGTGGTTTCTTAGTAACTTTACCAAACATAATAATACTCCTATACTTCCATATGACTTTGACACGTTTAAAACTCCAGTTGATAGTTCAAAAAATTGGTTTAAAAAGCCATTTGCCATGATAGACGCGGCAAAGCAAACAGACAAAGTTTGCTGGATAGATTTAGACTGCCACGTTCAAGGATCTATAGACGACATATTTGACTACATTGAACCTAATAAGCTTGCTATGGTAGAGGATTTGCCTTGGAGCAATAGGAGAGGTGAGCGCTGGCACAACTCAGGTGTGGTTGCATTTCAAGGTAGACCTATGATATTAGACACTTGGGCAGCACAGGTATCACTATCACCAGAAGTAGGTGATCAAGAAGTTTTACACTCAATAGTAAGACACGATATGAAAAGACTTATAAACATAACCGACTTGCCTAGGAGATACAATACACTTCGTCTTGATGTAATAGATAATACTGTACCAAGTGACATGAAAGTTATGCATTGGACAGGTGCAAAAGGGAAAGAAAAGATTTGGAGTTTGATTAATGAGTAGGGTGGCCCATATAATAGGAAATGGAAAATCGTCTGCAACATATAAGCCGGCTAAAGGATTGAAAATAACGTGTAACCTTCCTCCTTTCGAAATAGATAACGTTTACACTACAACCATCGTAGACTTTAAAATGTGTAAAGCTATAGATGAAGGAAGCGTTACTATACCAGGAGATTGGGTTCTAGGAGCAAGACCAAAGAAATATTGTGAAATGTTTCCTAGGTTTAGAATGAAATTTGCTGGACAAATGAAACAATTTTATACACATCTTCCTAAGTATGCTCCAGATTTTACAGCGTTCAATTGCGGACACATGGCTACACACTACACTGCTAAAAAGTTAGGTGCTGATGAGATACACATGTATGGATTTGACACCATCTTTGCTTTTGATATTACTAGCACTTCAGATTTAGTTTTAAAGTCTGATAGACAAACAGGAAATACTCAAAGGCTGACTAATAACTGGCGACCTATATGGGAAGGCATATTCAAAGAGTTTAAAGACACACAGTTTGTATTGTATTACTATAAAGAAGTTGACCCCTTAATCACATTATCAGAAAACGTAGAGATAAGAGTGGTAAAAAAGAAATGATAAAAGACAGCAGCGATAGAAATGATGATCCATGCGATGACATAACGGATCATAATAGGTTATCAGACTGGATCAGATACAAAAAACCTGTAAGTAGTTGATAACAAACAAAAATAAAAAACGTAAGTGGTTGATTCTAAACGAAACCTTTTCCTTTACATTCCTTTTTTCTTATGGTATACTGCTTATATAAGGAATAAAAAGGAATCTAAAATGGAAAATCTTGGAATCAACTATCTTAGCGCTAACGAAGCCGGATTGATTATGCATATCGAAACTAGAAATGGTGAGATCATTCGCCGTGCTGATACTCTCGAAGATGGCATTAACTTAGTGGATAAATATGGATTAGCAGATACAGTTATGGGTTCTTCTAGCATGGACTTCGGTACTGAAGAAGGATTCACTAAAGATTCTGGTCCAAAAGATTTCTGGAATGCAATCATAAAAGTTTCTCAAGCTAGGGGGTTAGTGTAATGTATAGCGGATATCAAGAAAAATTGTTCAGTAACTCATGGGGTGTAAACTCTGGTTTTGAAACTGTACGTGATCAGCTCAACGAGTTGATTCCACTTGAAGGTGCCTGTGAGAATCCACGAACTAAGAACAAAGCACTTGACAAGTTCCGTCGAGCTCAGAACGCTGCCTACGATCTTTTCAATAATGGCCTATGCAATAAGCGTGGTCTGTTCAACCAGATCTATGGATTTGCTCCAACAATGAGAGATACTGACAATGCTCGTCGCATGCAGTGGTCTCACTGGGAGGATAGAGTCGAGGAAGTCTTGACTCCTATCATCATTGCTGCTGCTCTTGAACAGGGGATAAAGTAAATGTTAAAAGGAGAAACCATAGGGCAAATTGTGTTTCATATCATTGATAATGACATACACATGCCTCTCATAAAAGGTAAAGCCAATAGAGGTAATATAGAAGATCAGATCATTATCGGGCTTTACTCACAAAAGATTCCACCTATCAATGGCAGTGATGTCGATATGATAGTGGAGCTAGTAGACGAGTTGATTGAGAATGACGCAGTCAACTTCGGTCGAGATTATCTACAAAAAGGAATCAACAATGAAGAAAGAAGAGACCAATGCTAAAAGTAAATCTAATTGCCTGTGTGATTGGGGCGAGCCTTGTAACGGCGCCTGTGATGGCAGATGCTGTTAAGGCAGAAGTAAAAGATTACTACAAAACAGTCACTGAAATGGTACCGTACTACAAGACTGAGTGTGCTACGGTTGAAGTTCCTATCTATGGAACTACTACTCAACAAGGTAACGCCGCGGGGGGTGCCTTAGCTGGTATGATCATTGGTGGCATCTTAGGTAAAGGTGCAACTGGCGACGATAAAGGTGCAGCGGTAGGTGCAATCATGGGTGGACTAGTCGGAGCAGACAAAGGTGCAAAGCCAAAGACTGGTCAGGTCATAACTGGTTATAGAAAACAAAGACAGTGCCAGAAAGTAGAGCACTGGAGAAATGAACAGCGAAGAACTTATGACTATTCAACTATCTCCTGGATGGAGAACGGACAAAGAGTCACATTGGAGTTCTTCAGACCAAACTAAATCATAGGAGGTGAGAGATGGATCCCTTAACCATCGCCGCTATGCTACTCGTCGTAGCGCTGAATAACGGCATAGAAGAAAACAAAGCGAAGATATCGTTCCAAGAAGAGCAGATCATATACCTAGAGTCTGAAGTGGAAGCGAATCAGCAACTACTTCATGACTTGAACATGGCCATGGGAGCAGAAGTTCAAGCTCTAATCCAGCAAGACATGGCTCATGCAGGATCGATCTCAGCGGTAGGTGCTGAGTCAAACCTATCAGATCAAATGCTGATAGATAGAATAGATCGACTAAAAGAAAAGGTTGACTTTCTAGACAATAAGATCATAGAACTCTATGACTGAGAAAGAGCCGATAAGATACTATGAGTGGATGCTTTGGAAACTGAGACAAGAGCGCGAGAAAGATGAAGAGTAAGAGCTTCAGTTCAGTCTACAAAGAAGACAAGTTAGTCATCTTTGTAGACATATCTACGTATTGTAACGCTGGTTGTCCGCAGTGTCACAGGACAAACGTTACTGACGGAGGCCTTCGAAAAGTCGATTGGCTTCCACTCGTGAGATGGACTCTCGATGAGTTCAAGGAAGCGTACACACCAGAACTCGTGAGAAAAGTGGCGGGGTGGGAGATATGTGGAACGTGGGGTGACCCGCTCATGAACAAAGATATGTATGAGATAGCCAAGTACATCATTGAGACAAATCCTTACACGTACCTGACTATCGATACGAACGGATCGATTCGACCACTGAGCTGGTGGAAAAAACTAGGAGAGCTGTCTCAACTCACTCGTCCGTCACCTACTGGTCAGACTCTCTGGAACTATAATCACGGTCGCATACGTGTTGACTTCGCGATCGAAGGCATCAATCAAGAGATGCACGCTAAGTATCGTCGGTTCACTGACCTGAAGAAAGTCCTGGCAAACATGAAGATGTACACTGATAACGGTGGAAACGCAAAGGTCTTCTGTGTTGTTCACGATCACAACAAAGATTATCTTCAAGAGATCAGTGACATGTGCAAGGCACACGGAGCGGAGACGGTGGACTTCACGGCGAACAATAGGTTCTATAACAGTACTGAGTTCACGTTCGTTAACGAGAACTACGAGGAAGAGTCGCTGCACAAGGCAACTGGAGAGTATAGGTCTCCAAAGCCTGTCAGAGGAAATCAAAGAGACAAAGAGACTCGAAGCGAGTGGCTCAAGAAACTCATGAGAGAGGTGAAAGAAGTTGGAGAAGAAGAAGACATTCATTAGGTGCGCTTGGCTCTCTGATAATCGTATCGTTGTCAATCCAGACGGACAGGTCTGGCCGTGCTGCTACCTCTGCAACAAGGCGTATCACGCAAAGCAACTCGAGGACCAAGGTCTCTCAAAGTGGGAGTGGTGGTTCGAAGACTCAGCAGACAAAGTCATGCACAACTATCTCGAGAACAAGGACGATCTCAATCTCAAGAAAAAATCTATGGAAGAGATCCTTGATCACGAGTGGTATCAAAAAACTCTGCCAGAATCATGGGAAAAGGAAGAGACAAGGCTCAAGGAGTGTCGAGACTTCTGCGAGTATACTGTCGAAGAGTAACTGCATATGAAATCTATACTAGATAAATAGACTAAAAAGAGGAAAGAAATGGACGATCTATTCGACTTTGGGTTCACAGCAGTAGACGAAGATGAACTCTCTGCAGTACAATCTACTGCTCAGGAGGCAGAAAAGGCTTCTCAAGCTGCTCTCTCTACTCAAGAAAAACTCGATAAACTATACAATGCTATTACACCTCTACTCACAAACCTCAAGGCAAACCCTGAAAAAGAGTATATTCTATGGCCTAATAGACTGGCTAAGGTAGAGCAATTCGAAACACACCTACAGAAGATATACCTCGGGTAAGAGTATATGCATATGAAACCAGTTGGGAAACTGCCATTCGGTCGCTCTCGCGGTTTCGCTACAAGTCCGCCCTCAGTCCTCTCGCCATATCAGCCAGGCCCTCAGGTTCACCACCAACACCCAAACTATTTCAACCTTATTACCTAACGATATCAACAGGTTAGCAAAATAACGCATAAGTTATTGATTCTAAAGCAAACCTTTTCCTTTACATTTGGTTCATTCTGTGGTAGATTGCTATTATACAGTTTAGGAGATTCAAATGAAAGTTACCGTGATCCATATGCCACACCCATCAGCACCAGTAGACGAGGACGCTGTTCGAGTAGCAGAGGTCTCTATACCTGCAGAGATTAAGAGTGATACAGAGGCATGTGAATATGCTTACCACAGGACTCAAAACATTTTTGGTTCTTGGTCAATCAAAGATGGTAACGCTGATAACTGTGACAGTGTTAAGCGTATGTGCCCTTTACACGAAGGTGGCATGGGGTTACGTTCATCCATGATGGGTGATCATTTTATTGTGCATAGCGATAACGCTTGGTCACATAACGAGCAGGGCGAGGTATATGAGTGTGCCATGCTAGGCTTTGAGTATAAGAACTCTATGATTCTTGTTGACTTCTTGTCTGAGCAGCAAGAGAAAGAGATTGCTTATGGAGTAGAGAGAGTGGAGTTAGTATAATGGTAGTATATAGAGTGAGAGCCACGAACAGAACCGGGGCATTTTTCCAGGGTACCTATGAAGATAAGTACGAGGCGGATAAAATCCATAATAACCTGTACAACGAGGTGACCGCAGAGGGCGGCTATAAGTGGGGTACCGTGGAGACTAAAAAGGTGGAGATAGGTACCATCAGACCGTAGGAGAAAGGGGCTTTTAAATAATATTATTTAGAGGACCCCGCCTACCAGGCCTTAACTGGCTAATCCATTTATTGGGTTTCGAGAATTTTTTTCGAGAGGTTATCTGAAAAATTTTTTTCACAGGTAAAAAACCATCTCGAGAGTCATTGCATAGATAGTATAGAGAGGAGAGACTATGTTTAATAAATCGAATGAGATAGAGGACGACGGATTCATCACTGTGTACCCGAAGCTAGAGCACCCTCACATTGTAAAGGACGGTATACCAAAGCACGGATCTCCGCAGGATAGAGGCTCGGCTGACAGGTACTATGGACGTCCGTACGATCCACACTGGTATCCCGAGGGGACTGGTAAGGGGAGTCGTATAGAGATGGCTCAGATGACTTCTAACCAGATAGTAGAGTATACCTGGGGATATAACAACGAGGAAGATCGGAAAGACTGGGGATGATAACGATAGAGTTTGATCAAGACGAGACCTGTATTACTATCCTTGATAATACAGGTGAGCTCGAGGATATATCAGTGTTGCTCTATGACGACTATTGCCACATCAGGCAGTACGATGAGAAGAGAGACAGGTTTGATGTCGTGACTATGACTGCTGAGATGTACCTCAAGCTCATGAAGGCTTGGAACCTCCCCGAAGGGGCCTACGATATCGTGATGGCTCACAGAAAAAAAAACGTAAGTAGTTGATTCTAAACGAAACAAAAAGGTTTACATTTGGTTTAAACTGTGGTAGTATTACTATATCAAATGAAGGAATATGTTATGGCAAAGTACACTTACGAGGACAACTTAATCAGCGATCTATACAAAGATGCCTACGGGTATCGACCTGACCAGTGGTGGATGATGCTATGGTCGGGACAGACACCTGGCTGGAAGCAGGTGGAGTGGGATCGTCTTTGTGACGTAATGAACGAGTCCATCGAGATGGAGAAGCAGATGGAGAAGGTTTCTCTAGACGAGTTCAAAAAAACTCTCCGTGCAACTATGAAGACTACTGGAACTAACTGGAAGCGAGCTCTGTCCTTCTTAGCTCAGGCTGAGGATATAGACATCGAGGCTAACTCACAGGAGTTCTCTCACTTCTTATGGCGCCACGGTATCGGTTACGAAGATCGTAATAAAATATGTAAACTTTATGAGGAGACTGTGTAATGACTATCGCTACTACATATGACGAAAGAATGAACCTGATCAAGAAGATCGATCAGCGGCGTAAGAAGCTGGCCTCTGTAAAGAAGAGGACTCGTAAGGTAAGACCACCAAAGGTGGATCGATCCTTTATGGAAGTTCCAAAGGAGTCTAACATGTATCAGTGGACTGATGCGTCAAAGTACGCGAAGGAGTACTATGGCGAGACTCTTTATCATACGACTCGTTTCGATAACGACTGGGATTAAAATGCGACGCGCCTCCGGCGCGAGAAAGAACTGATTATGACTGTGTTTCCCGCAAGCCTCATAAATACAACAGGCCACTGGTTAGTAGGTACCGAGTGGCACTACGCGAAAGGAACAGTACGGATGGAGTCAGATGGCTTCAGCTGTTCTTGTCGCAAGAAAGCACGAGTACCGTGCAACCACATTAAAAATGTTAAGCTTCGTCTGTACGGAGTCTTTGACGAGAACTATAAGGAATAATAGTATGAGTGACAAAAAACCACCAGGGATGGGTCTTAGGCCACCCTATGCTAGTTTCAAGTTAAGAGACGAGCAGATCCATCTCTTAGAGACAGAGATTGCAGCTGAGGTCGAGAAGGCCGGAGGATTAGAGCAAGGTAAAGTAGGAAACGTTGGAGATGCGAGAGATGAGATTCGAAGAAGCGAGATCTTGTTTATGCCTAATAACATAGCGGTTAATTCTTTTTGCCACAATATCTTTAGAGATGCTAACCGACAGCTCTATGGTTTCCACCTTGAAAAGATATGGGACTTACAGTACACTGAGTATGATGCTTCTTATGAAGGACACTATGACTGGCACTGTGACACTATATGGAACAGTAGTACGTGGTATCAGAGAAAGCTTAGTATGACTATTCAATTGTCTTCCAGCTATGAGTACGAAGGTGGAGAGTTTGAGTTACAGAACACACCACTGCCGGCTACCTATCAAGACAAAGGTACTGTACTAATGTTTCCTAGCTACTTGAATCACAGAGTCTTGCCTGTAACAAAAGGAAAGAGAAAATCTCTTGTCGCTTGGATTGAAGGTCCTTTGTTTGTATAAAAAAACGTAAGTGGTTGATTTCAAACGAAACCTTTTCCTTTACATTTAGTTTAAACTGTGGTAGTATAGTTATATCAAATGATAAAAGGATATAAAAAATGGGAATAGCTTTAAACACACTTATCGATCAAACAGCGTCTTACTGCACAGAAGCTAATGACAAAGAATTAAAAGTTATGTACAGAGATGACATGAGGTTATTCTCAGAAGTTGCAGTTGCAATAACTTTTGGCAATTTCAAAAAAGCTTCTAGTTATGTTGAAGCTATGGACACCTCAGCACGTGAGCAAGTCGTCACAGCTCTTGTAGAAGACTTAGGTGCTGAATTAGTTTCAGAAAAATTTGGTTATGAGGTACGTTAATAAAAATGGTTAAGGTTGTACACTATGTCGGTTTCCGTGGAGATGAGTTCGTCCGAGCTTATCGATTGTGGGGTGGTCCTGCAATGATCCACAAGTGGAATGACGATCGTGTTATGACTGAGGTCGGAGATTCAGATGTAGTTGTATTCGGTCCCAAGTATCGTTACAATAAGTGGGTATGGGATGCTTCATCTGATATGTAAAATCCTAGGTGTAATAGTAAGTTCCTGTACAGGGCACCGAGGTTGGTATAGTGGCTGGTACCAGTAAACCCAGACGGTTGCTGCATACGTTAAATGCAGATAGGTGGAGGGGCAACTGCAGAACGCCCCTCCTCTGATTAAAAGGAGATTATTATGTCAATGCATATGATTCGTGGAATCCAAGTTCATGGTAAGTCTAAACTGAAGCGTAAGCCAGGTTGGAAAAAAGTTGTAGCTGAGCATGAAGCTTTTCTTAAAAAGATGGGTGTAAAGAACACCAAGTCAAACTATAGAGCAGAGCTACCTGATTACAGCACTGGTCCTAGGATGACATCTGACGCTATACCAGGCAATGGATCTAAAGTAAAAGCAAATGAATACACCGGTGACTATATCATTGGTATAGGCACTATGCACAAGTCTAACGCTGTGCCTGTTACTCGTAAGAAGGATGCCGAAGATATGGCAAAGATGAGAAGATGAGTGGACTTACTCTAGCATTAGGGTTGTCTATGCATCTAGGATTTGAAGGTGACTATAATTCTATACATCCGCATGTGAGATGGGAAGATCCATCTTATATCGCGGGTGCTTATTTAAATAGTGAAAGCACAATAAGTGCGTATGTTGGACAGGAGTATAACTATGGAGAATTTGCAGTGGAGCTTGGACTGGTCAGTGGATATTATGATATTGCTGTTGCTCCTTTTATAAGAGGAAAGTATAAGAACTTTTTTATAGCGCCAGCTGCAGAAGCAGTTGGTGATTCGTGGAATGGTGGAATAGTCGTAGGATTCGAGTATGAAATTAAATGAGCTAAAAGAAAAAGGTTTAGTTATATTCGAAAACATGTTTAGTAAACAAGATATGGAGTCTTTAAACAGAACTGCTAGTACACTGCCACCGACTGTAGGAAATGTTAAAGATAAAGGCTGGCATAATTGGAATGACGTAATAAAACTCGGTGAAACTGCAAACCTTTTGACAGAAGTTGATTGGGCATATCATTGGGCAGTAACACCAAAAGATAACGTAATTATAAACGAGACAATACTTCCAGTAATAACAAAGATAAGTGATAGTGTATTTGAAAGTTCAGAGTGGGACTGGCAAAAAACTAACAGATATATTATGTCAAACTATAAGCACGATATGGATGTTAGTCCACACTTAGATGCTCCTTATCTCTGGCCACAGAAACTTGAAACTCAAATGGCTAAGTATCTAGAACCAGGTATTCTTAGTCTTACATTCATGATACCTCTTATTGATTTTACAGTAAATAATGGTGCTACTGCATATGTTCTTGGCACACACAAATATATTTGGGATACTGCTGATTGGAATGAAGCTAAACCTGTCCACAAAACTTTTTTTAGTGATAATTATGTTCAACCTTCAGTTCCGGTAGGTAGTTTTGCATGTTTTTATGGGAATTGTTTACACAGTGTCATGCCAAATTACACTGATGAGATTAGACGTGGTATAATATACAGAGCTATTAGACAAGACGCTCTAGACGAAATGGAAAGATTAGGTTTAGGATAAATGTCAAAGTATCTAGTGATACAATCTTTTATAGAAACTGGGTCCTGGATGCATCATGAAAATGATGACTTACAAAGTCTTTGCATGAATGTTCTTATACCTTCAGTAGCTCGCTACTGTGAGAGACACGGATATAGACACGTTGTGTATACAGATCAATTTAATTTAATTGATTCAGCTAATCTAAAATATGGAGATCATCATGCCAATTTATACCATCAATATCTTGCTGCATTGAAACATAAAGATGACGATGTTGATTATTTTGTTTTTCCAGATGCTGATTTCTATGTCACTTTAAATGCTAAACCTTTCATTGAAACTAAATATCTTGCTGGAGCTCCTTGGAAAAAAACATCACTAGAAAAAAGAGGAAAAGATCCAGAAACTTTTAAAGCTATTTATGGTGGCATTCAAATAATGACAAAAGATGCTGCTCTTAGCTTAGGAAAATATTTAAGATCTAGATTCATAAATTATTTAACTAATGATGAACATATTCAAATGCATCCAAATATGTTAACAGTTGGTGATTGGATAACTGAAAATAACATTGAGCCTGAAAATCTTTCGTTTTACTATAATCATATATTTGATAAGTTTCCTCGTTCTAGTCCTTGGAATGACGAAGATGCTAATGTGGGTTTTTGGCACTTATACGGAAAAAACAAAACAGAAAAAATGAAGTGGATACTTAGCCACATAGATGGATTATAAAGGAGAAATATATAATGGAACTTACAAGAGATGGATTAGCTAAAAGACTAAGAGAAACTAGAGCTAACATTATCTTTATCAAAGCAGATGGTACTCAAAGAATCATGCACTGCACACTAATGAAAAAATTCTTACCAGAACAGATTGATGTAGAAGAATACATTTCAGACAAGTCTAAGAGTCAAGAAGCTTTAGCTGTATGGGACTTAGAGAAACAAGACTGGAGAAGCTTCAGACTAGATAGAATAGAAGAAATAATCTGGGCGTAATAAATAGTAGTATCTAATATAGGAGTTTACTATGATTTTGATTTCTTCATTAACATTAAGTTGGATTCTCTTTGCTGCAGCCTCAGCTTGTGCATTTATGATTGGGTTGAACTGGACTAGAGCATCTCAAGACGATATAATATCTCATACTATAATGTATATGGTAGACAACAACATGGTTAAATGGAGGAAAGACGAGAACGGCGAGATAGAACTACTCCAATTAGATGAATAAAATGGTTTACATTTATCTCAAACTGTGGTAGAATAATATTATATGATGAAGGAGAGAGCCAATGGCTATTCGTAAGAAGCGTAAACCAATGTCACCGGAACAAAAAGCTGCTGCAGTTGAAAGACTAGCAAAAGCTCGTGAAAAGAGGATGAGAGAGAATCCTCCTAAATATAAAAACATTCACCCTAATGCTTTGAATCGTCCAGAAGACGACCCATTTTATTTTCGTAAGATTCAGTCTTGGATCAAAACGCAAAAAGAATTACTAGCTGGTGCTAGAAAAATGGTCAGGCTGAAAGAGAAAAACGCAGAAATTAAAGTAGCACATATTCAAGCTTACATTAATAATCTTCAGAAGTATTTAAGTACTGGAGAATATGTTGATATGTTCTATGGTGAGTATCAGCAACATAAGATTCGTTATCGTTGCGTTGTTCCAGCATACGAAAAAGATGGTACACCTAAATATTCGTACGGTGTGTTTTATCAAGACTTAGGATATACGTACACAGGCTTAGATCCAGAAGTAGAAGAGGAAACATGATAGAAGCAGAATTCATGAACAAATCAAAATTCAGTAAGATAGTTGAAAAACAAGTTTTGGATAAAAAGCTAGGTTACATTGATGCTGTAGTAGAAGCATGTAAGTTAACTAGCATTGATCCAGAAGATGTAAAAAAATTTATTTCTCCTGTTATAAAGGAGAAAATTGAAGCAGAGGCTATGAGTTTAAATTTCTTGCCTCGACAAAATACGTTATATTTTGAATAAATAGCTATGTACAATACAGCACATATAATGTATAATAATACAGTAATATTTCAGACATACGGAGAATATAAAAATGTCATTCGAAAATTTAAAACGCAATCGCGGTAAAATCGATCAACTGATTGCTGCAGCAGAAGCAACAGGCACACAAACTCAAACAAATAAGTATACAGACGATCGCATGTGGAAACCCACAGTCGATAAACAGAATAATGGTTATGCCGTTATTAGATTTCTTCCAGCTTCGGAAGGGTCAGACTTACCTTGGAATCGTTATTGGGATCATGGCTTTAAAGGTCCAACAGGTAAGTGGTACATTGAAAGATCTCTTACATCAATTGGTCAACAAGATCCAGTCGGTGAGTTGAATTCTCGCTTATGGAACTCTGGTGTTGAAGCAGATAAAGAAACAGCTCGTCGTCAAAAGCGAAGACTTCATCATGTTTCTAACATTTATGTTGTAAGTGATCCAGGAAATCCTTCAAATGAAGGTAAAGTCTTCCTATATCAATATGGAAAGAAAATCTTCGATAAACTGATGGATGCAATGCAGCCAGAGTTTGCTGATGAAGATCCTATCAATCCATTTGATTTTTGGAACGGCGCTAACTTCAAGTTGAAGATTCGTGATGTTGAAGGATATCGTAATTATGACAAGTCAGAGTTTGCTAACGTTTCTCCTCTATCAGAAAACGATGATGAGTTAGAAAAAATTTACGATTCAATGCATGATCTTCGTGAGTTTACAGATCCTAAACACTACAAAACATATGATGAACTTCAAGCTAAATTACAATCAGTGATTGGTGGTGGAATCCTCGGTGGTGCACCAAAGATTGAAGATGAAATACGTTTAGGTGAAGAAACTCCAGCGCCGACAATTAAAGAAGTGCAGCCAGTATCTTCTGCAGAAGAGATATCTACTTCCGAAGATGATGATACTATGTCATACTTTTCAAAATTAATTAATGATGATGCGGCCTAATAAGGTCCATGACTATTATCAGTGGTATTAGGAGTTCCACTGTTGTTTAGTATAGTCTGATTTACTTTAGACTCATTGATATTATTTGTAGTCGGCGCTACTATTGGCATGTTACCTAATGACATTGGCGCCGACAAATATTCCGGCATCAGAGAATTGAAAGGTCTTTCAAAAGGATTAATCACTGGTCCTAAATTAGGATTAGGTCCTTCTAATGGACTGGTTCTTTTAGTGAAGAGAGGACTAGTTCCAGCTCTTTGAGCTATCAGTTCAGATTCAGCAGCCATCTTTGTAGCAGCTCTGAGTCTTTCTTCTTTGTCTCTCTTTCTTAACATTTCCCCTATTTGTTTTATCTCACCTGGTTTTAGTTTTGATACGTCTTCGAAACCCATTTCAGGTAAAGATACACTGTGCATCTTTTCATAGTTCTGTATTTGCTTTTGAAGATCAAGACTCTTAGGCTGATCATTCTCCATTAGCGATCTGACAAAATCAACGTACAGTTCTCTTAATCCACCTGTTATAGTACCGTCACCCATTTGATTAGGAAGAAGCATAAACTGAGCTGCCATTCCACCAGTACTTCCTAATATATTAAACATCTTAGTAAATATATTTCCAGGATACCTGAATAGACGTTTATTAGAAGCAGCCATTGATCGAGATACTAGCTCTGCTGTTGTTTCATAAGGATTAACCGCGCCCATACCGCCGACAAGTAAACCTCTCTCAAATCTTCGCATTAAGTTAGCTGCTGCGGGATTTGTCCTTCTACTTCCTGTTGAGTTAAACTTTGGAAAATTTCTCGTTGGAGCTTTTACAACAGAGTTTGTATCTACCTTCGGCGTGTTAGTATTAGCTGGATCAGGTAGTTGAAGAGACGGAACTGCTTTTTGTAATTCACGTATAGCTATATCAGTCTTTACAAATTTATTTCTATCAGACAGATTGACAAATCTTCCAGTACTTGGATCGAATTTTAACTTACCAATACTCGTTTGAACAGTTGGCCCTAACTTTTTTAATGATTCCATAACAGAAGGATCTAATTTAACTATACCAGGTTTAATGTTT
>Ga0160423_10001211_pt1 | contig 21655 bp, 22 predicted proteins | sample CRUFie14St8metaG_FD_108191 | JGI IMG/M metagenome (GOLD analysis project Ga0160423, IMG submission 108191) | Marine microbial communities from the Costa Rica Dome - CRUD Field 142mm St8 metaG | ecosystem: Environmental > Aquatic > Marine > Oceanic > Photic zone | place: Costa Rica: the Eastern...
GCGGCTGCGGAGGCCGATGCTGCTCTCACTGCTGAGAAGGACGAGCTCGCGTCTGAGCTGGAAGCTGAGAAGCAGAAGAAGAGTGAGATCTTGGCCAAGCTTGAGGAGTTTGAGGAGAAGATGGTGGATGTTCAGAGGGAGAAGCAGGAGATCGAGGACAGGAAGAACGAGATCTTGGCGAGGCTGGAGTCATTTGAGGAGGAGGTTGGCGCGGTGCAGAGGGATAAGGTCGGCCAGTTGGAGACTTCTCTCGCAGATGAGCGCGCTAAGAGCGAGTCCTTGCAGAAGAGCACTGTGGACCTCGCAGACGAGATGGCTTCCTTGAATGAGGCGTTCACCAAGCTGGAGAGGGAAAGGGACGCTCACGCCAGGAGGGCCGAGGACGAGGGCGTGACCGAGCAGAGCAAGATCAAGGTCGATCTAGACGTGGAGCGGAAGACCAACGAGGACCTGAAGAAGGAGCTCAGGGACTGCCTCGCGGGGAAGCACAAGCTTGAGGAGGAGAACCAGGACCGCAAGGACGAGATCGCGGTGCTGGAGAAGCTGCTGCAGGCGGAGAGGGCGGCCGCTGCGTCGAACGCCTCGAGGAAGAAGAAGGGGCTCTTCGGCAGAAAGTAGGAGAATGAATTATAATCATAATGAACGACAACGAAGTGTTGGTGGTGTAATTGTAAGTTGCCGTTTTTGTTTTTGTTTTCTGTCCTCGTCTCCAAACGTTCAGCCCTGCTGGGGAAACGAGTTACCCCAAGATCAGTGCTACGGTAATGGTAATGATTGTACCCGGTACGTACCCAGAAAATCTCTTTCGCGGGAACCTTCCCGCGGGAACCGCTCCCTTAAATCAAACCCGACAGCGAGAGAGCGAGAGGTGGTGGGCGCGATCGATCGGGCGAGTACCTCGGGGACCTGGGGAGGTCAAGGGTTTTATTCGCGCGGGGCGGGGCGATACCATGGCGACGGACTTCGCCCGCACGGCGACCAACTTGGTGAAGGAGCTCAAGACGCACCTGGAGGCGAACGACCTGGGGGGGTCCGGGTCTGCAAGCGGGGGTTCCGGCGGGGCGGTGGGCTCGGGAGGGGGGGTCCGCGGCGGGGTGCTGCGCGACCCGGGCCAGGCTCTCCCCGCTTATAAGGAGGACGAGGTGTCCAAGTCGGCTCGGGAGGTCCAGGAGCACTACGACTCCGTCGTTGCCATCCTAGGGGCTTTCCGAGAGGAGAACAGGGAGTGGGACACCCGGCCTGAGGTTGCGAGCACCGTTTTGATCCACCACCAGTCCCTGCTGAGAAACAAGAGGCTCCTGCTCGCGTACCAGAATCTCAGGCTCGAGCGGATCAAGGTAAGACAAGTCCGTCGTTGGCTGTAGGACCACCACCACCACCGTGATGGCTGACTCGCCCCGTCGTCGTGAAAAAAAAAAAAGGCCTTCCGGTGGAAGTGCGGCCGCCTGCCTCGCGCGACGCAGGACAAGCTCAGCGCCCCCGAGAGGGACTTCGTCAAGTCCTACGAGCGGATCTTGAACTCCTACCAAAAGCAGTGCCGGGTGGACCTCACGGTGGGTTTCTTCCCCCCTGGCGAGAACCTGCTCAAGGTTCGGGTCACGGAGGACCTGGGCGTTATGGAGTTCGACTACATCGGCGAGGCAGACCTGCAGGTCGGGACGGTGCACCTGCTGCCGCACGAGGAGGCGGAGAGGCTCATCATAGAGGGGAAGCTGGAACACCTCGCGTGATCTTTTTATGATAAGACAAGAGGGGGCCCCGCGTGGGGTTGTAAAACGATAACGAGATGACAAGGGACCTCCCTGCCGCCAAACTCCTCATGCCCCTTCCCCCCCGGATCACGCGTTCTTCAGGCTCTCCTCGAGGAACTTCTTGTCCGCGTCGCTCTGGCAGCACACGTCCACCCCGCTCTTGAACATGAGGCACTCTAGGGCCTTGTTGCTCACGTCGTAGGGGTTGACGAAGGCCTCGCTAAAGTCGACTTTCTTCAGGTCGTCGCTCAGCTGCAACAAAATGCTCGTCGCCTCGTTGTTCTTCTTCACCATTCTCTCCCTGAGGTACGCCTGGCACAGGGCGTCCCCGATGTCGTCGTGGACGTCCTGCTCGCACCACTCCTCGTCGAGCCAGGAAGCTATTGTGCGCCCAAGCCACTCCGCCTCCCTCACGAGATCGGCCTCGGACAATAGGGGCAAGAGGACGTCGCTGGGGGTTCCAGACCCGGACCCGGACTCGGCCCGAGGAGCCCCAGCGAAACGAACGCGAAACCGCTGGCGTAACGAAGAGAAGTGAACCCCCTGCTGGCTCCCAACTGGTTTACCTTCAAGGGGGACGAGAAGTGCGAGGGCACCTCGACCACCGCGAGTTCGGGGTCTGGACGGCCTCTCTCCCGCGACAGAGCAGCCTCGACCCGCGCCCCGGCTCGTTTCCCCATACCCAAACCGCAAAGCCGTCGCCATCTTTCCTGGCTGGTGAAGTTCAAGGATAGGATCTCCTCTTTCTATCCTATCTCTCGCTGCTGTCCCACTCCCCCCCCCCCAAATTTCTCGATCCGAGCCCAGCACCCCCCCAGGCAGCCAGCCCTGGAGCAGGCAAAGACACCAGCACACGGGGGAGGGGGCTGGCGGCTCGAGATTGTAGCCAAGGGAATTGGTTACGAGGGAGGCCTACGCCATGAACTTCGGGTTTAGCAATCTTTTAGGGAGCCCGTACCGCGGGGGCAACGTCTGTTTTGATGGCGAGGGGAGCGAGACCTGCTTATACGTGGGCGTCGGGAACCGCATCGCGAGGACCAACCTCGCCACCACGGTTACCAACGTCCTTAAGTTTGAGTCTCAGTCCGACGTGGACCGCATCGCGATCAGGCCCGATGGCCGGGTCTTGGCCATTGTGGACAAGCTCGGAAGGCTCGCTTTGCTGAACACGAGCCAGAACGTCGTGCTCCATAGAATGACGTTAAGACAACACTGTGGGTGTTTACAGTATTCTCCGTGCGGCCGGTATTTAGGGGCGGGAGTGGGTAGGGTGCTGCAGGTGTGGGACTGCGATGTGGATCAGAAGAAAACCTTTGCCCCAATGAGGCTCCACGTCCAGCACGGGTCCGCACACGACGACCTCACTACCATGACTTGGACAAAGTGCGGCCGGTTCTTGGCGTGCGGGAGTAGGGACCTCGCAGTGCACGTGTACAGCAGGGACAAAATAGAGGGGTTCAAGGGACACGCGCTGACGGGTCACAGGGACAAGGTGATCCTGTCGCAGTTCGCGGACCCGAGGAAGGAGGCGGGGGAAAACGCCGCGAGGAGGGACCTGTACACGCTGAGCCAGGACGGCAAGCTGCTCAGGTGGACCTTCAAGCCCGAGGGGGTCGAGGGGGAGGAGGGCGACCTGAGCCGAGGCAGCTGGCTCCTGGTGGGAAAGCACTTCGTGGAGCGCCAGGGGGCGAGGATCACCTCGTGCTCGCTGAACCCCAAGACCCAGACCATGGTGCTCGGCTTCCAGGACGGCAGGTTCCAGCTCCTGCAGATGCCTGACTTTGAGTCCCTCCACACCCTCTCCGTGTCCAGGGACGCCCTCACTACCGCGGTCGTCAACCCGGCCAGCGACCTGGTGGCGGTGGGCTGCGCCAAGCTCGGGCAGCTCCTGGTGTGGAACTGGCGGTCGGAGTCCTACGTGTACAAGCAGCAGGGCCACTTTTACGACGTGCTCAGCTGTGACTTTTCCAAAGACGGGTCTCAGGTCTGCACGGGCTCCGCGGACGGCAAGGTGAAGGTGTGGAGCGTGCGCACGGGGCTGTGCTTCGTCACCTTCTCCGAACACAAGATGCCGGTGACGTGCGTTAGGTTTGTGCCCAGCAACCACGCCGTGTGCTCCTGCTCGTACGACGGCACCGTCAGGCTCTTCGACCTGGTGAGGTACAGGAACTTTCGCACCCTGAGGTCCAAGGACCCGTGCCAGTTCGAGTGCCTGGCGGTGGACCCGAGCGGGGAGATCGTGGCGGCAGGCACCAAGGACACCTTCCAGGTCCACCTGTGGTCCGTCAAGACGGGCCAGGAGCTGGACGTCTTCAGCGGGCACGAGGGCCCCGTTTCGGACCTGTCCTTCGACCAGAGGGGCACCACCCTCGCCACCTCGTCGTGGGACCGCACCGTGCAGCTTTGGGACACCTTCACGGGGAAGGGGAGGAAGGAGACGCTGGCGCACCACCACGACGTGCTGTGCCTCGCCTTCAGGCCGGACGGGCTGCAGATGTGCTCCGGAACCCTGGACGGACAGCTCAGCTTCTGGGAGACCAAGAACTTCTCGGTGGAGGGCACCGTGGATGGCAGGCTGGACGTGATGGGCGGCAGGCTGAGCACGGACAGGAGGACCAGGGAGAACGCTTCCTCGGGGAGGTGCTTCACCACGGTGTGCTACAGCGCCGACGGAGACGCCCTGTACGCGGCGGGGAGCTCCAAGTACGTGTGCGTCTACTCGGCGTCCGAGTACGTGCTGTTGAGCAGGATCCAGCTCAGCAGCAACGTGCAGCTGGACGGCGTGGTGGACAAGCTCAACTCGAGGTACATGACCGAGGCGGGCTCCTCGGACCCCCTTCAGGAGAGGGAGGAAGCGGAGGCCCAGGAAGACCCAAAGGGGAAGGTGGGGCTGCTGACGCCGGGGGGGGAGGCCCTGCCCGGATCGGGCGCGGGCCGCAGGGCCGCCGCCAGGGGAACCTGCGTCAGGCTCTCGCCCTCGGGGGACACTTGGGCCGTCGCCTCCACGGAGGGCGTCCTGGTGTACACCAAGGACGAGTCCCTCCTCTTCGACCCCTTCGACCTGGACGAGGACGTGACGCCGGCGGCGGTCCACGTGGCGGCCTCCAGGGGAGAGCACGCCAGGGCCCTGCTCATGAGCGTCCACCTGAGGGACGTCGGGCTCTTCAGGCGCGTCGCGGAGGCCGTCCCCTTCTCGGACATCGCGCTGGTGTGCTCCAAGGTCCCGCCCGCCAGGCTGACCTGGGTCCTGCAGGCCGTAGCCGAGTGCGCCAGGAACAGCCCCCACCTCGAGTTCTACTGCTCGTGGTGCGAGCACCTGCTGCTGGAGCACGGGTCGTACCTCAGGAGGGGCGGTGCCTCGCTGGTGTCCTCGCTCAGGGCCCTGCACAAGTCGCTGGGGCAGACCCAAAGGGACGTGACCTCGGCGGTGGAGGGCAACATCAACAGGCTGGACTACATCAAGCAGGTCAGGAAGATCCCCAGGCTGCAGTAATTCTACAAAGAATTCTTTGTGTAATGATGTGTATCTTTTTTCTTGTCTCTTTGTCTCTGCCTCCGCCCCCAAAACAGCCCCTCCCAGGTGCCCACTTAAAGCTATTCGCTCCCGCCGTCTTCCCCGAACGATGTAGAGTCAGAGGAGAGAGAGGAGATAGAAAGAGAAAAAAAAAGTTGTGGGTTCAGGGGTTGGTTTGAAGCTCTTGGTGCTCTAATACACCAATGCTTCTTCGTGAACCTGGTTCACGTTTCAATTTGTGATAGAACCGACCGACCCTAAGGAAATGGTTCTTGCTTTGGGGATACGGCCCATATAACGTTCCCCTCTCCGAGATATATGACCACGCAGAGGGCGAACGCAACGCGAATTCCGGTTCCCACACCATGTCATTTGATTCCAAGGACATCATTTTCCCTGTGCTGCGGGCAGGGATTTGGGGCCCGAACGTAACGCCGGTGGTGTGCGGGCGCAACGGGCGCAACCTTGGACTGCGGGCGGCGCCACGCCCTCAAGGGCTTCGTCCCAGCAGCCATGGAGGAGTCGTCCTCACAGAGGGGCCACGCTTTCGTGAGCATCGAGACCCAGGAGAGCGCGAGAATGGACGAGAAGAACGTTAAGGTGGTGGAGCCCAACGAAGCGTACGAGAACACGGTGACGAACGTTCTAAGGAGAGAAAGCGAACAAGCGATTTTGCCGCGCGCCCAAATTGGGGGGGAAACCGACTCCATGGACGCCACCGCGGGATCGGCACTTGGAATGTCTCCCCCTGGCGCCACGGTGGGTGACGCGCACGCCCGCACGGAGTCCGAGGAGCTTCGCGACACCGTGTCGTTGAAGCCTCGCGCTGGGGTTGCCCCCGGGGAGTCCAGCCGCAATTTCCTCCCCGACTTCACGGGCCACTGGCGGGTGGACGAGGTGTGGAACCTCGACCGCTTGCTCGCGGCCGCGGGTGCCCCCTGGATCGTTCGCAAGCTCCTACACCGCTCCTTCAGCAGGGCCAGGATGAACATCGTACAGAAGAAAAACGTTTTGCTCGTGGAGGACAAGTCGATCCCCAAGGACAAGAAGTCCGGGTCGATGCTCCGGTTCGTGGAGGGCGTGGACAACCACCGCAAGGACGCGTACGGCTTCAAGATCCTGGAGAGGTGCCGCTGGCACTTTGACCAGGACCTGGGCAGGTTTGTCTGGACGCTGGAGACCCATGGGTACCACCCGAGGGAGATGGGCCCGGTGGTGAGCAAGTACTACCTAAGCCGCGGCAACGGGGACCTCGGCGCGAGGCGGGTGGTGCTGGTGTCGGAGGTCTCTTTCAACGGCGAGATGATGAAGCGGCACTGGGTGCGGGAGGACGGCATGGGGGAGGAGAGCAAGGGGGAGGGGGAGTCCATGGTGCCTGGAGCGGCTCCCGCCTCCGCGTCGACAGCCCCACCGAAGTCTTTCGCCTCGCTTGACCTCGGCCGCGGAGAGGAGGGCAGCCTGTCCGGGGGCGTGAAGGTCCTTGTGTACGGCCGGGGGGGATGGCTGGCGTGCCAGGTGGCGCAGGTCCTGGTGAGGGAGGGCGTCGACTTCGAGTTCGGGGAGGGGCGGCTGGAGGACGCCAAGGAAGTCGCGAGGTGCCTGGACGAGGCCAAGCCGACCCACGTCATCAACGCGGCGGGCGTGACGCCGGGGGAGGGCGGCGAGGGCGGCGGGGTGGACGCGGGGGCGGCGGTCTCGTCCAACGTGGCTGGGGCCGCCAACCTCGGCGCCCTCTGCTACTCCAGGGGCCTCCACCTCACGCACTTCTCGGAGCTGGACCCGCCCAGCTCACCCAAGCGCCCATCGCTCTCCATGTACCACTGGACGAAGAAGAAGGGCGAGGAGTGCCTGTCGCCCTTCTTGGGTAGCGTCCTCATCGTGAGGCTGGGGCTCACGATCACGGGGGACCTCAAGCACCCCTCGAGCGGCTTTGCGAGGCTGGTTAGGTAAGTCGCTTTCTCCTCTCCCCTGACCTCCTCTGACTTCCTCTAACCTCGCACCTCTCTGTCTGTCTCTCTCTCTCTCTACCTTAGGACGGCGGCGGAGGGGGGGTCGCTGGGCAGGGAGCCCCGGCGCGTGAGCTGCCTCCCGGAGCTCTTGCCGATGGCGGTGAAGATGTGCAGGGAGCGGAGGACGGGGAAGGTGGACCTCGTCAACCCCGGGCGGGTGAGCGAGCACGCCCTCTTCACGCTCATCAGGTCGCGCGTCATGCCGGACTTGGAGTGGGAGGCGCCGGACTTGCCCGTGAATGGAGCGGGGTCCAAAGAGGGCAAAGAGGGGGACGGGAAGTTGGAGGGGGCGCTGGCGGTGCGGGAGAGCCTGGAGGAGTACGTCCTGGCGCCAAACGACCCGGAGCAGGGGGAGGCGGAGAGGAAGACGGCGGTGGGGTTCCTGTGTGGCCTTGGGGCCTGCGCACCCATCAACTGCTTCAACGTGTACGACTCGTGCCAGCACTCGTTCAATCACGTGTAGCGTGAGAGGCGGCTGGAAACGTGCTTGCGTGCTTGGTTGTAAATCACAAACAAACAAAACAAATCTGTGAACCCTCAACTTTCATTATTTGTCCCTCTCTCCTTCTTCTTCTTTCGCCACCACAGCCCCCGATCCGAGGCTCTCCCTGGTGCCCACTTGTGTCGCCGGGTTAAAATCACAGCCCCTGCTGGATGTCCGCCAGCGCCCGCTGCACCTCCTCCTTGATGAAGGGCTTGTGCGGCTTGAGGTCCGCTCCCCCGAACTCCTCCGACAGCCTGGCCATCAGATTCTTCAGGCTGAACGCGGTGAGGTCCACCTGTCGCAGGATGGGGACAATCTCCTGCCTCAGGGCGGCCTCCGTGACCTCCTTCTTCGCGGGAACCAGGGGGGCGTCGTCCTCGCTGTCGCTCTCGTAACCCGATCCGGAGCCCGAGTCCGAGTCCGAATCGCTGCCCAGGGAGGTGAACTGGGCCTTGGAGACCTTTGGCCCCGCCGCCTTTGGCCCCGCCGCCCTCTTCCTCTTCCCGCGCTCCGCCTTCCTCTTCCTCTGCAGCTTCTTCTTCTCCTCCGCCCCCGCGAGGTCCCTCGCGCCCTCCCTCGCGCTGGGCTTCATCACAAAGTCCAGAATTCTGGCGACCTTGCCTTCCTTCTTGGCCTGTTCGCCCTTCCCCCTCGGAAGGTCGAAGGTGTCCAACACCAAGTCCAGCTCCTTCACCTTGAAGGAGTCGAGCTTGGCGGCGTCCTTTTGCCGCTCCTTCTCGCCAGACTCCGGGTTCGAGTACAAGGCCGTCTTGCCCGAGAACTCCAAGATGTTCTTCTTCACCGTGAGGTAGGCGCCAGGCTTCCTGAACAGCAAGGCGTGCACCTTCTTCAAAAACTCGTCCTTGCGCTTGAACTTTCCCACGAGGTGGGCGACGTTGGGGATATCCCCAAGGCGGGTGCCACCTCCGTGTACGATCTCCAGCTTACGCTTCTCCTTGGGGGACTCGGGCACAAGGCGCTGGGTCTGTTTGCGTTCCCTCGAAGGGCGGTTGGCAGAAACCCCTCCAATAAACGCTTTAGCGTTGGAGTGGGTCTCCTCCTCCTTCTTGGGCTGAGGGAAGCGTGCGTTAACGTGTTACGTATGCATGGACGGGTGTGATATAGGAGAGAGGGAGGGAGAGGAAGGGGAAAAGGGGGGCGTGACGGTCAGACGAGGTCGGGGTCGGGCGGGAGGAAGATGCGATCTGGGGGGATCTGGGGGATCCCGGGGGGGAGGGGGGTGAAGTGGTTTTACCGGCCGCCCCTCCGGGCTAGAAGGCCCCCAATTCGTCTTACCTCGGCCATGGCAGGGACGGGCGCCGGCACCTCCTGGGCGTCAGACAACATTCTCTCGCTCTCGCTCTCGCTCGGCTCGCTCTCCTGCTGCTCCTTGAGTGTCTCGGGCAGACACGACTTGCCCTCACTCGATGATGATGCCGAAGATTTTTCCCACCCCTTCAAGCAGAGCAGAGGAAGGTCCTTGGTTTTGATGGATGCCGAAAAGATGGAGGAAGAGAGCCACTAGGGGAGAGGCCGTCCAGCAAAGAGAAGATGAGCTCTACATGGATTTGCACGGTTCTTGCGCGCGGGAACTTTGGTGGTGCCACTGGAATCCAAAAGTAAAAGTAATGTAAAAGGTGTTGTAATCTAGAGGCCCCACTCACCGCCTGGCGTTTGGCCTGAAGGCCGTCCCCCCAGGGGACCCTTGGGGCTTGAACGCCGGCTTCCCCGGGCTGCCCACCTGTGGGACCTTCCCCTGCTTCCTGCCCGCCCTCGCTGCGTTCCTGCCCTTGTTCTTCTTCTTGCCCTTGGTTCCGAAGAGGAAGGGCGACAGCACGAGGTAGGCGAGGGTCACCGCGGGGATGTGCACCAGGGTGTTTACCACCATCTTCTCCGTCTCGACGGGGTTCGAGACGTAAGGCGCGGTCGAGGGGTGCTCCGCGAGCTTCCTGATCACGGCGCTGGCGGCGGTCCTGCTGAGGTGGACGTACCTCCGTTTCAGGTCTCCGTACACCTCCTCGGCCTTGAGCCTCAGCGCCGCGACCTGGGCCTTGCACCCGTCCCAGGCCTTCCTCAGCTGGGGCTGGTAGGGCTTGGTGACCTCGTCCAACTTTTGCAGCAGCGGCGAGTAGTACGGCTCGGCGGCGGCCCTAACCTTCTCGACCAGGGGGGCTGCCCTCTCGCCCGCGACCCTCGCCGCCTCCTCGACCCTCCTCTTCCCCTCCTCGCAGTACTCCAAGACCACTGGCTTGTGCTTGGCGTACTCGAGCGCAGCGCGGTCCTTTGCCGCACCGGCCACCTCAACGCACCTCTCGGTGGCCTCCCGGACCCTCCTGGCGGCGAGGGGCGCCCACTCGTCCCTGACCTTGATGACGTGCTTGGACACGGAGGGCGGGAGGCACACGACCTCCGAGGTCTTCCGCTCCTCCTCGTTGCGCTCGCGCTCCAGCGTGGAGATCTTGTGGTTGAGCTCGGAGATCTCCCGCTCCAGGTCCGCGATCTTCGAGTCGGCCCTTCCCTTCTCGTCCACCGCGTTCCTCTTGTTCTCGAGCTCCTTGCCGAGGCTCGTTTCGAGTGCTCCGACCTTGGCAACAAGCACCTGCCTCTCCTTGACGTTCTTGTCGGCCTCCGCAAGAGTCTTCGTCGTGATCTCAAGCAACTTCTTTTCCAGCTCGCCGGTCGACGTCTCGTAGCTCGAAACGGTGGCCTTCAAAGAAGCAATGGAAGCGAGCTCCGCAGAGCAGTCCGCCTGCACAGCATCCTGCTGTGGCGTTGTTGTTGTTGTGGTGGTGGTGGTGGCGGCTTGTTCCTGAGCGAGCGCCACGGTGACCCCCGTCGTGGCCAACACAGTCAGGAACACAGTCAGGTATGTGGTGGCGGCCAGGAGAAGGCTTCTCTTCCGGAGGAGGTTTGGGCGGCCTCCGGTGGCGTGTTTCATTCTTGGTCTCAATGAAACTGGACTCCTTGTCGACCAATCCATCATTGGAGTGCCGCGGGTCGTCGTCGTCGTCGTCGTCGTGCCCTGCGTCGCGGAGCACAGACTGTGATGATGGCTGGCGGCCTCCTGGCACGTCCAGAACTGCGGACAAGGAAATAGGATTTTGAACACCCAGCAGATGTTCATCTCAAAATCAGATATTTCCATTCGGGAAAACTATGTTGTGGGTGTGTGTGGTGATACTAGATTTGCTGTCACGGGAACAGGGGCAGGGGGGGCACACCTGAACCTCAAGTCTCTTTTCAGGAGAACGAAAGGGCGCACCGCACGATCACAGGACCGGAACACACACACAGCGAGGCATAGAATTGAACGCGACCGAAAGGCGACCGAAAGAAACAAAAGCGAGCATAGCGCCTTGAGTAGGGTAGATATGAACGCCTTGACGGCGCGCGGAACGACACCTTCCTCCCACCTTGGAAGAGTCCAGGGACACAAGCTTGGGGTAGCCCAACCGGGACAAGTGCGAGGACGTTCGCAGACCATTTCCGTGGGTCGGGGGTCGACAACAAGGAATCCAAGGGCGGCGCAGGTAGCCGCGGGAACGAGCCCAAGGCTCCCGTCCCTTCCCACGGGCCAGGGTCCCGTCCCGCTGCGGGCTATCGCGCACGAGAGGGCCGAGCGCGCCGGGGGCGAGGGGGAAGGCCCCTCCGACCACCAGGCCAACGTGGTGGACATATCGAGCATCGCGCAGTTCATCGCGGAGCTGGAGCGCGCCGGGGACAAGCTTGTTGTGGTCTCTTTCCACGCCACGTGGTGCCAGGCCTGCCGCAAGGTCCAGCCCCTCGTGCAGCAGGAGGTCTTCGGGCGGGAGGACGTGGTCTTGCTCAAGGTCCGGTACGACACCAACAAGCAGATCTGCAAGACCCTGTCGGTCAAAAAGCTTCCGTTCTTCCACTTTTACAGGGGAAGCGAGGGCAGGCTGGACGCCTTCTCTGCCTCCGCCAAGACCTTCCACAGGATCCAGGACGCGGTGCGCGAGCACGGCACACCCAGGTGCACTTTGGGGGAGAACAAGATCGTGCCCCAGGAGCTTCAGGACCTGGTGAGGAAGAGGGCGGAGGGCGGTTGAGGTCTACGAAACGTGAAAGATAAATGCCGTTGTAACCATACACACAGTCTCAAGCCAGCTGCTGGCCACGCCGCGCCTCTCAGTCGTCTGTGTCGCTCGGAGAAGCCCTCCCCCCTCCCTCGCGCCGGTGCCGGTGCCGGTGCTTGTGCCGGTGCTTGTGCTTTCTCTTCCTCCTCCTCTTGCCCTCGTCTGCGCCCTCCTCCACTCCCTTGTCGCCTTTTTCGGACCCAAAGACGTCCTCCCGCGCCTCCGCCAGGATGCTGAACACGGAGTCCCGGGTCTCCCAAGGAAAGGACCCGCCGCCGCCGCCGCCCCCTCTCCCCGCGGAGGTGGCGTCCGTCCCGCCCTGGGCCCTCGCTTCCACCTCCACCTCCTCGTTTGGCTCGGCCTCCTCCACGCCGAGCTCCTTTTTCTTCTTCCTGTAGTCCCCCACGTGCTCCACCCGTACGATCCTGCCGCCCACCTTGGCGCCGTTCAGGTTGTCCACGCACAGCACCGTGCTGCGCTGGTCCTCGTAGCACAAAAAAGCAAACCTGCGATCCGCAAAAGGCAGTTCAGTTCAGGGAAAGAGAGTTCAGGGAACGCGACGACGACACATGTGATATTCAATCGAGAACGACAAGCTTGTCAGCAAAGCTCTGTCTCTCTCTTTGTTTTTGTGGGACTTGTGTTGGTTCTAGACTCACCCCCTGGTCTTCCCCGTCTCCTTGTCCTTGGGCAAATTGACGTCCACGATCTGGCCATACTGCGAGAACACTGCCAGGACGTCTCCTTCCGTCAGTTGATAGGGCAACCCCCCAGCATACACGTAGGCCGAGTGCCTAAACTGGTCGTGCCAGGACGCCTTGCCGCTCGCACCGTCCACAACCTCCTGGCGCGAGATCCGCTGCGTGTTCCTCACCTGAGTCAAAGGGTTCATCGCGCCCGACACAACACCGATATATCGGATGCTCTTGCTCGACTCGATGCTCCCGCGAGGCTCACTGCCGTTTTCCCTTTTCCCCCCCGTGTCGTGGGAGGAGGAGGATTGCATATTCTGTGATAGACATTCCTTTTTCAAGCTGCAGCACAAGACCAGGGCAGAGGTAACGCCAGTGCGGTGACAGAGAGAGATGGGAAGGGTTGGCGTGGAGGCGTGGAGTATTTTGGAGGCCGTGGAGGGGAAAGGCTGGGGAGCGTACATCACGGTGGCGGCCATCGCCGCGGGTACCGCCGCTGCCATTCTCTTCACACGCCGCGGCCGGTATGACGACGACGAAGACGACGAGAGATGGGCCGACGTCACGACCACCACGGCGGAGCTCCTCCCGATGGACACCTTGCTCCTCAAGCAGAAGGAGAGCTCGGTGACGACGGTGACCTTTTTCGAGGGCGACATCGACGCAGCGGAGGCTGAGATCGGCAAGAACTGCGAGTCCCTCCTCCGCCTGAACCCCTGGCTCTGCGGCAGATCCTTCCTCAGGGGAGGGAAGGGGTATCTCAAGTGGCCAACAATATGCGAGGAAACGCCCCCCGACGTCTTCGTGAGGCGCGACATCGAGGGCCTCCATCGCAACACGGAGTACGCGGAGATCTCCCGCCTGTTGGGCGACAGGATGTGCCCGCGTGGGCCCACAGACAGGAACTGGCTGGTCACCCTCGTCCCCGACTCCGAGTCCCCTACCAAAAGGTTCTGTGTGGTGACAAGCATGAACCACGGCATGGGGGACGGGCACACGTACTACAAGTGCCACAACATAGTTGTTGGCGCGACGGACCCGGAGCCGCTGGTGTGCGAGAGGAACAGGGAGGCGGCCGAGGAGGTGGACAGGATGTGCCCCACCAGAAAGGAAATCTTCACAGTGCCTTTCTTCCTTGGGATTGCGCTGAGACTTCTGTACGGCCGCGTCACGGGCTACGAGCCCGCGATCAGGTCCTTCGAGGTGGACGACGAATGGCTGGCGCGCGAGAAGGAGAGGGGGGGGTTGGATCCCCAAGTGAAATTCGTCAGTTCAAATGACTGCGTCACGAGCTGGTTTCTGAGGCAGTGCTCCCAGGTAAGTCTCCTCCTCCTCGCTGTCGTTCTCGCTTCTGACCTCGCTCTCCTTCAGCTGGCTGCAAAAGATGCTCCGACGTCCGGCGACATGCCTGTCCTGGGGTTGATGGCCGTGAACTTTCGGGGCAGGGTCGAGGGGTCCAACCACGCGCTCGCTGGGAACTACGAGAGCATGGTGTACTACCTCCCCGGCGACTTTGAGAGCCCGGGCCTGATCAGGAGGAGCCTGGCGACCATGAGGAGATGCGGGACTTCACCTTTTCACCTTTTCACCAGGCTCAGGGCGCCGGGGGGGCTGATCTCCAACTGGATGACCTTCTGCCTGCCCCCCAAGCTGCCCGGCAGTCGCGAGCTCCTCCACCTCCCGATCTTCCACACAGACGAGCTGCCCCCGGGATGGTCCCTCTGCTTGGTCTTCAGGTCAAGAGGAAAGCAGGCCAGCATTTTTGTGGCGGGGCCCCCAGAGCTCCTGCACCAGATCGAGGCGGAGGCATCGGGGCCAACGGGCGCCCCCATCGTGTAACACACTCTGCTCATAGTTTTTTTTAGGTTTTTTTCTATTACACTTTTTAGTCACAAGCACTCCAGCCCCACCACTTTCCTGGCCTGCTCGTAGACCAAAAAGGTGATTGCCGTTTGGGGCCCTAGCCTGAGGTAGCTCGCGGACCAGCCCTTGAGGAACCCCGACGCGCCCTCGTTCCTCAAGATAGCGGCGCAGTGGCCCAGCACCCCCGTGCCCCCACCGCCCTCCCTCCTCGCCGCGTACACCCTCGTCTTCACCACGTCCACCGGGTTGGTGGTGGTGGTGGCCACAAGGCCGGTGAGCGCGCTCGTGACAAGGTGGCACCAGAATCCCTCCTGAAGACCCGCCCGGCGCTTCACCAGCGTTTTGGCCTCCGAGTACGTCACGAGCTGAGAGCACGTCAGGATTGCGGCCCTCGTGGCACCGGGCGCCGTGCCCCGCCACAGGCCGCGCCACCCTTCCTCCCGATACACCCAGGCCAGCACGGCGATGGCCCCTGGAGACTTGGCCTCCCCGGTCGTTCCCTGATACACCTGGCCCTTGGTCTTCACGAGGTCCATGGGATTCGTCAGCGAGGCTGCGAGGGCCCCCGTGAACACGGAAGCTGCGGCCTTGTTCGCCAACCCAGCGTTTTCCTCATCCGCACCGAAGAGCGGCCTCACAGGTCCGTACAACCCAAGCCTTATGCCTCCGTAGGTGACCCCCCTGGTTACCGCGGCGCCGAGGCCTCCCGTCAGTGCGAGGGGTCCCTCCGATCGCACCAGCCATGCTGCGGTGCCCACGAGTCCCTTCCCGCTCCCGCCCCTCGCCCGGTCCACCTGGAGCCTCACTTTCACGACATCGATGGGGTTGGTGAAAGCGGTTGCGAACCCGACCGAGAGGCCACCCGCCACGAGCTCTTTCGGTAAACGAGACGGATTCCGCCGCCGATCTTGCAATGATCGTGGCGCACCCGAACTCTCTCCCTCCGACGCCATGGCCACGCGGGGGCGCGTACGTACCCCCCCCCCCTGCAGCCCGCGCCAGCGATCGCGATCTCGATGGTGTTTTCGCGGGAGCCACCTCCCGCCACGGGGGATGCCAAAAAAGCGCACCAGGGGAGCAGGGCAAAGGAGGGAAGGAGGATGAGGGTAATTAGGATGAGGGCAGCGAGGGGGGGGACCGCGACACCCGCGGGGGGGCTGACGAGGAGCCTGAATGTGCGCGGTGTGCCCTCCCTTCGCATAAGGAAGGGGCGCCATGCGGTTTGGCGGCTAAGGCGTTCGGCCTTTCCGCCGGAGGAGGAGGAAGGGGATGGAAGTGGGGAAGACTTAAGGAACCCCGCCTTCGGTCCCGTGGAGCAACCCGAGTGGGTGAAAGACCTGTACCAGCAGGCCGAGGACTTCCCGGAGGAGGAGTACCTGAGGGACCTCCTGGATGAGACGGGCGGTGACCCCGCGAAGATAGAGGCGAACGCCAGGAGAAGGCTGGCGAAAGACGTGGGTCAGGCCAGCAAGCCCCCACCTGGGGGCACCGCGTCCCCACCCGCCGACGCCGCCCGCATGTCCGTCCTCTTCGATGAGGTGGACACCTTCAACCTGTGGGTGTGGCTCGAGTTCTACTCGGAGCCCAGCGAACCCGAGCGTGAGATGCTCTCTTCCGTCCTGGACGCGTGGTTCGTGCTGGGCAGGCTGGGTTCTTTCAACACCGCCAACCTGCAGCTGAGCAACTCGTTCGAGCACTCCGCCTCGCACTTCGCTTACGACGAGTCCGCGCTGGACTCCTCGCTCCCCGCCACCTTCCACGAGATGGAGGAGCCCGAGTTCAGCGGTCGGTCCTGCAGGTTTTGGTGCAACCTGGGAACCTGCGATGAGATTGCCATCGACTTGTTGCTGAACGCGCTGCACAACTTCAGCTGCGAGTACGTGGGGATCAGGCGGGTGCAGGTCGGGGGCGCCGGCCTGGCGGCGGAGGACGCCCTTGGGGGAGTGTGGCGGGCGCCCACGAGGCCGGGACCCTTCGGCAGGGAGAGGGAAGAGATGGATGGGATAGCGGAGAGCATCAGGGACGATCTGGGGGCCATCTTTGGGGAGGGCATGGAGCCGAGGGGGGAGTTCCAGTGAGGACGAGGAGCGGGCGGACGAGTCGGAGGCGAGGTCGAATTTGAAAACACCACTTCGTTGTCGTTCTTCTCGTTCTTTTATTCTCCCGCGCGTGCGAGGACCTCACAGCCCCCACACGTCCAGCCCGTTGAGGTTGTCGTGGATGTTCTTGAGCAAGGGAAAGTTGGTGAGCAGGGTCCTCGGGATCCCTTCGAAGAACTCGTCGTGGATCATCTTGAGGATCGTGAAGAGGGAAATGTCCGCGATGGTGAGCTCTTTCCCGCAGGCGTGCCCACGTCCAATTGCGCCACTTTTGTCCTGGTTCCTCTGCACGAGGCGCTCCATGTTCTGCAGGAAAACCCTGAGCGAGCCATCCGACGAGATGAGCTCCTTGCGCATCCTGAGCTTCTTGTCCGGCTTTCGTTTTCATATATTTTTTGCGTTTCGCGTGGAGAGAAGGGGAGGTGGGGGGAGTCAGACGATTGCGCCACCAACCGGGCGGGGGAAAGGGCGGAGCAGGGGTCGCACGCCTCGATCGGTCTCTCTGTCTCATTCGCGCGCGCGACTCACGTTCTTCTCCAGGAGGCTTGGCCTGAGCAGCAGCATGGAGTCGCTCACGCCGTCCACGATCTCGTCCACCTTGAGCGCGTCGAAGGGGTCGTCCGGGTACAACCCCGAGAACTTGCCCACGTATCGCAAAAAGGCGTTGCTCTGGGCCACGATTTCCCCGTTCACCTCGAAGACGGGGACCTGGCCGAAGGGTAGCCTTGGCTTCAGTTCCTGCATAGAGTCACGGTCCACGAAGTCGTTCTCGTACTTGATATTTGCGAGCTTCAAGGCCGCCCTCACCGCGCCTGCCCTACCGGCCATCTTGAAGTACACCACCTTCACGTTTTTCGGTCTGCGGAACGCTCTCGACATAATTGTCTGCAGCCGGCAAAGACCCACGCCGACAAGAATCCCAGTGCCACAAGCGAGCCAAAGGTTTTTTGTCGTCGAAGTAGTAGTACTTGTGAAGAAGACCTCCGCGATTGGGTTGAGTAGTGTGGTGAAAGACCAAACACCACTTGGTTCCGAACACTGAGTTGTTGTTGTTGTTGTTGTTGTTGAGGACGACATCGTCGCCATGATCTCCTTATCCACCCACCCCCTTTGTTCTCGACCCTTTCTTCGCAAACGAACACAACCCCCCTTCTCTGTTTGGAGTCCGTTACCTTGACCTGGCTGTGCTGTCGGCGGACAGCAGGTTGGTGGGCTTTTTCTCATTCGATATTTCTGTATGGAAATGTTGAAGTTCAGGCCCTCCGCGAACGGAGAACCACGATCTGGATAGGGGGAAAGGACAGGATCCCACCACAATCAATCAAGGCAACCAACCGCAGTACTGGGGCGGCAACAACACACACATACACACATCATGGTGGTCGCGAGCAAGGGACTGAACAGCAGGGTGGTGAGCAAGGGGTGCGGTATGGGGCCGAGGATGGCGGCGAAGCTAAGGTGCGGTATGGGCATGAGGACCAGAAGCCAGGGAACCAGGTCTCTGGGGGGCTTGACAACTACCACCACGACCACCACGACGACCCAAAGGGACGTTAGGGTGCACGCGAAGGGAAAGGGAAAGAAGATGAACAGGCAGGGGAAGGGCATGCAGCAGCCTCAGGTGAGTTAGTTAGGAGCAAAAAATGGACTCGACTCGACTCGACTCGTCTCGAAGTCTTCCTCTCTCTCTCTCTCTCTCTCTCTTTCGCAAGTGGAAGCCAGAACGGCAAGGCTGACCTTCGGACCTTCCCTTTTCCCCACCACCACCACACCACCACCTGTCTTCGTTTTATTTTACGTACGTACGTACGTACGTGTGTGCGGTCAGGTCTCCACGCCTCCCATTGACCCGGAGAACGAGGAGTTCGTTTTGTTCGCCCGCTCCAAGCGCTCCGCCCTTAAGAACTGGTACCCCTTCACTATCATGGTGGGCGGCTCCCAGGCCAACGTCTTGGTGAAGGCTAAGGAAAACGAGTTCACCGAGAAGCTCACTGGAAACACCCTGGCGAAGACCCTTGGCGCCACGCTGTACAAGGAGCAGGATAAGGTCGTGGGCATGGTCAAAGAGCGGGTTCCTTACCTGAAGAACGCAAAGGAGATGGAGTTCGCCTTCAAGATCAGGAACAAGGACAAGCCAGCGTCGTGGATGTTCACCGACGGGGTGGAGGCCATCCCTGACGAGGAGGAGTGCAAGGGCGTCTTCGACAAGGCCGCGGAGTGGGCCGCGCAGTTCCAGTAGAGCGAGCGCGCCTCGTGCCGGATTTCTAAATTTTTGAGAGATGTCTTCCTAGCCGCCGCGTAGCCTTCCGTCTCTCTCTCTCTCTCTCTCTGTTTCTCTCTGTTGCGCGAGGGGACCCACCCTTGGTGCGAGTGTTTTGCAGCACCGTTGGTGAAATGGGAGAAGATATATTTTACGAAGAGGCTAGCCTTGTGTGCGTGAAATGGGGAAGGCGCTCCCATTCTCGTTCTCACCCTCCCTCTCGCGCCCCATTCGCGCTCCCCAGGGTTTTCCTCTCCTCCCCCTCCCCGTCACGAAGCGCGTTCACCGTGTCCAGCGCGGCCCTCCACTGCACGCCCTCCTCGTCCGTCCTTGGGCACAGTACCACGAGCCAGTCCTGGCACGACAGCACGAGGAAGATGGGTGACTCGAACTTGAGGTCTTCCGCGGCGTGCTTCCCCCAAGGCACCCTGGTGGTGTGGAACTGGCAACCCACGCCCTTGCCGAGGCTGAGCCTGCCGCGCTGGGTTTTGCAGGACTCGTCCGTGTAGTAGTTCAAGGCAAAGCTGGTGCCGGGCTCGCCGGGCGTGTCGTCCTCGCCCTCCACGCCGTCCTCAGCGCAGAGCACGAAGTACCGCGACGTGAAGGTCGTCCACCTGCTCGTGTTACTCGCCCAGCCCTCCCCGAGGCTCTCCCGGCCCATCACCTTGGACTTTCCCATGGTGCCGCAGAGCACTGCGCCCTCCGGCAGGCCGTCCGTCCCGGCCCTGCTGGATGTCTTCGCCCGCGCCAGGGCCGCCTGCCTCGTGATGTGTTCCCTGCAAGCCTCGTACCACGCCTTTGTCCCCTCCTCGTCCGCGTGCTTGACCTCCAGGACCCTTCCCGGGGTCTTCACGTGAAGGACGACCTCCTGGCCTCGCCGTAGCAGAGTGAGCGAGGTGGTCTCGCCGAGTTCCACGGCGCCGCGCTTCGTTTTTGCGTCCTCGCCCGAGTAGTATACCAGCTTGCCGTGCCTGAGAACGAAGTACCGGTCCTTCCAGCCCCTCACTATCCTTCCGCGCTTCGACAGCCACCCGGACTAAAGGAGAGAGAAAGAGAAAGAGAGGCGGGGAGAAGGCGGGTCAGCGCGTCGGCGGTGCGGTGCGGTGCGGTCGGTCGCTAACGTTAAGCGTTTTCGTCGAGCTCACCATGTCGCCCCGCAGGGGGTCCGCCCCCTGCTTCTTTGCGGACAGCGGAGAGACGTGGTGCACAAAGGACTTCCAAAAAAGTGATTTTGTCTTCTCGGGCTTCATCTTGCAAGGTCCCTCGACTCCGACTCCGACGGGTCGACCGTGAAACCTACCGCTCCGCTGGCCCCTGAGGTACACTAGGTTCCGAGGCGCGCCATGGCCGATCTTAGACCTCTTGACACCTTCGAATATGATTTTCCTCGTCGAGTGTCTTGGGTTTGCGAGCCGTTAGCACTGGTTTTTGACTGGTGGGATGCATGGTAAAGATTTCCGGTAAAAAGGACTTTTCCCAAGGCGCCACCTTGGGACAACTCAGCGTCAGTGAGGGTGGGGAATGAGGAGGAGTGTAGGAATCCACAATCCAGGCAGGAAGGCAGGCGCGCTCTTAGGCTCATTGGTGTCGGCCTTGAAGCCTTGATCATGTTCAAGAACATCGGGCGGAGGAACCCCGCAGTCAGCGCCCCACCCGAAGTGGACTGGACCGGGGACCAGCTCGAGCTCGACCACTCCAGGCGAAGCTCCGAGGAGGGTAACGACCCTGAAGCTGATGACTACAAGGGCCGCACACGCGTCCGAAGGTTGACGGACGGCGTTCGTAAGTCCTTTACTTCGGTTGTGGACCCGGGCGTGAAGGGCCAGAGGCACGCCAAGGTACAGCTTGAGGTGGACTTGCACCACGTTCCCTTAACTGCCATGCGGAGCGAGATTCCTTTCGCGTGCAAGAAGGGCTGGCTGTACAAGGCCAGAACCAAAGGGGACAGGTGGCTCCGGAGGTACTTTATATTGACGGGCCAGCTCGTTGTGTACTTCGTGAACGAGACCGATTCCAAGCCGAAAGGTGCCTTCTTGTTGCATTCGTACGCCCAGGTCGAGCACTGCGGAGAAAAGGTGAACGGCAGGGAGTATTGTTTTGACGTGGACACCCCGGAGAGGACGTACTATCTTAGCGCGGACAGCGCAGAGGAGGCCAAGTCCTGGGGCCAGGCTCTCGCCTTGGCTTGCGGGGAGTCCCACCGTCAGCTGTGGTGCGACAAGTCCAGCGGGGACGACGAGGTCGAGGACAAGCTGCTGAGGATGCAGCAGGAGCTCAGCAAGGTGCTGATCGAGGTGGACGACAGGATAGAGGAGGAGAAGGCGCAGCAGAGGAGAGAGCTCGAGGAGGAACACCGGAGGAGGATGGAGTCGGCGCTGGGCGCGGAGGCCGCGAGCGGAAGGACGGACTTCCTGCAGGCCAGGGACCAGCTCGTGCAGTGGCAGCACCTGAGTGAGAACCTGCTGGGAGTGCTGCAGTCCCAGGACATGTTCCTGGGGGAGGAACAGAAGGAAAAGCTGCACAGGATGCAGGAGAACTTCGAGTCGCTGTCCGGCGTCCTCAAGGCCTTCACGTCGTGAGCTGAACTGAGCCGAGCTGGAAGGGGGCTGGAGCTGGTAGAAAGAATGTATAGATCCATTTTACGAACTTGTGTTGTCTTGAATTCTGCACGCCCACCCAAGAGAGCAGGAGATGGAATCTAGTCGAGGTCATCCCAAAGGGAGGCACTTGGGGAGGGCTTGACGACGAAGGTGCTCGTATCGCACTTCGTGGGGACCTCCTCCGCCCTGCTCGCCACCCCAGCCGCCTCCCTGTAGTATCCCAAACCCTCCTTGCCAAGCTTGAACGAGAAACCCGGCAGGGCCCCCGCAAAGCTGCCGCACTTGA
>Ga0160423_10001212_pt1 | contig 21646 bp, 27 predicted proteins | sample CRUFie14St8metaG_FD_108191 | JGI IMG/M metagenome (GOLD analysis project Ga0160423, IMG submission 108191) | Marine microbial communities from the Costa Rica Dome - CRUD Field 142mm St8 metaG | ecosystem: Environmental > Aquatic > Marine > Oceanic > Photic zone | place: Costa Rica: the Eastern...
ATGACTTCTATATCTGGATCTTCATGCAAATGCATAAGAATGTTTTTGGCATTTTTGCCAAAACCAGTAACAAGTCTACTATGGTTAGAATGAACTAAAACCTTCAGCTTTTTAGAATGGGACATCTGATTCTTCAATATCTTCGGTGTCTTCTTGAGGTTCTTCTCTGGGTGCTTGTGGTTTATATGCATCTGCTACAACAAATGATTCTAAAATATATTTTTTTAGTAGCTCTGATAATACCTCTGTTTCTCCTGCTTCTAAAGGAAGCTTGAAAGTCATAGAAGAATTTCGTGTGACACTAACTCCAAATGCAGGGGTTTCATGCCAAGTATCTCCATCCTTACCCATAATTTTTCTTTTCTTATCCCAAGGGGTGAATTTGATTATGGTTGTATCATCATTCCTTCTGTGAAAAGCGACAAAAGGGATTCTAGTCTTAAATGAAGAAAGAACTTCTCCAGCTTCATTTGCTGATAGCTTGATTGTTCCAGATTTTTCAGGATTTTTAGCGTTTTCCTTAAAAGATCCGCTTTTTGTCTTATCATTCCAACTGTGCTGCTGGATCATGGAAACATACATAACAGCGTTTCCTTTTTTGTCTTTTGCTAGGTCAAAACTAAATGCGGAGCCTGTATTTTTTGAATTTGGCTTATAAAGAGTAAATTTCATTGAATTCGTGTAATTTATAAAAGATAATCTATTGTAGTATGGCCTTTAATAAAATTCAACCTGAACAAATCCAGATGCCCACTTTTTTTAGTGATTCTGGTCATCTAGATATAAGCCAATCACTAGACACTGGTGTTCAGATTAATATCGCAAAAAACCTTACAGGTATATTTAATATTACAGGTCAGCTATTAATTGAAAATAAAAGCGTTTTTGGGTTGCCTAATACTGGAGATAATAGTTTTTCTGTAGAAAGCGGGAATATTTTATTTGCAGGTGCAAATACAGAAATTGGTCAAGATATAAATAATAGAGACAATATCGCTATATTTTCTGTTAATGGTGACATTAGCGGGATAAGAAATGTATTAGTTCGTGGAAGATCTGTAACATTTAATACAGGTAGTCAGGACAATGTGTGTTTAGCGGGTAACCGAGTTACTTTCGCAAAAGAGGCAACTGGATCAGTAGGTATTAAAGACAATCTAGCTACTACTTCTCTAGACGTAGAGAATGATAATTCTTTATATATTCAATTTAATAGTGGTCACTATTTTAATGGCGGCAATACATACATGGGAACACCATTAAGTATTGAAAGTTCAGGGATTATATCAGGAAATTTAAATGTCATAGGTGATACTTTATTATCTGGTAATAATCAATTTGGAGGTGTAAATAGTTTCCGTGGTCAGAGTTCAGTAGTTTTTGAATCAGAAACCTTGTTTTCAGGAGAAAATATTGTTCGAGGCACTACAAGATTTGAGACAGGTTTTGCTATTCCTACTTGGTCTGGTAATGGATCTCAAGCTGGAACAGCAGTAGCACCAGCAACAGGAGCTTTAGCTATTTCTGGCAATAAACTATTAATCTACACTGGACATGAAAATGTCCAAGGTTGGGGTGTCGTTGGTATTGGAACTAACCCTTAATCAATCAAAATCAATTTTAATTGATTTATTTTCAAATCCTTTTGCTTTTTCTGAAGGGTGTTTTTTGCCTACTGCTTTTTCATAGCTTTCAAAATGTTTCTTTTTGATAGGATCTACACCTCCTGATTTTTCCGCTCTTTTCTGACTAAGTTCTGAAGAGTAGTCCATCATATCACCAAATGTTCCTTTCATGTTTGCAGTCTTTTCTAAAAAAGAATTACTATTGAATGGATCAGAATTTGATGAAATAGCAGCATTTGGAGACAAGAAGACCCTTTGCCATTCTACTCCATCTTTGGAGAATGTATGAGGGTCATTCATTCCTTGAATAACTTCCTCATACACCTCCTCAGTGGGATGTTTATAAACGTAAATTGGCATTAATTAATACTAATCTTACGTTGTTCACTGACGCATTTTTTTGGCATTGTGACAGTAAGTAAACCATTTTCAGTATCGCAAGAGATATTCTCTACTGATACAGCGCCATATAAATTTAATTTAAAATCCTTCTGACGCTTATCATTTTTAGCTTTGATGATCAAGTTGTCGTTTGTTGCCGTGATATCAATATCCTCTTTGGAAAAGCCAGCAAGCTCGAATTCAGCACTGTAAACATCGCCACAGTCTTTAACATCAGCGTGTTTACTTGTTCCAAATGCATCAAAGAAGTTGTCCAATAAGTGAGTATTTAATTTATAATTCATAATATATTACTATAACATTTTTTATACCGTTTGTAAATCACTGTATATATAGTCTAAAATAGAATCAACAGTTTTAGAATAGGTAAATTTGTCCCGCAATTTTGTCCCTTCTGTGTTTTTTTGTCCCGCTTTTTCAACAGCTTTATCAAAAGCTTCTAAAATATCTTCTCCTTTTAATTTATAGTATTGTCCCTGATTGAATGGGTTTCCTTCTTTAAAAAAGAAATTGTCATAACAAGGTTGTTTGGAGATTGGATTAATTAAGATACAATTTTCTTCTGTCGCCCAATCTTTATGAGCAGAGCAGTTGCTAACAACAGACCATTTTCCCAGCGCTGTTGAATTAAATGCTGGTAAGTTCCAACCCTCTCCATTAGATAATCCAGATAAATCAATATCAATAGAATTCATAAAATCATTCATCTCTGAATTAGTCTTTAAATGAGGTAAGAAATTTATATTAGACCAGTTTTGTCCTCCTAAACTTGATTGAATAGCCATATCCATTTGCTCTTGATTTAAGAATGGATTTGTAACTAAACAACTTAGTTGATACTTAGGATTATTACCAAACTTTTGTAACCAAAGCTGGATTATAGCTTGTGTATTTTTTCTTCTTTCAAACTTCCCAATAATCCCAAAATGTATAACATCTTTTAAATATTCTTTTTCTGTTTCCTCGAAATCTGGATCAAAACCAAGAGGGATGTAACTAACATTAGTGCAACCTTTGCTTTTGAATATTTCTGCTGCTTCTGAAGATGAGAAAAATACATGTTTTTGTAAATTTACTATATTTATTTCTTCTTCTGTTGGAGAATCTACCTCATAGAAAGTATATAAATATTGATTTGGCAACATTCTTTCTGAGCCATTTATATGCCAAACTTTCAGTGTTGGTGTTTGCTTATCTATTCTTTTTAATCTAGAGTTCGCAGTATATCCTACCCACTTTTTAAATTCTTCATCAAGTTTATCATACGCATCAAACTCGCCTTTATCTCCGACTGGAAACAGTGCAATATCAATGTCTTTGCTCTTAAGTTCTCTTAAAAAATTAACAGAAACATTGCCCAAGCTTAAAGCATTAATTGGCCCATCAAAATTTAATTTTTTCATTTTCTATCCTTAAATTAATTTCTCTAACAGCTTTATTGTGAATGTTTATACACCCTTGTGCAGATAGATTTAATTTTCTAGCAACCTCTTTCCAAGGTTTAAGTTTACCTCTTCTACCACAAAAATACCTTTCATGAAAAATTGTCTTAAGCCTTTTGTCTTTGTGTTTATTAATTAAGTTTAATATCCTACTAAAAGAATCATTAATTTTGCATTCTTCATCAGGTGTATGAGATTTATCTTTTTGAGAAAATTGAATATCATCAAAATTAGCAGATATTCTATTATTTTTATTCTTAGTTTTTTGAGTAAGGCACATGTATTTAGTTTTATTAGCTAAATGAGTAGAAAATTTAGCTTTAGACTCATCATACTCTAAAGCGGCCTTATAGATTACATAATCTTTATCCTTCATGATGTCAGAAACTTGATTTTGGGTCAAGCAGTTCATCCCAAACCTTTTAAGCATATCCACATAAATTCCAGAATGCCTAGATATTAATTCATCTAAAGCATCCTCATCATTCTCTGCCTTAATCAAGTCAGTGAGGGCCGAGTCTGTAAGATTCGCTATCAACTTCACCTAATATATGTGAAAATCTAGAAAAATCAAATTTTTTTTCTTGACGAGGAAAAAATATAGGTCAAAATACTGAAATCGAGCGTATGGGATACGAGCGTTAAGGATACGTATTAAAATAATATTCCATACGATACCCATACGTTCATATTAATTTAATGAGCGAAGCTCTTTTTTGAAAAAAAGACTTTGACCTAATTCTATCAACCCTCTAACATGTGTAAATTAACGAAATGATTTTTGAAGAACAAGTATCTAGGAAGCCAGACCACTACCCGTGGGCGCAAGAATATATTGAAGCAATGCATAATGGGTTTTGGACGGATAAAGAGTTTAGTTTTACCAGTGATGTCCAAGATTTTGCAGTAGAATTAAATGACACAGAAAGGGAAATGATTATAAGAACTCTTTCTGCTATTGGTCAAATTGAAGTAGCAGTAAAGAAATTTTGGAGTAAATTAGGGGATAACTTACCTCATCCAAGTTTGACAGATTTGGGGTATGTTATGGCTAATGTAGAGGTTATTCACAACAATGCTTATGAAAGATTACTAAAAGTATTAGGACTAGAGGATGTTTTTGAGCAGAACCTAAAGCTAGATTTTATTGAAGGCAGGGTTAACTACCTAAGAAAATATAACCATCGGTTTTATAAGGATTCCAAAAAGCAGTATGTTTATGCTCTTATATTATTTACTCTTTTTGTAGAAAATGTGTCATTGTTTAGCCAGTTCTATGTTATCAACTGGTTTAACAGATATAGAAATGTCCTTAAAGACACTGGTCAGCAGGTGAAATATACTAGGAATGAAGAAAATATCCATGCTTTAGCAGGAATTAAAATCATCAATACAATTAGAGAAGAACATCCAGAGCTTTTTGATGAAGAGCTACATCAGAGAATACTAGATGAATCTCATGCCGCCTTTAAAGCAGAGTCGCAAATTATTGATTGGATGGTTAATGGATATAATGAAAAAGGTATAAGTGCGCCTATTTTAAAAGAATTTATTAAAAATAGAATTAATGAGTCGTTAGAACAAATTGGATTTAAGCCAGCATTTGATGTTGACAAGAAGTTGTTGGTGAATACAATTTGGTTTGAAGAAGAGTTACTTGGGAATAATGCTACTGATTTTTTTCATACTCGCCCTGTAGAATACGCGAAAAACTCTCAAACATTTGACGCTGACGATTTATTTTAATGAAAGATTATTACTGGTTAAACGAAGATTCTAAACAATTTCTTGAGAGAGGTTACTTACAAAAAGGAGAAAGTCCTAAAAAGAGAATTAGGGCTATCGCAGAAGCTGCTGAAAAATATTTAAGAAAAAGCGGGTTTGCTGATAAGTTTGAAGACTACATGAAGAGAGGATTTTATTCTCTTGCTAGTCCTGTTTGGTCTAATTTTGGTAAGGATAGAGGACTACCAATATCTTGCAATGGAGTATATGTTGATGACAAAATGGATTCTATACTTCGCAAACAAGCAGAAGTTGGGATGCAAACTAAGCATGGCTCTGGAACTTCTGGTTACTTTGGAGATCTAAGAGGTAGAGGCGTTCCTATTAGTGTTGGTGGAGTCTCTGCTGGAGCGGTATATTTCATGGAACTTTTTGATAAGGTTGCCTCAATAGTATCTCAAGGTCATGTTAGAAGAGGTTCATTCGCGGCTTATCTTCCTGTCGATCATCCTGATATTGAGGAATTTCTAAGAATTAGGAGTGAAGGCAATCCAATACAAGAAATGTCATTTGCTGTATGCATTGATGATAAGTGGATGCAGTCAATGGTTGATGGAGATAAAGATAAAAGAAAAGTATGGGCTAATATCATAAAGAAAAGGTTTGAGACAGGATACCCTTATATATTTTTCACCGACAACGCCAACAACAATGCCCCTCAAGCATATAAAGACAAAGGACTCAAAATCCATGCCTCTAATCTTTGCAGTGAAATATCGCTGCATTCATCAGAGGACGAGTCCTTTGTCTGCTGCTTATCCTCTCTAAATCTCTTAAGATGGGATGAAATAAAAGAAACAGATGCTGTAGAAACTCTTGTTTGGTTTCTTGATGCAGTTATGGAGGAATACATCTACAAAACAGAAAACATTCCCTTCATGAAATCTTGTCATAATTTTGCAAAAAGACAAAGGGCATTAGGTCTTGGTGTTCTTGGATGGCACTCTTTGCTACAATCTAAAAGCATTTCTTTTGAGGGTCTAGAAGCTCAATTTCTAAATGCAGAAATTCATAATATAATAAGAGAGCGTTGTGATAGAGCTACGTCAAAATTAGCAGAAGATTTTGGTGAGCCAGAACATCTTCGTGGGTATGGAAGGCGAAATATGACCACAATGGCTATTGCTCCTACGACATCTAGTTCATTTATTCTTGGTCAAGTTTCTCCCTCTATAGAACCTTTAAATAGCAACTATTTTACTAAGGACTTAGCAAAAGGAAAGTTTACATATAAAAACCCACACTTAGAGGATCTTCTAGAAGAGAAGGGTAAAAATAATCCAACTACTTGGAAATCAATTTTAGTAAAAGGTGGATCTGTTCAGCATTTGGATTTTTTATCAGAGCATGAAAAAGATGTATTTAAGACCTTTGGCGAAATTTCTCAGAAAGAAATAGTAATACAAGCTGCACAAAGACAAAAATATATTGATCAAGGTCAAAGTTTAAATGTTATGATCTCTCCAAAATGCCCTCCAAAACAAGTAAGTGAATTACTTATATTTGGATGGGAACAAGGTGTGAAGAGTTTCTATTACCAGAGAAGTGCTAACCCTAGTCAAGAATTAGCTAGATCAATTTTAAATTGTTCTTCTTGTGAAGGTTAGTTATAATAAATAGAAATGAATATAATACAGATAGGTTGTCATACAGGTAAAGATGAGCATTCAGAGTCAATTAAAAAGGCTTCTAGCGCTGTATTAGTAGACGCTAATCCAAATTGTATTAAGCAAGCAAAAGAGGAATATAAAGATTTTGATCACATATTTTTTGAATCAGTAGCAGTTATTCCTGTAGATCTAAAAGGAGTTGAAATAGAACTTTTTCAAGAAGACAACAAAGAAGATTCTAGCTGGGCTTCTGTAAATCCAGATTTTGTCGCTGCTCACTGTCATCATTCAAACTTAAAATCATTTCAGACTAAGACTACTACGATTTCTAATTTGTTACGCAAATATCCTAAAACTGACACATTAATTGTAGATACAGAGGGATTAGATTTTTTAAATATTTTGTCAATTGACAATTCACTTTTTAATAATTTAAATTCTATTACTTTTGAATTCATTCATTGTGATGGAATTGTTACTCATGGTCCCAAGTTGGAATGTTTACTGAAATTCTTGCAATCTCTTAATTTTAAGAAGATTACCCAGCAGGACTATAATTTAAAATGCGAGAAATAATTCCTTTTGTAAATTTTTGTGTGTAGAAAATCTACACTATGACTGACCTAGACACAGAAAAACAAGAGGAAAACGAAGATCCTGATTTTTACACTGATGAAACTCTATCCTATATTTTAGGTAGAATCAGTGAAGAGATTATTGAAGATTAGTTGACATACTATAGTCGCTATCTTACAATAAGACAGGTCGAGGATTTATTTCCTTGAGGTCATAGTAGACCTCTGGGTCTACTCACCCTAGGCCCAGAGGTTTTATGTCTACTCTTCCTGTCAATCTAATAGTTTTTTGCACCACTATGGGTCATGGTGGCAGACATACTTATCAGGACTGTCTTGATAACCTGCGTAGCAAAGTAGACCTGTCGATTTTCTCTAATAAACTTCTCCACTTAAAATCAAGGGACGGAGAAGAGAATATAGCAGATACAATAAAGTCATTTTGTTCAGATCTCGATATTAGAGTTATTGAGACAAAAGAAAATATAGTTCATCATTCTGAAAATCATCTAACTCATTCTGCTGGATATTTTAAAGATATATTTAAAAGTTATTCTGACCCAATTATAAGACAACAAAAGTATTCGTTTTGGCTAGAAGATGATGAGCTAATTCAGACAAATAAAATAGATCTAGAAGATGGGTTTAAAAAATCTATAGAATTTTTAGAAGAAAACCCTAAACAGATTTGTGTTAGATTTAACAGAGCCAAAGATTTTAAAGATGATGATTCAGAATATTTAGTAGAAAATGAGAATATTTTTACTCAAGCTATTAACTATACTCAGTATGGTCCTACATTCACTTTCCAACCAAACATCAATAGAACTGATCAAATATTTACAGCTTGGAAAGAAGCACAAAATCATCTTGATAAGCTAGGCAAAGTCCATTGTGAAATTATGTCAGGATTTCTTCTTAAGAAAATGACAGATTGTGAAACTCCATTTTCATTTTTTAACCCTAAAAAAATATATTCAAAAACAATAGGATGAGAGTTTGGCTTACAGGCATGACAAATGAAGGCAATGAGAATGACCTTCGTGATTTAATTGAACCTATAAAAGAGGATTTTCATGGCCTTATATGGGTATTTCATTATCCAAAAGATGACGGCGCAAAATATTTAGAAAGCGTTAAAAGAGAGGGAGAAATAATTTATACCAAATGGTGCAATAGATTCAGTTTTAGTAGAAACCATTGCTTATTTCAAGGCCCAATGAAAGTAGGAGACTGGTTCCTAATAATAGATACTTTAGAAAGGTTATCTCCTGATTTTACAAAATCTGTAAAAAATTTGTGTGCTTTCTTAGATCAAAATGACATTGATGGCGCATATCTTTATAACAAAAGATTTTTATTTCAGTTTAACGAGGCAACAGAATTTACAAACAATCCTCATGAGGGAATATTAGGTTGTAATAAAACAATAGAACTTTCTGATCAATCTTTTTGGAAAGAAGAATATCTAAAAAATGTAAGGTCTGAAAAAAGAAATAATCCTTATCATTTTATAGAACACAATTTTAAGTATTACTTTTTACCAAATACCAATCATCTTTTCTTAGGTTTTGAAAATCAAAGAGAGCTAGTAGAACAAAGATATATAAATAGAAATAAACTAATTAGAGAGATTTATGAATCAGGCTTTGACCCGTTTAATATTGATTCTATAGAGGATTGTTTTAGAAATTATATTACAGATGACATGAGAGAATGTATAAACTTTGACAAGTTTTTAAATGATTGGTATAGGTATAAAATCTTAGATCAAAAAGTTGGGTTTATAGATAAACATGACTTTAGTTGTTTCCAAAAAATTAAATTTTAATTATGAAAATCAGTATTTATTCAACAGCCTTTAATATTTTAGATAAAGGGTTTAACCATAAAGATGCATTGGACAATTGGTTTGTCTATGCAGACGAGGTTTGCATTGCAGTTAATAAAAGTAAAGATGATACAGAAGGTGAAATTAAAAAATATGGAGAGGAAAAAGGATATAATTTAAAAGTTGTATCGGTGGATATTCCTTATGACGATCCTTTTTGTTATGGCAAAACAGAGAATTCTGCGCTACAAGCTTGTTCTGGTGATTTGATGATTCAACAGAATCTAGATGAAAGATTAGGAGGAGATAAAGCGACTATAGTAAACCTAGGTCAACAATTATTGCAGTCTAATCAATTTGCATCTTTTTTCGTGCCTGTGGTAAATCTTTATGGAGATTATGATCATTACATAGATTTTGGTGCTAAGTGGTATATTCACAAAAAAGGTCTTAACAGGGGTCCAGTCAACTTTGGAATTAAAGAAGATGGCAGACCTGATTATAATAAAACAAGCACTGATGAATTGATTAACGATAAAGGAGAATTATTACAAACATATCCTCTTTGTGATATTAGTGACTCAGAAAATACTCTTAAATATTGTGCCAGTGGAGCGCCATTCGTATATCATTTGGGATATGTTGATTTGAAAGAGAGGGTAAAAAGAAATGTTTTTTGGAAAGGATTTTGGGAAAGTGCTACTGGTGGAGATTCAAATCTTCATTCTCTTAGCGAAGAAGAAATGAATAGCAGAGAAAGAACAAAACATAATTTAGATTTATGGAAGACTCTATAACAAAATATGGGATAATTTACTGTGGCTATAATACAGAAGATTATGTTTTAAAGTCCATTGAACCATTTCTCAATACAGATAATTGTATTGTTTCTGCTGTTTCTGTTCCCTTTAAGGAATATAAAGGAATAGATACACTTCATGATAATACTACAGACTTATTAAGAGAACTTGTTGAACAAAAGAGACTTAAACATCTTGTAGATTCTCCTCAATATATAACAGAAGCAGAAGCTAGAAACTTTGCTTTGTTTTACTTAAAAAAATATAATGTGGATTATATTTGGCTTGTAGATTCAGATGAATTTTATTCAGAACAAGACATTAAAAATATTCAAAGCTATGTTGAATCAAGTAATAAAAATTTATTTAAAATATCTTTGAAGAACCATGTTTTTGATTTAGATCATTATATTGAAGAGCCTTTTTGCCCTCCAAGAGTATTTAAAACACAAATTGAAGGAGGTTTTAAATTGGAAACTTTTTATTGGGATAATGATATTTGCTATGGACACGAAGGAAAGCTTTTAAGATACAGCGATATTGAAGAATTAGAAGTCATTTCACAAGAAGTGGCTCATATTCCTCACTACACTTGGCTAAATGACAGAATAGGCAAAAGAAAGGTAGAATATCAGCATAGACATTTTGGGCATTGTGGTTATAAATGGAATCATAATAATCATTGTTTAGAATTTGATGAAGAATTTCATAAAAAACACAATTTAGAAATACCAAACGTAATATGCACAAAGTAAAAGTTTATGGAGCCAAGGAATATTGGTGCCAAGTTCCCAGAATTCAACAAGGATTTTTAGGTCTGGGACACGAAGTAGTTACAGGAGATGATTATGATTTTATCTATGCAAATAACTTTGATTATGGTAATATTGATTCTGAACATAAAGATTCTCCACTATATGAAGGAGGGTCTCAGTTAGTAAAAAAGGGATTTAAAATTTTTAATGTATTAGATATTCCTCCTCACGTAGCTGATTTTCCGATACAAAAATTAAAAGATCAACTATTTCATGCAGATGTAGTTACTTGTATCAGTCATGCTGTAAAGAAACAACTAGATGAAATAGGTATTGAATCAAAGGTTATACTTAATCCTATAAAAGACATAGCATTTGATCCTCAAGTAAAAAGAGAAATAGATTGCCTTTATGTTGGAAGATATTTTGATCCAAACAAAAGATTTTTTCTTTTAGATAATATTGAAACTTATATTGTGGGTCCAGCAGGAGGATCTCCTCGGGATAAATATTTGGGCTTAGTAAATGATATATCTTTAAATAACCTTTATAATTCTAGCAAGGTAGTTGCACTTCCCTCTAGATTTGAAGGTTTGGGTCTACCAGCTTTAGAGGCTATGGTAGCTGGCGCTGTTCCTCTTGTATGCACAGACAACCCAAATTCAGAATATTGCCCAGAATTTTGTAAGGCGCTTCCAGATGTTGATTCTGTCACAGAAAGATATAATGATATTATAAATAATTTTAAAGACTACCAAAGTGAAATATTAAAAAACTTATCTTCAGTTATACAACATAAGTTTTCTAAATTTTCTGTTGCTCAGAATATTATAAACCTCTACGAAAAAAATAAATGATTTCTTTAATTGTAGATGAATCATATGCATATGATTACTTGTCAATATTAAGAGTAAAAGTTCTTAAGAAGGATTCTGAAGAGACAATATCTAACTTTATGGATTGTTCTTATATTATAAAAATGCAAGTAGGACCAAAACTACATTCAGAAATTTTGGATTCTATAGAATATAAAAATCTCTTGGAGGCGAACAAGGAGACATTTGAGGCTGTAGATAAAGCTAAAGGCGATAAAGTTAAAGCAAGCTTGATAGATAACTTAAATTATAAAAGATATTTATGTAAGCAAGATCTTCAGAAAAAATTTTTCCAATCAAAACAAACAGAAATTAAAATAGGATACTAATGAGGTCGCTTTTTATCAGAGATTGGAATGTGGGGGACAAACCCACTATTTTCGGAATTAGAGCTAGTCTAATTGGAGATACTATCATGGCGCTTCCAATGTTAAATTATTTTGATCAAAGGTTTGGGGAGTATGAATTAATATTTTCTATAGCTAAAAAATGTAAACAATCAAGAGGTTTATATGAAAATGACAAAAGAATTAAACATATTAAAATTAGTGATAAAGATGATTCTTTAGGTGAAGAAGACGCTAGAATAATTATACAATCTTGTGATATATATATAGAGTGTTTCCCAGAACATCCTTTTGTGATGCAACAAGATTGGTATAACTATAGGAGTTGTGTTGATGAAAGCTTATTCATGGGTGGAATTCATCCAGATGAAGTTGAAGATAAAACCCCTAAACTATATCAATATTGGGAAGACAAAGAAGAATATAATTCAAAAAATATATGTGTTTGGCCTTTTGCTGGTTATGGAGCGACTCAGATGGCTGGGGTGGAAAGAAGTCCTAGTGAAAAATGGTGGAGAGCTTTGACAACAGATTTGAATAAAAAAGGTTATAATATATTTCATTTTGGGATGGATAATGAGCCTGATATTGCAGAAGGTGATAGCTATAAAAGATTTACAAATCTCTCTTTTTTTGAACAGGTGCAACTTTCTTTATCATGCGGATTTGCAATTGGGACAGATTCTGGATCAATGTGGGTTTTAGGAGCTTATCACAAAATACCTCAGATAAATCTTATAACAAACTGGCAAAAAAATCATGATCAAAATTTTTTGGCTCTAGCTCCAATTAGTAAGATGGCTGTGAATTTATTTGAAAAAGATGGATGTGATAATATTAATAAAGAACAAGTTTTAAATGAAATAGATAAACTATGAACTGGCCTCTTAATGTAAATAATTTCACTTACTTAGATAGACTAAAGATATCTAAATTTATTTTAGACCCAAGAAACAGATGGACGCAAGGGGACAAGGTAAAAGAGTTTGAATCTAAAATGGCAGCTTATGTAGGTTGCAAACATGCCGTTTTTGTTTCTAGCGGTTCTACAGCAAATACACTTTTAGCAGATTATCAAAAATCAATTGCTGGAGATAAAGACATAGTAGTTTTACCTTCAACAACTTGGCAAACATCTTGTTCTCCTTGGATCAAGGCTGGATTTAAAGCAAAGTTCATAGATGTAAATCTTTTAGATTTTTCTATGGACAGGCATGAGTTAGATAAATTCCTTTCTAAAAACAGAAATAAAGTAGCCTGTGTTTTTCCTACATCTCTGATAGGGTTTACCCCGAAGATGGATGATTATAAATTTTTTGCTAGACAATATAATGTAAATATAAATTTTGATAATTGCGAAAATACTTTCGGGACATACGATGGGAAAAATGTTTCTTCATTCTTTACTTCCACAACATCTACTTATTTTGGTCATCAAATTCAATCTATAGAAGGAGGGTTTATTTTCACAAACTCTGAAAAAGAATATGAATATTTTTTGATAAACAGGAATCATGGCATGGTAAGAAGTCTTGATGCTTATGACTTAGATAAAACTTTCTATGAAAACACCCAAGTAGATAGTCTTTTTGACTTTTACAGTTTGGGTAATAATTTTAGAAACACAGACCTAAATGCTTTTATAGGGATGCTTGATTTCAAAAGAGTTAAATCATATAAAAAGTCCAGAAAAGAATTATATGAGTTTTTCAAGCGTAAATTAGATTTAAATAAATTTTATTTGCCTAACGAATCTATAGACGCAGTAGATATACCTTTTTGCTTACCCATCATATCTGAAGAGGGTAAAAAACAAGAAGCATTAAAAGTTTGTCAAGAATTAGGTATAGAGCATCGCCCTATTATTTCTGGTTACTTAGGCTATCAAACTTGTTATAAAGAATTTTTCGATTCTGAAGATAAGTATAAAAATTCTATTCACCTACATAATAATGGATTTTACGTGGGTCTATTTAACAAATTAAGTAAAAGTAAAATTGAAAAACTTGTATTTAAATTGAATAATATCTAAATGAAAAAAGCTATAGTAACAGGAGGAGCAGGATTCATTGGCTCTAATTTAGTAGATCAATTAGTCTCTGACGGAGTCGATGTTACTGTTATAGATAATGAGTCTAGTGATTGTAATGAAAAATTTTATTGGAATTCAGATTCTAACAACTATATTTTAGACATTTGTGATTATGACAGTATTAGACCTTTATTTAAGAATGTTGATGTAGTTTTTCATGTTGCGGCAGAAGCAAGAATACAGCCCACTTTAGAAAACCCCATTTTAGCAGCTAAGACAAATTTTTTAGGGACATGCACAGTTTTACAATGTGCAAAGGAAGCGGGTGTTAAAAGAGTTGTATATAGTTCTACTTCATCTGCTTATGGACTAAAAAATGAATCTCCTAATATTGAAATCATGAGTAAGGATTGCCTTAATCCATATTCAGTAACCAAGGTTGGAGGAGAGGAACTTTGTAAAATGTATACAGACCTTTTTGGTCTTGAAACAGTGTTCTTCAGATATTTTAATGTATATGGAGAAAGACAGCCAATAAAAGGTCAATACGCTCCAGTCATAGGTATATTTCTTAGACAAAAATCAAATGGTGAGCCAATGACAATTGTAGGAGACGGAGAACAAAGAAGAGATTTTACTCATGTCAAAGATGTTGTTAAGGCAAACATTTTAGCGGCAGATTTAGGCAATAAAAAAATAGTTGGAGAATTAATTAATATTGGAACTGGTAAAAATCATTCTATTTTAGAAATAAAAGACTTAATCAAAGGAGAATTTATTCACATTGCAAAAAGACAAGGAGAAGCTAGAATCACATTAGCTAATAATGAAAAAGCTAAAATACTTCTTGGCTGGACACCCACTATAGAATTAGAAGATTGGATTAAAGATAAATGAAAAAAGTAATTATTACAGGAGTAACAGGCCAAGACGGTAGTCACATGGCAGATTACCTTTTACAAGAAACAGACCATACTGTTATTGCAGGAGTTCGTAGACTTAGTGTCAAAAATCATGGCAACATAGAACACTTGATAGGCAATCCTAGATTTTGTCTTATTGATCTAGATGTAACAGATGCAGAAAACATTGACAGAGTGATCTCAAAACATAAACCAGATTATTTTGTAAATTTTGCGGCTAATTCTTTTGTTGGGACAAGTTGGGAAATGCCTGTAAACCACATGCAAACTAACTGTATGGCTGTTCTACATCAATTAGAAGCTATAAGGAAACACTCTCCTCATTGTCGATACTATAACGCAGGAAGCTCTGAAGAATTTGGTGATGTTATATGTGAACCTCAATCAGAGGAACATCCACTTAGACCTAGAAGCCCATATGGAGCATCTAAGTGTGCTGCTCGTCATTTAGTTAAAGTTTACAGAGATTCGTATGATTTATATGCTGTTCAAGGGTGGTTGTTTAATCATGAGGGGACTAGAAGAGGGGTAGAGTTTGTGACTAGAAAAATAACACAAGCTGTTGCTCAAATTGCTTCTGATTATGCTACAGAATTACCTTTTGATACTTTAAAATTGGGTAATGTTGAGTCAAAAAGAGATTGGAGTGACTCTGAAGACTTTGTGGATGGTATTTGGAAAATGCTAAACCAAGAAGGCAAGCCAGCGGATTATGTATTATCATCAGACGAAACACATACAATAAAAGAGTTTGTTGAAGAAGCATTTAATTTTGCAGGATTCCATAGAAATATCTGTAGATGGGAAGGAGAAGGTGTAGAAACAAAATATTATCATGCAAATGATCTTCTCATGGAGGTAGACCCAAAGTTTTACAGACCAGCAGAAGTGGACCTTCTTTTAGGAGATTCAAGCAGAGCTAGAGATGAGCTAGGCTGGCAACCTAAAACAAATTTTATTAATCTTGTTCATAAAATGGTAAAACATGACATGGATTTATTGACTTAGGCTCTTTGGCAGTCTACATTGACTGTATGCCAAGGGGTAAAAAGACCTGTCCATCCTGCAAAGCAATAGTTGGCGCTAGAGCTAGCTCTTGCGAATGCGGGCATAAGTTTCTTCCAGCGAAGAAAAAACAAACAAAACCATTCTTTGTAGAACGCAGAGAGTTTGTAAAGAGAATGCTTGCTGGATCAAAAGCAAAGGATTGGAGAATGGAGATGCACACTGCTACCAAGGTTTTTGAACATTTTAAAAATGATTTAGATTTTTTATCAAAGGTCAAACCTCCTTTTGTATTTAAAAATACAATTAAATTCTTTTTAACTAAAGAAGGTAGAGAGTATTTAGAAAAAAAATACAAAGAGTTTAATTATAAACCTCCAGAAAAAGATAAATTTGTTGACACCAAGGAAAAATTTGGTGAAGATATAGTAAGCAAAAAGAAAAAAACACTAAGAGATTTTTTAAATGACTAAGATGAAGAAAAAAAGCGGATCAAAGGACTATACAGAAGCATTCCTTAAATCAAACAGGGATTACCACTACAATTTAGAGGAAGGAGCAGAACCATATCTAGTGTCAAGCGGATCTATGATTCTTGACCATGTTTTGGGCGGTGGGTTTGGTTCTGGTTTGCATAGATTTATTGGAGCTAACGAGGGAGGTAAAACAAACGAAGCCCTTCATGTTATGCACAATATGCTTAAAACTGTAGAAAACTCTAAGGGACTTTTTGTAATGGCAGAAGGGAGACTCAGCCAAGAGATTAAAGATAGAGCGGGTATTAAATTTGTTCAGTCAGCAGAAGACTGGGATGTGGGGACATGTCTAGTTCTTGAGTGCCACATTATGGACACTATGATTGATTTTCTCAGAGGATTACTTAAAAACAATCCAGATAAAGAAAAGTTCTGTATTGTAATCGACAGCATGGATGGGTTGATTACAAAAGAAGATTTAGAAAAAGGGTCTTCTGATGCTAGAAAGGTGGGAGGAGGCGCAACAATGACCTCTGATTTCTTGAAAAGAATTAGTTTGGGTATGAGTAAATTTGGTCATATGTGTATTATGATCTCTCAAATAAGATCAAAGATTACCACTAGCATGTATGCTAAACAAGACCCGAACAATCAAACAGACAGCAGCGGTGGAAATGCGATCCTTCATTACCCAGATTGGATTCTATCATTTAGAAAACAAAATAAATCAGATAAGATTCTAGAGAAGCCAACAGAGCAAATTACTCCAGATAACAAGATTTATGGTCACAACGCAAAGGTTATGATTTTAAAATCAACCAATGAAGCTACAGGACAACTTGTAACTTATCCAATTAAGCATGGCCGCAAAAATGGTAGGTCTATTTGGCTTGAGAGAGAAGTTGTTGATATGCTTTTGATGTGGGGTTACTTAGAGAAATCAGGAGCTTGGATCAAACTTGATGAGAAAATAAAAACTTATCTAAATAATAATAAAATCGAAACCAAAGATTCTTATCAAGGAATTAAATCCGTGTATGAATTTTTAGAGTCAGATGAAAAAATCACTTCACTCCTTGTTGACTTTGTAAAAGAAAATATTCTTAAGCAATGATATTTTTGTGTTCCAATGGTCGTGAGAGAAAAATTAAGAACGTCAGTAAATACCTTATTGATTGGGACTCCGACTGTAAAAGTGGAATACAAAAAGATGTAAAAGACCAGATTAAACCATATTGGTTTGCAGATGTTGTATTTGAGGAGTTCCCTGTTGCGGGGACTAGAATGAGTTTAGATTTTTATAATTCTACTCAAAAAATAGCCATTGAAGTAGATGGCAATCAGCACTACAGATATAATCAGTTTTTTCACTCTAACTCTCGTCAAAAGTTTTTACATCAATTGCAAAGAGACGAGAAGAAAGAATATTTTTGTGAAATAAATAAAATAAAACTTATTAGAGTATTAGAGTCTGATGTATTAGATTCTAAAAAATATCCAAAAAATTTAATAAAACTTTTAAAATGAAATTAGACGAAGAAGAAAGCACTGGTGGTATACCTCAGTCTTTGCTAGATAAAGTTTATGACTCTACAGGATCGGCAAATGGTGGCAACAAAGGCTTTATTTTACTTTATGTAAATAAAGAGGGCTGTCCTAGCATGACAAGTAAAACAGAAAATCCTTGTGTTGATATGGCTCTTGGTAAATTGATAGAGATGGCTATGAGTAAAAAAGATGACGATATCACTATATGATTTATTCCTTTGATCTAGAGAAAAAAGTGCTGAGTGGTGTTCTTCAGCATCAGCATAAGTGGGAGGAGATATCTAGCTTTGTTAATGAAAGTGATTTTTATTCAGAAGATTCTAAGGTAAATGTATCTATATTTAAATTATTAAAAAATGCGTTAGATAATGCAGAGAACATTGACGAAACTATTCTTATTCAAAGAATACAGCAGCTTAAGGTAAGTTTTCCTGATAGCGTGGATATATCTGAATATGTATTTTCTTTAGCCTTCTACAAAATAACAGAGAATATATTTTTAAGTTCTGTTAAAGAGCTTAAGAAGTATACCGCCCGCAGAGAAATTTATACTAGCTGCAAGAAAGTAGCATCATTTGTAAAGAATGCAGACCCAAATCTAAAATATGGAGAGCTTATAGAACAGTCTGATCAAATCTATAATAAAAACATTAAAGATTTTGAGATGACAGAAGCTGGACCCGTCAACTTATTTGATATGATGGAAGAGCTTGTGGAAGATAGAGGTAATAATCCTGTAGAAGACTTTGGGATGCTTGGACCTCATCAGAGGGTTAATGAAATGTATGGTTCTTTGTTACTTGCAGGTAATATATCTGTTATTGTTGCTAGATCAGGAGTTGGTAAAACAAACTTTTGCATGGACTACACTACAAGAGTTTCTGCCGAGCATGACGTTCCTGTTTTACATTTTGATAATGGAGAAATGAGCGAGGAAGAGCTTATTTTTAGACAATGTTCTGCGATGACAGGAATACCTGTATGGCTTCTACAAACAGGCAAATGGAGAACAACGGGATACAAAAATTTAACAGTAGAGCAGGTTGTAGCTAAAGTGCGATCAGCTTGGAGTAAGATCAAAGATATGGAGTTTTACTACGAGAATGTTGCAGGATTATCTCCAGATGAAATGTGTTCTTTGCTTAAAAGGTTTTACTTCTCTAAGATAGGCAGAGGAAATCCCCTGATTTTTAGTTTCGATTATATTAAAAGTGACTTTGGTAGCATCGGCAAAGTTGATGGTTGGCAGCAAGTCTCTTACATGGTTCATAAATTTAAACAAACTATTCAAAGAGATCTATCATTCGATGGTAAGCCATGTGTGTCAATGCTCACCTCTGTTCAATCTAATAGGCTAGGTATAACCAATAACAGAGGAGCAGGTGGAATAGTTGATGACGAAAGTGTTGTATCTTTGTCTGATGGTATTACTCAGTTCTGTTCTCATTTATTCTTACTTAGAAGAAAAGTCGCAGATGAAATACATGAAGAAGGATCAAACTTTGGCACTCATAAGTTAATTAATCTAAAGTGTAGACATCTTGGTAAAGATGCTCTTAGAGCTATTCACCCAGTAGAAATGCCAGATGGCACTAAGAAACAAAATTTTATTAATTTAAATATAGAAAACTTTAGGATTACTGAGTGTGGAGATTTGCAAGATATTGTGAATGCATTTAATGGAGGAGGAGTTGAGGTAAATACAAACGAGGTAGAGGAGATACCTATTAATCTTAGGGCATAGTGCAGAAACTTAAACAAACAGATTTCTTAGAGGGTTTTTATTCAATTCCTAAAGAAGCCTCTTGTCAGAAATGTGTTAAGTGTGGAGTTGAAAAACCTTGGAGCGCATTTCAACGTCATTCCAAATATAATTCAGGATACGATACTCGTTGCAAAGAATGTTTTAATAAAATGTTGAAGATTGTAAAGGTTTTAAAAGAGAACGCTCCTCCAATGCCTGAAGTTTGTGATTGTTGCGGGAAACCTTTTAAGAAAACACCTTGTTTAGATCATTGTCATGAAACATTAGAGTTTAGAGGATGGTTGTGTGATCGTTGTAATATGGCATTAGGTTGTCTTGGAGACACAGTTGAAAGTTTAGAAAGAGCCTTAAAATATCTAAAAAATGAACTATAAAGAAGTTCTTGAAAACCTTGGATATCGCCTCAAGGATCATGGTTCATACTGGAGAACTAATGCTGTATATAGATCTGGAGATAATTCTACTGCTTTACAAATTTACAAAGACACTGGAGTTTGGAAAGATTATGTAGAGGATTCTCAATTTATGCCCTTCGAGGCACTTCTTCAAAAAACTTTAAATACTAAAGACCCGAACGCAGTAAAACACTATTTGAAAGATAATGGTGTAAATATAGGTGCAAGAATCAAACAAAAGCACTTATTGAAAGAAGAAAAAACATTTTCTACAAAGGTATTAAGCCGTCTTGTCCCTCATCATGATTTTTACTTAGAAAAAGGTATTAAGAAAGAAACGCTTGAGGAGTTTAAGTGTGGCTTGGCTATGTCTGGAAAAATGTATCAGAGGATTATCTTTCCTGTGTTTAGAAAAGATGGCAGGATACATGGTTTTTCTGGTAGAAAGGTAACTAATGACGACAGACCTAAATGGCTGCACATGGGCAAATCATCATCTTGGTTTTTCCCATATTATAACATAGATAAAGTTAAAGAAGCTATAGAAGAAAAAGAGTCTGTCCACATTGTAGAGTCTGTAGGAGATTGTTTGTCTCTATATAATAATGGTATAAAAAATGTTCTTGTTTCTTTTGGTTTAAATATTTCTCCAAAGTTTATAGCAAGGTTATCTTTGCTTCCAATAAAAAAAATTTTTATATCATTTAATAATGATCATACCTCTTCTGTAAATAGAGGTTTTGAAGGCGCAATTAAATCTATTTTTAAATTAGTTGATTCAATTGATTTTGACAAAATATATTTCATACCCCCAGAAGAAAACGACTTTGGAGAAATGACCAAAGATCAAATAGAAAAATACGCTTCAGATTGTTATAATATACAACATCAAGACTCCATGTCTAAAATCATAAAGATTGCAAAAGACATGGAGCAAAGAGGTGTAAACAAAAGTTTTTCTTCTTCTTTTGCAAAGCTCGTCAAGAAAAACTCATTTCATTATGACGACTTCTGAAAACAAGCCTTTATCTGCATCACGAATAAAGACCCTTCAGACCTGCTCTTGGCAATACTGGTGCAAGTATCACCTGAAGCTGCCTGATAAAGCAAATGAAGGTAGTCTTCGTGGCACTATCTGCCACGCTGTTTTTGAAAACCTCGGCAACCCAAGGCATAGGAAACATTATACAAGGATAGTAAAAACACAAAACGCTTACGCTTCTCCCCCTGTCAAAAGAATGATAGAGGATTATGCTAAAAAGCATGGCATAGATGATTTTGAGAATATGGATCTCATAAATCAAATGACAGTAGAGGGATTAAATTTTGATTTCTTTGGTGATAAAAACGGTAAGCCAACTGAATCAATAAGTGAAAAAGATTTCGATATTTCTGTCACAGAAGGGGGTAAAAACTACAGAATACTAGGCTTTATTGATAAGTTATTTTTATTCA
>Ga0160423_10001215_pt1 | contig 21614 bp, 35 predicted proteins | sample CRUFie14St8metaG_FD_108191 | JGI IMG/M metagenome (GOLD analysis project Ga0160423, IMG submission 108191) | Marine microbial communities from the Costa Rica Dome - CRUD Field 142mm St8 metaG | ecosystem: Environmental > Aquatic > Marine > Oceanic > Photic zone | place: Costa Rica: the Eastern...
CAATACAGATCAATATCAATACAAGTATTTGGAAGAAACTACTTTCACTAACAATGGTGCAGAAGTAGCAGAAGGATCAGCTTTCGGCGAAAGTGCTTTAGCTTTCACAGAAAGAACAGAAGAGATCAGAAAATTTGGTGTTTCTATACCTGTTACAGAAGAACTGCTTGCTGATGTATCAGCAGTACAGGGCTACTTAGATAGCAGACTAAGAACAATGCTTGAACTTAGATTGTCCGATGTATTAATCGGGGGATCAGGATCAGCGCCAATAATTCGTGGTATCTTAAACAAATCAGGAATTAACACTTTTGATTATTCATCTTTTTCAGGAAACTTGAAGAGAATTGGACAAATTTATCAGGCAATTACAGAAATCCGAAAGGACGCCTTTATAGAGCCTGACGCAATTCTTATGCACCCTTCTGATTGGTATGATGTAGTAACAGAAGTAAACGCCGTAACAACTTCAGGCGCATTACAACCACTATTCGTGGGCGCAGGTATGATGAACGGCGCACCGCAAGCAAGTATATGGGGTGTACCTGTAGTTCCAACAACAGCTATTTCAGCAGGAACAGCGTTAGTTGGTGCTTTCGGTGGCGGACAAGCAGTTCACATAGTTTCAAGACAGGGTATTGAAGTATCTATGTCTGATAGCCATGATGACTTCTTCACAAAAGATAAAGTCATGATGAAAGCTAGCATGAGATTAGGTTTCCCTATTTATAGGGCTACTGCTTTCTGTTCAATAACTAACTTTTAATAGATAGTTAAAATGGTTTTGATGTCGCACTCGTCTTATAAGGCGGGTGCGGATCAAACAAAGAAAAGGAAAACAATGAAACTAAAAAAAGATTTATGGATAAATGATGAAGGTAAAGTCGCCGAAGGTACTGACGGTCTTCCAAAAGGTTGGGCTAAAGGTAAATTACTTGGTAAGAAAGGCGATGAAATATCTGATCTACAAGCTAAAGAGTGGGGATTAGATAAAGCCAAAGCGAAAGCGAAGGCACCTGCTGAAAATAAAGCTAAGTAGGACTAATGTCGCACGCGCAATATTGTTCTACTAACGATCTAAAAACAATGATTGGGCTTTCAGGATCATCACAAGATACAAACTTAACTAATGCTATTAACGCTAGCTCTAGATTAATAGATCAGATTACAGGCAGAGTATTTTTCATAAGTGAGAGCGTGCAAATAAAATACTTTACGCCTAATAATCCTTTTATCTTAGATGTTCCTGATATAGCTACAACAACAGGATTAATCGTTCAGTTGGATACAACAGACGACGGATCCTACGATAAAACAATAACACTCGATACAGACTTTTACTTAAAGCCGTTAGATGTAGTAGATCTAGACGGCGATAATGATATTCCCTTCCAAACATTAGTAATATTTGATCGACGATCTTCAGAAAGGTTTGATCCTGATATTGTAAGAAATATTAAGATCACGGCTAAATGGGGATTTAATGCTGTACCTGACGCGATCAAGCAAGCATGTTTATTACAATCATCTAGATTATGGAAAAGAAAAGACAGCCCTTTCTCAACTTATGGATCTTCAGAAACAGGCGAAAGAGAGTTGTTTCAAAAAATGGATCCTGACGCAAAGACTTTAATAAAACCTTATATCAGACATCGACTTTAGATCATGGCTTTTAGTCAACAATTTAAAGTAACAGGATTAAACAAAGTAAAAAAGAAAGTTGATCTAGGAAACTTATCTAATAAACCGATCAGATCTTATATGCGTACTTCCGCTTATCTGATCAAGAACAGAGCGCAAGAAGTAGCACCTGAAGACACAGGCGCACTTAAAAGATCTATTAGATCAACACAGATCAAAAGTAAAGGAAGATTACCGCAACGGATCCAAGTTAGATCAGACAGCCCGAAGTCCCCTTTTGTTCATGGCGATCCAAAGAGATCAGGAAAGCTAAAACTATCCGAGCCATTTACTAGATCTAAACCGCACTTTCCACCTGTAAGGAAACTTCGTGGGTGGGCAGAAAGAAAGTTGGGCGATCCAAACTTAGCTTTCGTAGTTGCTAGATCAATAGCAGAAAAAGGAACACCGCTTGTACCTTATTTACTGATCGCTGAAAGAGATACTAAGACAGAAAGAAAAGCACTCTTAGTGGATCTAGCGAACGATATTGAGAAACAATTTAAGAAATTAAATTAAAAAAATAAAATTTTTTTCCCACTCTTTTAAGCCTATAAACATTGGGCTTATTCTTTAAAAAACTTCAAATATAGGCTAAATCAGCCATATTAAAAAAAAAGGTTGTTGACTTATTATTTAATCTATGGTTAAATTAAGTATGAAAGGAAACAATATGAATAACGAAAAAAAATACACATTAGCAGAATTGACAACTTGCTCTTTTGATCCGACACATATCTTGGTTATCAAAAAAGCATTTGTTAAAGGGGATCAAAAGTTTTGTAGTAAAAATTGTAAAGCTACATACATAAGCGATATGGAATTAAGTAGAAGTTGGTAAAAAGTATGACAATAAAAACTTCTAAATCTAACACTTTGAAAGGGGGTGTTGTGGGGGTACATTGTAAATCTTGTACTTGTAGTTTCAGCAGTACAATTCCTAGAGCTATGCGACAGGCGTTGACTATACCTGCTGAAGTTCCTACTAAGCGTGAGCGTAAAGTTCATTGTCCTAGTGGCGAAACTAAATCTACTTGCGAAGTTTCTGTTTTTACTACAAAAACAAGACTTCGGATTACAACTTGTAAACCGTGTAGCGTAAAGCGTTTCGCTGATCACGGAAACGGTTGTGATACAGTATTTTATAATTCACTCGATCTTCCGTCAGCCGAAAGGGTTGTCGTAAGATCCGTGCCTTATAAACTGTAGATCATAAAAAAATGGCGGGGCTGATCACCCGCCAAAGAAAATATAAAAGGGGAATAATTATGAGAGAAGAACAAATAAAAAAAGATAAGTTTGTAGAACTTATTGAAAGAAGAGTGAATAGCTGTACTAATCAAATGAGATTGATCGGCAATCTTGCTAATCAGCATTTATATAGTTACACAGATCTAGAAATAGATTTAATTGAAACTCATCTTGAAGAACAACTAAAAAAGAATATAGATCAATTAAGAGCTAGAAAAATAACTCAACCTGATCTATTCGACTTTGAAGAAGGGGAATAATGACACCATTAGAAAATATAAAGCAGATCATCGCTCATGACATTACAAGTCATGATCAGATCGATCAGATCAGAACAACTTTAGATCTTAAAGAGATAGATCTAAATTATCCAAACTTGAAAGGGGAACTATAAATGGATAAAGAAACTATGAGTAAGGAAGAATACGATAAGTTCGTTGAAGAAGGGGATTGGTTTTTAGATGAACAAGCACCCGACTTTAAAGAGAAGTTATTTAAAGATATGAAAGAAAGGGGAACGATATAAATGTCAGAAAATTACAAAGTCATAGGATCCATAAGCGTTGTTGGAACTTATGATGTTGAGAAAGGTAAGTTAGATCAGGTACACAAGATCATAAGAGATGATCTAGAACTAGCTGTAAAAGAACAAGATCAGTTACAAGAAGATATCCTGAAAGAAGGTAAGCTAACGCCAACTATCAAACAGGATTACTATCTTGAAGTATCAGACAAAACAGGTTTACTACAATTAACCTTAATGCCTAATATCACACTAGAATTTCAAGAAGTAGAATAATATTATGGAATTGAAACGCAGACTATTAGATCTTCAGACTTTCCTTCAGGGCGGATTGTCCGAAGATCTAAAGTCTTCGATCCAAAAGGATCTAAATAAAAGAGTTAAGATCTTATATTCAATAGAAGGAACTATTGATCTGATCATAGAAGGAAGATCAGTAGATCAATGCAATCAGATCTTTAGATCTAAACTTCAGGATCTTAAAGATCGAGTAACGCAGATAGATCATACAGAAATCTACAAGACTATCGAAGGATCCTAGATCTATGCTATTATCAAGTCATGGCGACTTTGACACAGATCAGATCAGGAATAGCAACGAACATATCGAATAACATCACGATCGTTGATGTTTTTGCTTATGTCCCCCACCGAGCCGAGCCACCTATAGCAATAGTTGGGGTGCTTGATACCTTAGAATATGATACTACTATGGCTAGGGGATCAGATAAATACTTGATCCCTGTAAGGCTTTATGTCGCTAATGTTGACGGTCAGGACAGCCAAGAAACTTTAGATCAGTTTATTAAGACTTCAGGAACTAACTCTATGAAGTCTGCAATAGAAAGCGATCTAACTTTGGGTGGTGTCGCGTCTTCTGTTAGAGTTACAGAAGTAAGAGATTACGGCGCCTTCGAGTTAAATAATACTGACTTACTTGGCGTGGAATTTGTAGTAGAAGTGATAGGATAGAAGTATGTATATAGCTACAGTAAATTTAAAAATTAAAGATAAAGAGATCCAAGCAGGCGAAAGCATTGATAAAAAACCTGCTAAGTGGTTATTAGATCAGGGACTTGTTATCAAAGTTAATGCTAAAGAATATCAAGAACAAAAAATGCAAGAGTTGAATAATAAGGAAGAAGAATAATATAATGGGTTACGGAAGATACGGATCAGGATCAGGATCAGGAACTAGAAGAAGAAGACGAAGATCAGGATCAGGAAGAAGGAAAAAATAATGAATTGTTGTGGAAGTTGTCCCGACACATGTAAAGGCGGTCAGTAATGGCTTTTAAACATGGTAAGGATAGTAAAGTATTTTTGAACAGCACCGATCTTTCTAGCTATTTAAATAATGCTGACGCTACAAGATCAGCAGACATCGCAGAAAGTACAACTTTTGGAAAATCAGCTAAGACATACATAGCAGGCGGAAAAGACGGCACTATAACTATTGCAGGATTTTTCGACGCAACAGCAGATAGCCCTATTGCAACTAATCTCGGCACAGGTGGTCAAGAATTAGTCATGGGAATTGACGGCGTTGACGCTACCGATAATGTAAGTTTTGGAAAAGGCAACTTTACTAATTATGGGATTTCAAGTCCTGTAGGCGATATCGTTGCTTTTAATGCTGACTTCCAATCTGATGAAGGTATCTTTAATGGTACTGTTCTTGAAAATGCAACTGTTACAGCTACAGGATCAGGAACAGCTAGAGATAATTCAGCAAGTACAGCTAACGGGGGTGGCGCTTTTATTATCGTTACTTCTGCTAGTGGAACAAGCCCAACACTAGACGCTAAGATCACTCATAGTGCTGATAACAGTACTTATGCTGATCTAGTAACATTTACCCAAGCAACTTCAGCAACTAGCGAAGTTAAAGCGGTTGCGAAAGGTACTACAGTAAATAGATATCTTAAAGTCGAATATACAGTAGGCGGATCTACACCAAGTTTCGCTGTTATAATTGGCTTTGGAAGAAACAATTAAGAAAGGATATAGATAAAAAATGGCTTTTGTTCATGGAAAAGATAGTGTATTCAAACTAGATAACGCTAGTGGATCACTTACAGATATATCAGCTTTTATAAATAATGTGGACTTTCCTGAAACTGCTGATGTTGCAGAAACAACAGTACTTGGGAAGGACAATAAAACATATATTGTTGGATTAAAAGACGCAACTATTTCAATAGGCGGTCTTTTTGATAGTACATTAGACGCAATATTGGGCGTTGTATTAGGACAATCTGCTACATTAAGTTTTGAATATTCCCCTGAAGGAACAGGATCAGGGGCGATCAAATATACAGGCGAGTGTATTTTAACAAACTATGCTATTTCTAGCCCTGTCGGCGATGTAGTTGCTTATTCAGCAGATCTACAAGTTTCTGACGCGGTTACTAGAGGTACACACTAAATAAATAGATAGGACGCACAATGAGTGAAAATCTTAAAAGGCTAAGTCGAGAAGACATCTTAGGTCTTCCTGATGTGCCTGAAAAAATAATAAATATTGAAGAGTGGGGCTTTTCGATCAAGATTAAAGGTATGTCAAAAGGTATGGCTGTTAAACTTGGTCGATTGCTCAAAGATACTGAATTAGACGCTTTTGAATATCAAATTCATCTTTTAAAAGAGTGCGTAATAGATCCTGAATTAGATGATGATCTAATTGATAGTCTTTACGAGAAAGATAGCAAGATAGTCGATCAGATCTTTGTAGAAATCAACAAACTAAATGGCTTAGGGGGTACGGCGGAAGACGCCGATCAGTTTTGATCTAGATACCGATCTAGCCTTTTCTTTTCGTTTAGCCCGTGATCTAAGCATGACGGTGGGCGAGTTGCATAGTAAGATGAGTGCTAAGGAATTTAATGATTGGGCTTATTTCTATTTATGGGAAAAGAAAGCCCGCGATAAAGCCCAAGCACTCGCAGACGCAGAAATGAAGAAGAAAAGGAACAGATAATAAATGGCTGTATCAAATATAGTTTTAAATATTATAACTAAGGGCGCTGATCTAGCTAAACGACAATTAGACGGGATCGGTAAGTCGGGCGATAAATCTTCTAAGGGGTTAGGTAAATTCGGAAAAGCTATGGGCGTTACTGCTGTTGCAGGCGCAGTAGCTATGGCGAAAGCTCTATCGAGCGCAACTAGACAATTTATGGCGTTCGACGACGCTATGACACAATCATTAGCGATCATGAGTGCTACTGAAGATCAGCAACGCCGTATGGAACAAACTGCAAGAGAAGTTGCGATCAGTACTTCCTTTTCCGCAGAACAATCAGCAGAAAGCTTTTTCTTCCTAGCGTCAGCAGGTTTAGACGCAGAACAACAGATCCAAGCACTTCCCCAAGTTGCTAAGTTTGCCCAAGCAGGTATGTTCGATATGGCTACTGCTACTGACTTGGCTACTGACGCACAATCCGCATTAGGTTTAACTGTTAATGACGCACAACAAAACTTAGAGAACTTAACTAGGGTAACTGATGTATTAGTCAAAGCTAACACCTTAGCTAACGCAAGTGTTCAACAGTTTTCAGAGGCTCTTACATCTAAAGCAGGATCCGCGTTAAAGGTTGTTAATAAAGATATCGAAGAAGGCGTCGCTGTTCTTGCTGTCTTTGCAGACGCAGGCGTTAAGGGTGCCGAAGGTGGCGAGAAGTTAAATCAGGTTTTAAGAGATATCCCAAGAGCTACAGCGAAGAACGGCGAAGAGTTTAGAAAACTTGGACTAGAAATGTTTGACGCTGAAGGCAATATGAGAAATGTTGCTGACATTGTTGAAGAGCTTGATCGTGTACTTAAACCTATGTCCGATGAACTTAAAGCAAGTACATTAGATCAGTTAGGTTTAAATCGTGGTGTAGCTGACGCAGTTAAGATCTTATCAGGATCAACAGACAAGATCAGAGAATATGAAAGCGCTCTTAGAGATAGCGGGGGAACTACTGAAGAAGTAGCAGACAAACAGATCCAATCTTTATCACAACAAGTAGGACTAGCAGGCGACAAATTCGCAGAAATAGGATTGATCCTAGCTGATAAGTTCGCACCTGCATTAGAAGACGCAATCGGATTAGGTAATAGATTTTTAGATGAAGTAATTTTAAGACTTAAAGGCGAAACACCTGTAAAGAGTATTGAAGAACAAGCAAGAGGAATAGCGATGTTAAGTGGCGCTTTCGCAGGCGCTATGGGTGGCGGATCCCCGATAGTTAACTTCGTTGAGCAACAAGAACGCTTAGAAGAGATCCTAAGATCACAACAAAACGATCGATTAATGCAAAATATGGCGATCAATACAGCAAGATTAAATGAACATGTAGATAGATCTATAGCACTTAATAGAGATCGAATTAATAACGCACATAGATACGAAATAGAACAAGATAGATTAAATCAGACAGTACAAACAGCCACAGAAGTAACAGAAGAGCTAAACGACGCAGAAGAAGAGTTAGTTGCATTAAGAAACGAAAAAGGTATAGGCGCATTAAACAAAGTTTTTAAAGCCTATCAAAAGATCGAAGATATAAAACAAAACATCATTGATCTAGAAACTGAAGAGCAAGACAGATTAGAAAGTTTAGAAAGCGCTCAAACAGATCAAGAAAAAGCAATTAAAGCAGTTGAGTTAGCTGAACAGGAATTAAATAGACAAAAAGAACTAAGTAAACAAGTTACATTAGAAGAAGAAATCGCGATCCTAAGACAAGCTGACGCAGTACAAAGATTATCAGATATAGAAGAAAGATCTACGCTACAGAATAAAGAACTTGAACTAGCTAAAAGAAGATTAGAAGAAATAACATTAGCTAGCACTTCAGCTACTAGAGAAGAAGAACAAGCTGAAGAAGATCTGATCAGAGCGCAAGAAGATGTAGTAAAAGCAACACAAGCAGTAGAAAAAGCTACTGATGATTATAGAACTGCTAAAGAAGAACTAGCTAAAGCAACTGACGACAGTACAGAAAACTTACTTGAAATGGCGATCGCTAAAGCTGAATTAGATAAAGCATTAGCAGACGCAAGCGCTTTAGGAACTTTTGAACAATTAGTAGGACTAATGGCTGATAAGGTTGAAGGCGATCTAGATCGTGTTATGAATAAATTTGGCGAAATATTTGCTTTATCAGGAAAACCTGTAGATCTTGGAACTTCAGGTGGTAAACAGCCTGCACAAAAAACCTTCGATCCTACAGGTGCATTAAAAGACGAAACACCTTTTGTAAGTAGTGGCGGTATAGGTGGTTTCGCAGGATCCATGCTAGCTACTAGCGGATCAGTAAATATAAATGTTACAACAGGTGCAGTTCTCGGAACTGAACAAGATGTAGAAAATGCTGTTGCTACTGCAATAACAAAAGCACAACAGCGCGGACTTTCGATTGTCTAATGTCAGTAGCTTTTGATAGTAATGTCGATATAACCGTAGAAATCGGATTTGATAGTGATCCTTTTGATGAAAGTCAATCTTTCACAGATGTAAGTCAATATGTAAGACAGTTTACAACAAACAGGGGAAGAGTTAATGAACTAGGTCAGTTTGGCGCAGGATCAGCACAAATATTGCTTTCAAATACAGATAATAGATTTAACCCAAGTCAGACTACACATTATTACGATAGCGCTAATAATAGATCAAAAATACAGCCACTTAAAAGAGTTAGGATCAGCGCTGTTTACAGTTCAAGTACTTATGTAATATTTGAAGGATTTTTAGATACTATTCCTGTAGTCTTTACTGCACAGGGGCAGGATAGCGTCGTAACTTTTAGAGCAACTGACGCTTTTAAAGTTTTTCAATCAGGTGTTTTAGACAGCCGATCTTGGCGTTTAGGTCGTGCGGGTTTTTCAGAATTAGGACAATCAACTAGATTAGGATATAACGATACACCTGAACTATCTTCGGATCGTGTAACTAGGATCTTAAATGCTATAGGATTTCCTACTAACAGAAGAGATATCTTAACGGGTACTAACAATGTACAATCTCAATCATTAGCAGATAATATATTATCAGCACTTAGAGAAGTTGAAACAGCAGAAAACGCACAATTTTTTATAAGTGCAGACGGTAAAGCAACATTTAGAAATCGTGATTATAGGTTATCAAACACAAAAGCTATAAATGTGCAGGGTACTTTTAGTAATACAGGATCGGATCTTCCTTATACTGATGTCAGTTTGAGTTTAGATGATAATGAAATAATTAACTTATATGAGTGGACGAGAGAAGGCGGATCCACTCAATATGCGTCAGACGGCGACAGCGTTTCTAGATTTACAGCTTTCGCAAGCGCTAAATCTACTATAAATGTTTCTGACGCTGATGTCCTTTCTATTATTCAGCAGAAAGTAGCTGAAACTTCTATTCCGATCGTAAGAATAGATAAATTAACTGTCAATCCTAGAGATAATACAGGATTATGGACACAAGTTTTAGATCGTGAGTTCGGGGATCGTATTAAAGTTAAGATCCAAGATCCTAGCGGTACAACAATAGAAGACGAATTGTTAATAGAAAGCATACAGCATACTGTAAATGGATCGTCGCAATCTTGGTCGTGGTCTGCTACTCTTAGCCCTGCGGGATCTTCGGCTTGGATATTAGGATCAGCTAAACTTGGCGAAGGTACTCGTTTCGCTTATAGTTAAAGTTATAGAAAGGTTTATATAATATGGCGGGTGCAGGTTGGAAAAGTTATAGCACAGGCGATTTAATTAGTGCTACAGAGTTTCAAACATTTTTACAAGATCAAGTTATACAAGTTTACGCAGATAGTTCAGCTAGAGATACTGCATTAGGAACTAATGACGCAGAAGGTATGTTCTGCTTTCTAAAAGATAGCAACACTTTACAATTTTATGACGGATCTAATTGGACGAATTTTATAGGTGAAGGCGATATAACAGGTGTTACAGCAGGATCAGGACTTACGGGCGGGGGTACAAGTGGCGCCGTAAGTTTAGCAGTTGATATAAATTCAGAAAGTTCAGTTACCCCTGTGAGTGCTGATGAGATTTTAATTGCTGACGCTAGCGCTAGTAATGCTATTAAGAAAACAACATTAGCTACTTTACCAATATCTACTGCTACACAATCAGCGCTAGATAACATTACAGCAGGAACAAGCACATTAACTATTCCTATTACTGTAAAAGTAGCAGACGACGGATCAGGATCGCAAAATGTATATTATATGCTTAATGGTACTGATACAGGGGCAGGAACTAAGACACCTGCTTTAGATGTAGCTGTAGGATATAAGTATAAATTTGATATTTCTGATAGCTCTAATACTAACCACCCATTAAAATTTTCTACAACAAAAGACGGAACGCATAATTCAGGATCAGCATTTACAACTAATGTTACAGAAAGCGGAACAGCAGGATCCTCTAATGCTTATGTAGAAATAGAAATAACACCTGAAACGCTTGGAACAGCAACTTCTACAGGTGCTACAGTAGGTAAATTATATTATTACTGCCCAAATCATAGCGGTATGGGTGCTGAAGGTAATTTAAGCCTATATCCTAACGCGAGTTCGGGTGGTGGCGTGAGTTTAGGTTTAGTGATAGCATTAAGCTAGGAAAGGAATAGAAATGGCGGAAACTTTTAACACGGCTGACATAGCGGTTACAAACTCGGAACAGACTTTATATACTGCCCCAAGTAGTTCGGGCGATGTATCTATTATGTTATCTTTGAGAGTTACAAACATTGACGGAACTAATGATGATACTGTTACTGTTAAAATTTACGAAAGTGGCGGATCAACTCTAAAAGCGTCGATTGCGTCAACAATGACAGTACCAGCCGACAGCTCTTTGGAACTTGCAGGAAATTCTAAAATAGTTTTAAAGCAATCTGAAGTAGTTAAGATCACGGGTGGTGCGTCAAGTGGCGATCTTGAAGCTTATTTGTCTGTATTAGAAATTACGGCTTAGGGGTTTAGTATGTCTGAATATGGTTATACAGGAAAAGTACCTGCACAGAATACCGCAAAAAATAGCGGTGTCTTCCAAGTTAATGACATTATTGATTTAAAATCCGACAACGGTTGGTCGCTACAGGAATATCCTGTTCAATATTTAGTTATCGGTGGCGGTGGCGGTGGCGGTGGCGCCGAGTGGGTTTCGGGCGGTGGCGCAGGTGGCGCAGGCGGTTATCGTAATTCATACGCAAGTGAAACAAGCGGGGGAAATTCATCAACAGAAACGCCATTAACAATTACACCCAATACAGATTACACAATTACAGTTGGCGCAGGTGGATCTCGCAAAAAAAATCAAGCCGTAGGCGGTGCAGGTAGCGATAGTGTTTTCGCGTCTATTACTTCTTTAGGTGGCGCAGGTGGGGCAGGCGCGCACGGGGGTAATGCTACTTCGGGCGGTGGATCGGGCGGTGGCGGTACAACTGCTACTTCTAAATCTAACGGTACTTCAGGTCAGGGCAAAAATGGTGGTAATGGTCTTCATGGGCCGAATACATGTCCTAATCACTACTTAGCAGGTGGCGCGGGTGGTGGCGCAGGTGGTAACGGAAATAACCCTAGCTGTAGCGGTGGAACTATTACGGGTGGTGCAGGATTAACTTCATCAATTACGGGAACTGCTGTTGGTCGTGGTGGCGGTGGTTTTGGTGCAGGTAACGATAATACTTTTAATTATCCTTTTGATAGTTCAACGGGTGGCGGTGGTACTTGTAATGGACAGGGCGGAACAGGTAGCGCTCGAAGTGGGGTAGCGAATAAAGGTGGTGGCGGTGGCGCCGCAACTTCAAACGCCAACGCTTATTCAGGTGCAGGCGGTAAAGGTGTAGTAATTGTCAGAGTTCCTTTTGATTGGAATTGTAACAATGCTAGTGGACTAACCTTTAGCGAAACTTTAGATTATGTTAACCACGAAAAAGTTATAGAATTTACTGACGGTACTGATACAGTACAGTTTGGAGCATAAATGGCTTATTACGCATTTATAAACGAAGATAATGTAGTAGTCGAAGTTATTTCAGGTAAAAATGAAGATGAAACAACACCTGAAGGCTATGACACTTGGGAAGAATATTATCAAAGTAAAAGAGAAGGGCTTACTTGTTTAAGAACATCATACAATACTTATGATGATGTATATTTAGATCCGCAAACAGGCGATCCTGCTGAAGATCAAAGCAAAAAATTTAGGGGGAACTTCGCTTGTAAAAACTCTATTTATATATCTGAAGGCGATTATTTTACGCCTGCTAAAGAGTTTAGCACTTGGGTTTATGACGAAAGCATAGGAAATCTAGGCGATTGGGTACCACCTGTAGCTAAACCTACAGCAGAAGAATTAGAAGATGATCAGATTGCATTATGGAACGACGATGATGTCCAATGGGACATTTATGAGTGGAACACTACTACTGAAATATACGAAAAAATAGAGTAGAAAAACACTATAAAGCTACACTAGCTTTATGAAAAAAATTATATTTAAAGCACTCGAAAAAAAATACGACACATTAGATAAACTTCCTGTCCCTGCTAGTAATAAATTGCCTGATTGGTACAAAGATATAAATATTTATGGCGATACAGAAAAAGCTGATGAAATAGAAGTAGGTACTAATTTAACTAATGGTACATTTAAAAAATGTATTCCAATACTAGACGCATTAGGTTTGGGATATATCATAGAAACTCAATACGATATAGTCCTGAAACACATTGACGGTCATTGGGATTTAACTTGGAAAACGCAAGAAACAATATTTGAGCCACACGCAGAACATACTTCAAAAATAGAAACGCCTTATGGTTATTATTCTAGAGTAGCTAAGTATCAATATAGAAGATTACCTATTACGCCTAAAGGATATTCATCTTTAGTAATAAGCCCTATCGGTTATAACAAATTACCTTTTAAAGCTGTTGCGGGTGTAATAGATACTGATCGTAATATTTCAGGTTTCGCTTTACCCGTATGGGTTTCCAAAAATCACAGGGGTATAGTCAAGCATGGAACACCTATTGCACAGATTATTCCATTTAAAAGAGATAATTGGGAAATGGTCAGCGATTATTTTAAAGACAATGATTATTATGTTCAAGAGCAAAACAGTTTCGGTAGGTACGCTATAAATCATTATGCAAAAGAAATATGGAAAAAGAAAAAATTTAAATGAGTGAAATAAATGTCTATCCTAGACACAAACTTGTAGAAAATTTATTAGAACTTTATCCACCACAGCCAATAAATAGATTTCTTCCTGATTGGTATAAAAAACAAAAAGTAAATAATAAAGAAGATTTTTATTTTAAAGATAAAGCTATTCAAGCAAAAAGATGTCCTGCAATAATTGAAGAAGTTACACGGGGTATAGTAATACCAAGTTGGACAGATTTTTTTATATATAAGAAAGGCGATGTAATTAATTGGGTTGCAGAAGTCGGACGCCGTCCTGAATTAGATCATATAAAATGGATAACAGAGCAGGGCGAAGATCAAATTGAACACATGAAATTAAATGGAATTAACAGCTATGGTATTTTAAAACTAACTTCCCCTTATTTATTTAAAGCGCCTAAAGGTTATGGAATACACTTTAAAGACCCTTTTTACCACCATAGAAGAAATATTAGATTGTTAAGTGGATATGTTGAAAGCGATATTTGGTATGAAACAAATTTTCCTTTTGAGTTTTATAAAGATATTAATGTAACTGAAGAAGAAAGTTTAGTGATCAAAGCAGGCGATCCATTAATAGTCATGGAATTATATAAAAAAGATCAAAAGCATGAAGTCAAAGTAAATAAATACGATGAAGAATTTATAGATCTACATACTAAACAAGCACAACACTTATATTCTATGAGTGAAGATTGGAATAGATATACTAAATTTTATAAATAAAATTACTTATTTTTTGATATAATCAACTTTATGAAACTACAACTAATTAGAACTCAATTTGGGAAAGACGCTGTCAATGGTATGTTATTTGTGGACGGTGTATTCGAGTGCTATACCCTAGAAGATGAGTATAGGGATATTAAGATAGCAGGCGAAACATGTATTCCCGAAGGCACATATCCTATTGAATATCGTAATGAAGGTGGCTTTTTCAATCGTTATACAAAGAAATTTCCTACGATCCATAAGGGACGCGGTATGCTCGAAATAAAACAGATCCCGAACTTTAAATGGGTGCTTTTTCACTTAGGGAATACTGACGAAAATACGGCAGGTTGCGTTCTAGTAGGATCTACTCAACAGGATCTAGATGTTTCTAAAGACGGATTTATAGGAAATAGCAAGCTAGCTTATACAAACTTCTATCCAAAAGTCGCAGACGCTTTAGATCGTGGCGAAAAAGTTACATTAGAGATCACTAAAGTAAACTTAGGATCAGAAGTAACTAACGCTAGTCCACCTGATATGATCCACCCAAACAATATAAAAGACGATTTATCAGAGATTAAAGGATTGATCAGGATCCTTAATGCTAAACTAGAAGGAAAGAACATAACCTAGAAAGGTTTATCACTATGGGTATTAACTGCCCAAGCTGTAATATATCTTTAGTTTATGTTAAAGGTGCTTGGAAATGTCTTCAACAAAAGTGCAAACACTTTAACAAAAGACAATTCGGAAAGGTAGAAGAAGAATAATGGCTAAAAAAGATTGGAAAGCATATTGGAAGTTTATGATCGTAAAGGCTTTACGAACAGGCTTGCAATCAGCAATCGGCGTTTATCTTAGTGCGCAGACAGGAATTATTGACGCGGACTTAGTACAAGTATTGGGGGTAAGTTTCGCTACAAGTGCGCTTACTGTACTTCAACACGCTTTAGAGCAGTATAAGCCTGCACAAACTTTCGACGCATAATTCTTTAAACAGAATTTGAGTGATCTATCGGTTTAATACACTTGTTAGATTACTTCTTGTCGTATTTTTAGTAATTCCTGTACCCGTTTTACTTGCTGAAGAAGTAACAACAACAGAAAATTTTAATAATCAACAAATAAATCAGGATATACAGTTCCTTTATGGATCTTCTGATACTGCTGTAACTGCGATCAATAGTGGATCATGCGGGGAAACTACGACAGCAGGATCAATATTTATTGAAGATCTTGATTGTTTTGGATCAGAATACTTTGGATCTGATCGTTATCAGCTTGGAATAAGATCAAGTACAGACGATCTAACGATCTCTTTTCCTAGTTCTGATCAGAAACAGATAAGAGAAGTAGGCTTTACTTATAATGCAAGAGAAAGCACAGGATCAGGCACGGTATATTATGACAATGGATCTTCGGCTACTTTTACTTTAATAAATACTTGGGATCAGGCTAATAATGTTGTTGCAGATAGTACAGCTACATTAACTTTAACTGTAGAAAATACTTACATAACAGAAATAGTTATTGACGGGGCTACAGATAATCAACAAGATTGGTGGCTTATAGATGATGTTTATTATACTTATGACAATGGAACGACTACAACTACTACTTCATCGACTACAAGTAGCACTACTAGCAGTACTACAAGTACATCTAGTACGACAACAACAACTAGCACCACGACAACGACTACTTTACCGCCTGAAACTACGACTACTACATCTACGACGACGACTACGAGTACGACTACTACATCTACGACTACTACGACGATCCCGCCAACTACGACTACATCGACGACTACTACTACTATTCCGCCGTCAACTACGACGACTACGATAGCCCCACCGCCACCACCTACAACTACTACGACTTTAGCCCCTGTAATAGTCAAGATTGGCGATGAAGAAGTCGAATACACACAAGATCAGATAGATCAGGGCGACGCTCAAAGAGATCAGGAAAGACAAAAAAACGAAGAAGAGTACGGCTGTTATTTAACTGACGCCCAAATTTTGCGCGGGGATTGTGATATTGAAGAAGAAGAGATCATAGAAGAAGAGATTATAGAAGAAGAGATCATAATAATTGAAGATCTTACTGATGAAGAGATAGAAGAATTAGATCTAAAAGCTGAAGAAGATCTAGAAGATCTAGAAATAATAGAAGAAGAGATCATAGAAGTTGAGTTTGATCCTGAACTAGATCTATCTGAGGAAGAAAAAGAAGAGATCATTAAAGTAATTGAAGAGTTAAATGAATTAGATCTAGAAGAATTTGTAATAGAAGAAGACGAATTTGATGAAATTGTGATCATAATTGAGCCTGAAGATGAAGAGATCATAGAAATAAAAGAAGAAATTATAGAGATAGAAGAAGAGATTGTAGAAGAAATACTTGAAGAGATCCTTCCTGAAGAGATCACAAAAGAAGAATTTGAAGAAATAAAAGAAAAAGAAATAGAAGATCTTACAGAAGAAGAAGTAGAACTTGTAGTAGCTGTAGTTGAAGAAGTAATTGAAGAGATCATTGATCTAGAAGAAGTAGTAGAAGTATTAGATCAAGAAGAGTTAGAAGATCTATCAGAAGAAGAATTAATAGAATATGAAGAAGAATTAGAAGAACAGATCGAAGAATTTGTAGAAACTCTTGATCAAGAAGAGCAGATCGAAGTCTTAGAACAGGTTTCAACTGTTGAAGTACAATCTTTAGCAGTTGCAGACAAACAAACACAGAAAGTAGTACAAGCTGTAGTTAATAAAGTTACAGAAGTTAAAACTGTTGAAACATTATCTACAGAAGAAAAAGAAGTTGTAGCTGAAGTATTAGGCGTACAGGGTGCAGAAGATCTAGAGATCTTAGCAGAGAGCGCCGAGAAAGATGAGAATATAAGTAAAGCTGTTGAAGAATATGTTGAGAGAGCAACTTCAGAAGATAATAAAGATGTAGAAAATTTTACCGTTGCTGATGTTGTTGTAGAAATTCAAGTAGAAGAGTTTATAGCAGATCCGATCGGTGCTATTATTGATGTAGATTTGTCTGAAATAAACATTAGAGAAATCGGATCGGACATGACGGAAGATCAGAAGGCTAAAGCTAGGGAAACTACGATCCCTGTTATTATTGCTAGTCAGATCATAAGTGCAAGTGCGATCCCTTTTAGAAGGAATTTTTAATGAAGTTTAATTTACCTAAATTAAACGCACCGAAGTTACCTGAAATAAAGGTACCTAAAATAAATATAATAAAAGTTTTTAAATGGCTTGGATCTTGGTTGAAAAAAATGACTAGAGAACTTGTGATCCAAACATTTACGATCTTAGGATTTTTTATTGCTTGGTTTAGCATGACAGGAAGTTCTAGATCAATAATTGGTTTAGCCATACTAGGATCATTAGTCGTATGGTTGCTAACAATAAATTTTAGAAAGTGAGAATAACAATGGAAAATTTTTTTATGGGTGTTGTATCTATTTATTTTATATTTAAAATAATGCTTTTTATGATCTTTAAAATAGATAAGATAGAAAGAAACATCGCTAAATTTAAAGAGTGGGATTGGATCGATAAAGATGACATCTTGTAAAACTTATGTAAACGAAAACGGTACATATATTACTATATGTAACTGTAAGCATGGATATTTTAGTCATGTCGGATAACGGTTACACACAAAAAGAGATGATCAATAAAGTGATGAAAGATATAGAAAAGCTATTTGAAAAGTTAGATCAGATCCAAAAGGATCTAGCTACACGCCCAACAAGACAAGAGATCTACGGTTGGATCATAGCGGGAATATCGATTGCGACATTGATCACGGTCTTAATGTAAAACAAAAGTTCTAAGCGTTTTTTGGACAAAAAATAGACGATTTTATTCAAAAAATAAATATTTTTTTTTCGCTTGCATTTTATTTATTTACATGTGCGTTATGATATAAAATACTCAATGTTTACAGGCTTTTCTATTTTATATGCACAGATCTTTTAATTATGTCAATCAATATAAATATTTTTTAAATTTGTAATAATTTAATCTAAGGTTAAGATTATATATATAAGACATATTGAAAGGAAACGAAATGAAACTTTATACACTAAGAAACAACAAAGGGGTAGCACACTCTTACCATAACAATAAAAGGGACGCTATCGCAGAACTTAAAGTCTTGTTAATGTTAGAAGGATCCAAGAAAGGTCGTAAAAGAAATACAGTTATCTTTAACGACGGTACTGTTTGGGCTATCGAAGAAAGCGTAGCAAGATAATGAAAGCTAAATCATTTGACGGATATACTTACTGCACTAATTGTAAGGTTAGAAAATTAAGTCAATGGACATTAAAAGATAACTCACATTATATCTTCTGTCAGAATTGCGGGAAAAGTGCGCGTCGCTAAAACAAAGTTTCACGGGGATTATGACAATCAGCGTAATCGTTTAAGGAAGTTTCACATCTTAGATCAGGATCTTTCTTACTGCGGAAAGTATCTTGATCCTTATGATCTCAAAGACGGATCAGTAATATTTTCAAAAAGATTTTATAGAAATGGTAAATGGAAAAAGGATCATGTCTGCGGATCCTGTCTTAGATCTTATATCAATGTAGGTTTTAACGATCTTGAAATATTATCTTAGGTAAATACTAGGATCTACGCACCTTTCTATTAAACTACGATTAAACAACAGAAGGGCTAGCGTGTCTAAATCTTTTGACGAATTTATTAAAGAAAATCCTAGTAGCTTGATACATCAATCTAATACTAAATACTATCTAAAAAGCGAAAAAACTTTTAAAGAGTGGAATAAAGCATTAGAACATTATGACAATGGCTACAGAAGACAAGCCATAATAGATTGGTTAACTGCTGAAGACGGTTGCGGGTGGACTATATCAAGAAACTCTATTGAAAGGTATTTTACGCAGTATGACAAAAAGAAAAACAAAAAAGACGATTGATCAGTTTCAGGAAGAACATGTAGAGAAACTAGAAAGAGAAAACAAAGAACTTAAAGCAACTAACAGAAGAGTTTTAAAGTCATTAGAAAACGCCAAACACAAGAAACAGGATCTAGTTAACGCTGTTTATCAAGCTGTCAAAGACAATTTAAGCCTAATAGAGATCCCTAAAGTTAAAGTTCCGCCTAGAGATCGTAGAAAAGGACAGGAAGAAATAGCAATAGCCTTACTTTCTGACATACAATTAGCCAAAGTAACACCTGATTACAATACAGAAATAGCAGAAGAAAGAGTATTAAGGTACGCAGACAAGATCATCAACATCGCTAGGATTAAGCGTAAGTCTTTCCCTGTAAAGAAAGTAGCTGTTTTAGTTCTTGGCGACATAGTAGAAGGCGAGTTAATATTCGCAGGGCAGGAACACTTGATCGATAGTTCTTTATATAGACAAGTAACAATCGACGCACCAAGAATTATGATCGGTTTTCTTGATAAATTACTAGCAGAGTTTGAAGAAGTAGATTGTCATTTAGTTATAGGTAATCATGGTGCTTTGGGTGGTAAATCTAGAAGATCTTATAACCCTGAAACTAACGCTGATCGCATGCTTTATAAGATCTTAGAGCTTGCTTATAAGGATCAGAAAAGAATAACCTTTAATAGTCCTGACGGGGAAGGCGAAAGAAATTGGTACACGGTAGCTGAACTAGGCGAAAAACTACGCTTTTTCTTATTTCATGGGGATCAGATCAGGGGTTTCGGTGGGATCGCTTGGTATGGATATAATAAAAAGATCTTAGGTTGGAAGGCTTTAGCGTCTAACGGGCTAATGGAAGACTTTGATTATGCTGTTTGTGGACATTATCACACGCCTACAACGATGTATATTAACGACACTAGGGTTTGGGTTAACGGATCTACAGAGAGTTATAACACTTTCGCACAAGAACAATTAGCAAGCATGGGGCGTCCATGTCAGTTCTTATTGTTTGGAAAAGACGGATCAGGCGTAACTTCTGAATATTTAATAAATTTGGAAAAATAAATAAATCTTAGATTATAATTATTATATGGCGAAAACATTTTTTGGCTTAGAAAACGACGGGATCAAGACAAAGATCATTTATAATGACGATCAGGGAAATTGGATCACAGAAGATCTAAAGGTCGGAATTACTAGGATCAATGATTTAGATCCTGCATTAGCTAGCAAGTAGATCAGTTTGATTGCTGAAGTTCTTATAGCTTGTACTTTGTCGTCCCCGATTGTACCTTCAGATCTGCAATTTTATTGGGATTGCAGGAAACACAATGAAATTATCTATCACATGGAAGATTATGTAGATCTATTCCATGAATACTTTGAAGATCCTGAAGATCTAGGAAAGATTTTAAGGATCGCTTTTTGTGAAAGTAGCGGAAAACCTACAGCATATAACGAAAACAAAGACGGATCCAACGATCTAGGGATCCTACAGTTTAACAATCGTACTTGGTGGGATTGGTTAGCGCCAAAGCTAAAGATCACAAGCGAGAGAACTGATGTTAGAGTGTCTGTCGCTGTTGCAAGTTGGCTGATCAAAAATGATACTGTGAATAGATACGGACATGGTTGGTATCATTGGTACCCTTCTAGATCCTGTTGGGATCTTAAAAATCTATAAATGGTCTTAGGCGCGTCTTAGGCGCAGAAAAAAAAGTTCTAAGCACTTTTTTGGGTAAAATTTAAGAAATTTCTTTGGCTGATCAGTAGAAAAATAGCTAAAAGCCTATAAACATTGGGGATATTAGTACAAAAAAAACCTAAAAAAAGCTGTAACTATTTTAATCTTAGATTAATCTAATAGGTATGAAAGGAAACGAAATGAAATGTTTGAGAACTATTAAAGGTGTAGCCTGTAAAGGTAAAATGGGTAAGTTTGTAAATGGATATTATTCCTATGAAACTTATGAAGAATTTTATAAGAAGTATTACAGGTGCGTAACTTGTAGAAGATTACCTTTAAAATCTCAACAAGACATGTTCGGACTTAATGAAAAAGGGGAAATACTATGAAAACAGAATACGGAATATTAGTGGATCATGATTTCGGGGTACAAATACACCGAAAAGATTGTAAGGATTTTTTAAATCCTAAAAACCATACAAGAACTATTGGCGACTTTCCTGTCTTAGAACAGATCAGGATCCCATTAGAGTTAGATCAGGAAACTGATTTTAACAATAGTGAAGATCTTAAAAAGTTAGTAGTACTTTTGTCTGATAGTTTTTGGGGTGGGGAA
>Ga0160423_10001216_pt1 | contig 21596 bp, 19 predicted proteins | sample CRUFie14St8metaG_FD_108191 | JGI IMG/M metagenome (GOLD analysis project Ga0160423, IMG submission 108191) | Marine microbial communities from the Costa Rica Dome - CRUD Field 142mm St8 metaG | ecosystem: Environmental > Aquatic > Marine > Oceanic > Photic zone | place: Costa Rica: the Eastern...
AATAAGTCAAGTTCCACCTCGCTTGAGCTTGAGTTTACCGCCACAATCAGCACATGATCCATATGTTCTGCGCCATCGAGAAACATTCTCGGGTGGAGGGAATATCTTCTTACATCCCTTGCACGCGAGCACCCATTCCCAATGTTCTTTGATACCTTCATTCATTACAGGGTGCCAACCAACGCCAAATCGACCAGCCACATTTTGTATGCGATGATCGTCAGTCACAATTATCGCTCTGTGCTCAAGAGCCACTGCTAGAACGTCCATATCAACATCTGATAGACCGGAAATATCTCCTGTCTCTTGAGCAGCCTCGCGAGCCCTTTGAAGTGCCCCTTCCGATGGAGAACGCCAATGAAGTCTTACACCTTCAATCAGAAGAGCGCGATCTTTGTCCACACGCTCTATCTCTTCCCTCTGACTATTAGCGACTAGTCCACCTGAAAGGCGATTAGGGGGGAGATGAAGTAGCGCACCGGTATCAAGAACTCTGGCTGCGCCGACCATGTGTGTCCGCGGAACTACATCCCTCTTGATACATCCGGCCGAAGTTAGTGACCTTTCAACATCAGATTCATGGGTAATCCCTCCTCCGCAAGAATATGGAGATTCTAGAATATTTTGAGCCAATGGTTCAATTTCTAGATGGATTTGGACTTATAGGTCTAATAATTCTCATTTTTACTGAAGCTATAATCAATCCAATCCCTCCTGAAACATTGTTTTTACCAATGGTAATAACGGACGGAACGGTTTCAGGAAGTCTATTTTTAGCATTAATTGCAACTACTGCTTCTGTTCTTGGGGCAATAGTTGGATATTGGGTTGGAGATAAAGCAGGAAGACCTCTGATTGATCGATTTGCATCTGAAAAAACTATTCGAAGATTAGAAGCATTAACTGAAAGATATGGAACAAGTGGAATTTTCATTGCAGCAGTTTCTCCTATCCCCTACAAAGTATTTGCATGGATTGCAGGAATGGGAAAAATGGATTTACGATTGTTCATCATTGCTGGAATACTTGGAAGAGGCGTTAGATTTGGAGTTCCAGCAATGGCAATCGGAGCATACGGTGAAGAGATTCTAGCAAGTCTAAATGTCTGGACATTCAGCATTATTGCAATAATTGGTGCAATTTTGATTATTCCTCTTTTCAGATGGTGGGAAGGTCTGCTAGATGAGAAAGAAGAAGAAAATGTGGCCGATTGATTCTTGAACATAACCTTGCTCGGCTGAATATCGCTCGTGTAGTGTAGTTCGGTCCATCATGGCGGGTTTTCATTCCGTCGACCCGGGTTCAAATCCCGGCACGAGCACTTGAACCGCCCTTACGTAGGTGAAATTATCAATATTTACAGATAAGATTGAATGACTAGAATGAGTAGAATTGTTGTGGAAATACCTCAAGTGGTAATCTTGGCTGGAGGATTAGGTAGTAGATTAGGCGAAATTACTGAAACAATTCCCAAGCCTTTAATTGAAGTAAATGGGATCCCAATAATTACTCGAATTTTAGACTGGGCATATGAACAAGGATGTCGACGTTCTCTAATTCTTACAGGACATCTAGGAGAAATGTTTGAAAATTATGAACATAAAATAGATCTCACTTTCGTTAAAGAATCAGAACCATTGGGAACAGGAGGAGCACTATGGAATGCAAAAGATCAGTTAGAAAACGAATTCATACTTCTTTGGGGTGACGATTACCATCCAACTAACTACTCTTTACTAGTTGATTCACATCGGAAAAATAATGCATTACTAACAATGACAGTAACTGAAAAACATGAATCGATGAATCTTAGACATGAAAGTGGAAAAGTGATCGAATACAACAAATCATCATCTAATGCAAATTTCAACGGATATGAAGCAGGAACAAGTATCGTAGACAAGAAGGTCATTGAAACATATGGGAAAAATGGAAAATGGAGTTGGGAAGAAACTGTTTATCCAGCATTATCTGGAAAGATAATTGCTCATATTGACAATACTAAATTCTGGGATATGGGTACACCCGAACGACTTGAAGTACTGAACCAATTCTTCAAGAATAATTATACGAAAGAGGATTGTAAGTAATCAGATGAGAATTATCCATATAACTTTCAATGAATCCGTTGGTTTCGACCGAATACAAATACGCTCATGGTGATTGCAACGATTGTTCCGAGAACACCTATCGAAGGTAACCCAAACAGCCCCTCATCTTCCAGTTCATCAGGCTCAGTAATAACATCCTCATCAACACAATGAATCCAATGAGGGTCAATACCCGGTTCTGCACCATTCATTACACCAGTTGGCTCTAAAGGAACGTAGAGATTGTTAGATCCGGAAGGCCATGCCACAACATAGTTCCCAGGATAATCCACAGTTGCATCCCAGACTGGTTCGCCGTTTGCGACCCATGATTCCTCACATGTGCAAACGATTGCTGACCAGAATTCATAATCTTGATCTTCTCCAGGTGCGGTGGTAATCAATCCATTAGGGTCATGTTGAATTACTTCATAATATGAACCAGAATTGGCTGGATATTCGTAAACCTCACCAATTTCGACTACAGTCGTGTTATTCCAAACACCAGCGGAATCTGAACCATTGCATGGACCACCAGATGGAGGCGGATTGTCAGCACATGGAATCCAGAACTCGTCCAATCCCCCGTTCACAATCGGGTCAGCAATCCAACCTGGTCCGCCGTTTAGACTGCTATGAATGAAGATAATCTGGTAGTAGTTTCCTGAATTAGCAGGGAATTCGTATACGTCACCAATTGCAGGTGCAGTCATGTTATCCCAAACACCAACTGCAGCTGACACATCACAAGGACCTCCAGATGCAGGTGGATTATTTTCACATGGAGTCCAAACATCAGCATCGATATCAGGTGCACCTACACTCCAGAATGGACTACCAGGATTAACCTGGTAATACATTTGTGAGTTTGCAGGATATTCGTATACTTCTCCTGATGTTACGTTGATTGATGAATTCCAAACACCAACTGCAGTTGCCCCATCGCATGGGCCACCTGATGGAGAATCCTCTGACGAACATAATTCCCATTCATTTCCATCGGCCCAAGGATATGTTGGATCTACACCCGCTGTAGTTGAAGGTGAAATGGCAACCCATATATCTCCTGAACCAGCAGGGAATTCTACAATCATTCCAGCATTATAAATCAAGTTTGAATCCCATGTTTCGCTACTATTGGCTGACCAAATATCCTTACATGAACAAGGACCTATCCATTTTCCATTTATGTCTGGTTCTGCGGTTGGACCACTCGTTGTACTTTGCCAATATTGTCCTGAATTAGCTGGCCACTCAACTGTTTCGTTTTCAGAGTAAGTTGCATTACTTTGCCAAACAGGGCCCCCATGACCATTGAAAGATGAACAAGGTGAACGATCCGCACATGGAACCCAGAAAGATGAGGCAGACATTCCTGCTGAAGTAGCGTCATTTCCAGGTTCTTCACCACTTGGAGCACCTGCATCTTGTGCTATCCAGATACTCCCATTGTGTTCAACAATTTGCCATGCATCATAATTTGTGCTTGAATCCCAAACTATGTTACTTGCCTCAGAAATTTCAGAGCAGGTACATGGGCCAATCCAATGATCTGAACCATCTTCTGGTGAGGCACTAGTGTTCAGAATTGTCTGATAAAATTGACCTGAATGAGCAGGCCATTCTACAATTGCACCTAATTGATAAGTGCTCCCATTTTGCCATACTGGTCCTCCAAGACCGTCGGTAATATCTGTAAAATTACAATCAGCAGTAGTGCCATTCATTCCGCTACTTTGACGTGACGTAAATTTCACAATTTGGTCATGTTCGGCACCGATAGTGTGGGAATCTTCATTCATTCCATCCAAACCTGAAATGAAAAATTGTGCAACGAAAATTGCGATGAATAGACTTGTAATTATTTTCTTCATATGTCTACGAAAAAGATTTTGCTTATATCTATGCCTGAAAAATCAATCCAATTTGTTAAAATTAAGATTATCATGATATTTCTTCTAAAAACGCCGGTCCTGATGAACACAATAGTGATGAATTAGGTAATACGTCAGATTCACTCACTAAGACAAGAATCATTCCTCCAAATCCTCCTCCCATCAATCTAGCTCCTAAAACACCGTCAATCATTCTTAGTGATTCTATCTGTTTATCAATTTCAGGCAAACTAACTCCTAATGAAATCAATGAGGAATGAGTTTCATTCAATAATTTCCCTAACTCTTCAGGTGATGAGCTAATCGATTCTAGGACTCTTGAATTCTCACCAATTACATGATAACTAAGATCAAAGTTGTCTACTCGATAATTAGTCGAAGAAAGATCCCTGGTGATATGAGAATCAACCAATTTGAATAACCAATTTTGTGCAATAGGCACCCACTTTATTGAGAAATCAGAGAAATCAATTAAAGATGCATATCCTTTTTTGGCATTTAAAACTGCCAATTGGTCAAGTAATCCACAAGGTGTTCCGAGTACCTGGTGTTCAATGCGCTGAGCTTCCTTAGCGACCGTTAGTAGATCTTGATTCCCTTGAGAACAAAGGACAACTGCTACACATAATGCAGCAGAAGAGGAGAGACCTTTTCCAATAGGGATAGAACTATTCACAATTATATCTGCAGGCCATCCTCCTGCAGCCCTCCATAATTCAATTACAGTATCATCCCCAGTAAACCCAGAAATTCTTTTGTTAGCCTCTAAAATCAATTGATAATTAGCAGCGAATGGAAGGGAAAGTCCTCCCGAATAATCCGTGTGTTCTCCAATAATATTGATTCGAGCGGGAACAGTCGCTCTACGTCTCATAAGGTCTAACCTCATCTATTTCGAAGGTAGTCTTCCCCATACCAATGCCATTGCTCAATGGTCCATCCAGGTGGCAGTCCTTCGGGAGGCAAAGGAGGCGATTGAGAGGGATTGGAAGTTTGAGAAGCAGAAGGAATCTTTGATTGTCTTTTCATTACAATAACAAGAGAAGAGATAATTATTGAAAATACAAACAATCCGATTAAACCAATATAAAGAGAATTAGAAGAGGCACTATGCAAATCTGCATTATTTGGAAACACATCTCCAGAATCAGACCAACCATCTCCGTCAGAATCTGGACATCCTATCAAATCAGATGTTGAAGTTCCAACTAAATCTGGACAATCATCCGTTTCATCATATCCAATTTGATCAGGATAAGAATCGCCATCTGAATCTGACCAGAATCGATTATCATCGGGGAATGCATCTAGTCCATCGTCCCATCCATCTCCATCGGAATCTGGACAACCGCGTCTGTTTTCCGACGAGGTCCCAAATAATCCTAAACAATCATCGGGGAGATTACCCTGAGGTGAATCACCAAAACCATCTCCATCTTCATCTAAGTATTGAGTGGGGTCGTTCGGAAGAGCATCTCCTACATCAGACCAACCATCCCCGTCACTGTCAGGACAACCAAATCTATCTAAAGTTGAAGTGCCAAATATTGTCTTACAAGAATCTGCTTGATAACCAGTAATATCATCACCAAATCTATCTCCATCCATATCGCTATGCTGCGTCAAGTCATTGGGGAATGCATCTGCCCCATTCAAGGTACTCCAAGACAAATCAGCATCTGACCATCCATCATTATCTGAGTCTAAACAACCTCTCCGATCTTCAGTTGAACTTCCTGATAGTGACATACAATCATCTCCTAAATAACCATCGGATTCATCTCCAAAACCGTCTCCATCAGTATCAATCCACTGAGAAATTTCGTCAGGAAATTCATCGACTGAATCAGCATATCCATCTCCATCTCTGTCTAAACATCCGATAGTAGTGCCTTTATCGCTCGTACCTGAAACGGTAGGACAAGTGTCAATCTGGTCTTGAAAGCCATCATTATCATCGTCTGTATCTTCACCATTATCTTCACATCCATCTCTATCCGCATCATTAGAATAAATTGAATAGAAATCTGATTGACTAGAAGGACATTCATCAACACCTGTTGATGAAACTACACAAACAGAATCATCTGATGAGGCATCACAAATGCGATCATCATCATCATCCAAATCTTCTCCAGCGTCACGACAACCATCTTGGTCATAATCTGTTAAAGAACTAGAAATCCAATCTAAATCTCCAACTGAACAATCATCATTACTATCTGAAACACCGTCATTATCATCATCAATATCCTCTTGAGATAAATCCCAACAACCATCTGAATCATGATCAGTATTCTGAGCAGATAACCAACCGGTTTCCCCTAATTCACAACTATCTGATGCATCCTGAATACCGTCATTATCATCGTCATTATCACATACATCACCGATACCGTCCTCTTCGTGATCTTCTTGCAATGGATTTGCAATTGCAGGACAATTATCTCCGCCATCCCAAACTCCATCAGCATCAATATCAGACTGAGGATCGACTCTCAAGACCTGATCTCTACCGTTATCGACGAAATATAGGCGACCTTGAGGGCCTATTTCGAGCCCCATTATAGAACTCGCTGAAGTCTGAATTGAAGCAGTTTCAGATGCACTCTTTCCATCTGAACCTAAATCAAAGGCAACAATCTTACCATTTGCATTAAGTGAAACAAACAACCTATCTTCTTCCAGAGCGATCCCAGAAGGAGCACTCAATCCCGAAACTAGAACGCCCCATTCGATTCCTGAGATTCGAGAATATTCTGCTAGAGGCTCTAATCGTGAAGGGTCATTCATTATATTTTGAACATTGTAAGTGGTATCATGAGTATTCACCCAAACAATTCGATTAGCACCAGTATCTGCGATATACAAAATTCCAGAATCATCATCTAAAATCATATGACCCGGAACGCCAGCGTATCTTGTTAGAGATACATCGGAGTAACGCCGTACTATGGCATCTGAATGATCATCTTCTCCTGTATCGTGGTCCTCTACGAAGTCGTAGTAAACTAACTCTCCATAATATCCATCGTTATACCAGTAAGCATTTCCAGAATCGTGTGCAATACCCATTCCGTTGGGCGATTCATGATTCATGTCAATATGGCTTCCCAGGAGATTGTCATTCTGATGTTCTCGAGCAAAGTGAGATAGAGAGGATGGCCATAATGTAGGCCCCATGAAATTATTTGCAGAACTTTGACCACAATATGTATTTCTTGTTTCTTGAGCTGAACCCCAAGTGTAATCGAACTCTGGATGATAGTCTCCAAAGGCAATTGCGCTAACTTCTTCCAAGAAGTGATTTCTGTGAGAATCTCGTCTATTTTCTGAGTACTGATTTGAAAGTCCAGTATTGTGGATTATAGATATACTATCTGTAGCCCTATTAGCAATCCATAATTGATCATCATTACCCGGATGGAATTCCAAATCTCTAGGGTCATCGAGATCGTCTGATACGTCCGCAATCAGTGTTTCCTCAAAGGCTGTTCCAAACTGTGGGACGATTGTTATCTCTTCAGTAGCAGACTGGGGTAGAAGACAAATCAGAAAGAGACAAACGAGTAAAAGTGCTCTTCCGCGACTTGCCATATCTCTGGGGAGGAAGCAAAGCATTTCATATCTCGTTTTATCTAAGTCATTTTTCCATTCAAATTAGATGGGAGCGTTGAAGGGCCATTGTACATGAGAGGCAAATATGCGAAAGCCAGCATTTGCCTATCTTCTCCTCAAGGAACACCCCTATGGGACAGAAATGTTACGTCAAATTTTGTCTGAAGGTTTTGTTCCTTCGATGATAATCAGCGAAGATTCGCCCATAGGAGATGAAGAACGCGAAAAGTTTCTCAAACGAATTGAAGGTTTTCCTATTGCTCCGACTATTGATTTTCAACTTCAAGAATTATCAAATAAAGGAATAGACGTAATACATGAAACGGTTTCAATACACAACTCTGAACAGGTAATGCCCTTGATTGAAGACATTGACCTTGATCTAATTGTTTTTGGTGGAACTAGAATTATTCGTGGTGAAATTTTAGATTATCCTAAGGATGGAGTAATCAATAGCCATCCAGGATTACTACCTGATTGTAGGGGGTCTGCATCTCCCGCATGGTCAGTTTACCATGATATCCCGATTGGTAGTACTACTCATTTCTGTGATAATGGGATTGACACGGGAGAGATTCTACTTCGAAGAGATTTTCCAGTTCACAGGGGAATGACTTACGAAGATCTGTGTTTTGGAACATTGTTACTTTCTGGAATTTTAATGAAAGAGGCATTGATAGCATGGACCCAAGGAAAATGGGGTGAAATGAGGTACGAGCAAGGAGAGAGCGAGTGGCCTACTTTCCGAAATGCTCCTGAGGATGTGCTTCAAGTAGTACGTCAGAAATTAGAAGAACAGACATATGCCCACTATGTTGATTGAGGTGAGAAAATGGACATACCGTATTCATCAGAAGTAATGAATGGAATGAGAGCGATTGTTTGTGGAGCGTCTAAAGGTATTGGAAGAGCTACTGCAGAGATGTTTGCAGCATGTGGTGCTGAAGTAATTGGATTAAGCCGAAGTGCACCCGAAATTCCAGGAGTAGATTCTGTGAAAATAGATCTTGAAAACGAAGATGAAATTCTGTTAACAGTTTCTAAAATTCTAGATGCAGGGCCAGTACATATTCTGGTAAACAATGCAGGAGGCCCTCCAGGAGGGCCATTGCTTTCCAACGATTTGCAAGCATTTGACGCGCCATTCAAACGGCATTTGTTTGCTGCACATACTATTACCCGAATGGTTGTTCCTTCAATGGAAGAGGCTGGAATTGGCCGAATTGTAAATATTATTTCTACGTCTGTTCGAGAACCTATTCCAAACATCGGATTATCAAATACTTTGAGAGGTGCGATGGCTTCGTGGGCTAAATCTCTAAATCTAGAATTGCCTACATGTATAACTATCAACAATATCCTTCCAGGGTTTACAGATACTGGACGATTAGATTCTCTGGCAAATTCTATTGAAGAAAAAACTGGAAGAAGTAAGGCTGAAATTCATGATGGTTGGATGTCTCAAGTTCCAATTCAGCGATTAATTGATCCAATGGAAACTGCATCTGCAATCACCTTCCTTTGTCTACCTCAATCGGGAGGCATCAGGGGTGTCAGCCTAGCAGTTGATGGTGGAAGAATGAGATCTATTTGAGGGATAAAATGGAAGATACACTAAGTCCTGAAGCTGCTGCTTCATTACTACAAGCAATTGCAGAAGGCCAAGGTATCGAGGAAAGTATTTCAACTCAAACGTTGTTGGCTTTGGCTGAAATGGCATTAGATCTTGAACGAATGGAAATTTGCGAAAAACTAGCAATTTCAGGACATGCGAAAGCATCGTATGATGAAGATAAGGAATCTATGGCTTGGGCATTGTTCCTGATTGCACGAGTAAAACTCTCAGATACATTACAACGCATTCAAGATGCGAGAGTTGAAGATCAAGAAATTCATATTGATGTAGGATTGCTAGGAGCACTACAAGAAGCAAGAGAAGCAGCAGAAGACCTACAAAATATTAGACTAATTGGAAATATCGAACAGTTAGAAGGAATTCATCAAAAAGCACTTGGGAACATCGTAGGTGCTAGAGATTCATTTGTTAGAAGCCTTGCATCGAAAGAAGAAATGGGAGATGTTCTTGGCACTGCAAATAGCCTTCATAGTTTAGGAGAAATTGCAATGGATCAAAATCAATTTGAAGATGCACTAGCATTTTTTGATCGCGCTGCTGAAACCTATGAAATGGCAGAAGAAATGATTGAATGCGCTCATTCATTGTCGTTATCTAGTCATGCATTAATTCAGATTAATCGTCTAGATGAAGCAAATGAAAGACTAGAAAATTCTCTTGAAATTGGACGAGAAATGGAAGATATTTCAACACAAATTGTCGCACATTGGGGACTTGCAGATTTGGGACATTTAACAGAAAATATTTCTCTTGAATTAGAAAACCTCCAAGCAGCTGTAGTTCTTTTTATTCATCTAGAGAGGCCAGTGCCAGAAGCATTGAGAAATAGACTAGATGAAATGATAGACTCTTTAGATTCACAACAGTAAACACACGAACCATGAAGTGCAGAAGGCGGGTGAGAATGAATATGGAGTTCGATGTATTTCTCTCCATCAGTCAAACACCAGATTCCTCAGGATATATGCCAGATGAACAAACCATGATGCGAAATTACTTCGATCAAGTCCAAGCCGCAGATAAATTAGGTTATGGAATCGCTTGGATAGCACAAGCTCATCTTTCGACTGAAACTCAAAAAACTAATCTGAATCCAGTCGTTCCTCATTTTCCTGGAGAAATTGGACTTTGTACTGACTTCTTTCAACTTGCTGGTGCAACGTTTTCTCGTACAAAAAGAATTGAAATTGGAAGTGCAGTATTGAGTATTTTAGCTAATGGAGGCCCTATTACTACCGCAGAGAGAATAGGAAATTTTTGTCAACTTTTAGGCTTAGAAGATGATCAACGAAAAGTGCATATTGGTTTCAGTGCAGGACGATTTGAATTTATGGCGAGACCATATGGGATAGTACCTAGGAATTCTGTAGAAAGTGCTGCTTGGTCTGTATTGCGAAGTAGAATTTTCAGAGAAGCTACCGAAATTCTATTACGACTTTTACGGGGTGATTCTATTTCTTCAGAAGACATTACATCGACGGTACTCACCGAAGATGATTTTAAAACAGAAAATGAATGGAAAAATGTCCAACTTGCAGCAAAAAATGAATACAATTTACCAGCGATTCCAGATAAAGTTTCAATCGCCAAAAGATATGCATTTGAAAATTTGAAAATTATACCACAACATTGGCCCCGTGAACGATTGAATCTTGTTTTAGGATCTCATGATGCAAATACACAAATTTTTGCAAATAAATTCATGCCCGTTCAAGTGTTTAATCTAAGTATTACTCCGCCAGAAGTAATTGATGCAACACATCAAAGAATGACTGAAAATTATCATCCTGATGGAGGAGAATGGAAACGCAGAATGATGCCTAGAACTCTTATGATATTCTTAAATGAAGAAAAAGGACTTACACCAAAACAGCGATCCGAGGCTGCAAAGAAAGAAGCAAAGGTTGCACTGCAGTCTTATTGGTCTGCATTAGATGGGACAATTGATCCAGAAAAGGTCGAAAAAGCCACAGATAATGCAGTGATTGGGAATGCTGAAGAAGTAGCTAATCAGATTAGAGAACGTTTCAATCCAGAAGATAGAATAATGTGTTGGTTTGATTTTTTCAATCATGATTCTGAAAGAGTAATCAGAAATATGGTGGCTTTCATGGAGAAAGTAAAACCGAGGATAGAGGGAGACTAAAATGAGTGAACAAGACCGCCCTTCTTCTGTTTCCCATGGGCGACCAGGATCAAGAATATACCCTTCTAATCCATTAGGTGAAAAACATGAAGGAATCCCAACTGGGAGAGATGTAGAATGGGAGCCATTGGTTGATTTCAGACGATTAGATGTTTCTGAAAATACCATACATGGAGCAATTTCTTGGGTTCATGGAGACGAAGTAATTCATTCATTTGGCGGGAATGTATTGGTATATGGTAGATCGATGATGAAGCCGTTACTAATGAAAATCTTCACCGATGTTTTAGATGATGTCTTGACTGATAAACAGAAAGCAATAGCATGCTCATCCCACAATGGAGATACGGAACACGTTGCAACGGCTCAGAGTATTCTCACTGAATCAGAATGGGGATTAATGCAATGTCCTCTAGATGTTCCATTAGTTCAATTTGGAAGACAAGTTCGGAGACCAAGAAGATGGTTCCATACTTGTTCGGGAGAACATGCCGCTCTTCTTCGAGCACTGCGCCTGAAAGGAATAAATCGAGCAGGATACACCTTACCAACATCATCCTGGTTCCAAGATTTTATTGACCTACTAAATTCAATGTTACATCCTGATTGGAAGCCTCTGAGAATCGCTAAGGACGGATGTGGCCTACCTACTGTATCTAATACAGTGGATGAATTAGCAACTCTTTTCTCAGCATTAGTAAGAACGAAGGATGATGATTGGATTTGGGACTCGATGTGTAAACATCCTGATTTGATAGGTGGATTTAATCGGCTGGATTCGACCATTATCAAGGCTGGTGAAGGACGTGTTCTTGCTAAGGAAGGTGCAGATGGACTCTTAGGAATTGCAATTGAACATGACGACTGGCCCAAAGGACTCGGGATTGTAATCAAAATCGCTCATGGATGGAATAGTCAAGCAACATGGTATGTTGCACGTGCAGTTTTAGGAGTCTTAGGAATTCAGTTAAGAAATCCATATCCATTGCACAGGCAAAAGGCATTCATTGTTCCTGGCATCGTTCCTGAAATGTATCTTAAACAACTTGAAACCGTTGTAACTTGGGATGAATGGGATCCTGACCAAGATAGATTTCAGATACTAGAAAATCAAGATGATCTAGCGAGAAACCCACATGGAAATGAGGGGAGGATGTGATCAGTTGATTGATGTCCCTAACCATATAGGTGGCAAAGAAGTTCAAGCAGTTGACGGAGAATGGATACTAAACTATGCTCCTTCAACAGGAAATATCATTTCTCGAATACCTAAATCAAATCATCAAGATGTGAATAATGCAGTCAGAGTAGCTAAAGAAGCCGGTGAAGATTGGGGCTTACTATCCAAAAATGAGAGGGCAGATTGGTTAGATCGAATTGCCGACTCATTAGAAAGTCGATTTGATGAAATTGCTTCATTAGAATGTATGGACACTGGTAAACCAATCAGAATTTCTAGAGCAGTAGATGCTACAAGATCGGTAACAAACTTTAGGTTCTTTGCACAACAAATTAGAGAATTAGAAGATGAAAATTTTAGAATGCAAAATGCCACTAACCATGTCATCAGGCGTCCTGTTGGGGTAGGAGCTCTTATCACTCCGTGGAATCTACCTCTCTACTTGCTTTCATGGAAGGTTGCACCAGCTATTGGGATGGGCAATACCGTAATCTGCAAACCTAGTGAATTGACACCTATGACTGCTAATCTAATGATGGAAGTGATCAAAGATTCAGGTCTACCTGATGGGGTAGTAAATTTAATTCATGGAACGGGTGTTGAAGTTGGTGCTCCTCTTGTTTCTCATCCTGATGTTCGATTTGTTTCATTTACAGGTGGAACTTCTACTGGTTCAATCGTGGCTAGGGATGCTGCGGCATCGTTCAAAAAAATCAGTCTAGAATTAGGTGGCAAAAATGCAACTATTATTCTTGACGATTGCGATTTAGAGGAACATATGGACTCTATAGTTCGTGCATCTTTCTTGAATCAAGGGCAAGTATGCCTTTGCGGAAGTCGAATTTTAATTCAAGATTCTATTTATGAATCCTTCAAAAATAAATTTGTAGAAGCTGTAAATCATCTAAAAATAGGTGACCCGACTGACGAGAATACAGATCTAGGTTCATTGATCAGCCCTCAACATTTAGAAAAAGTAAGCTCTTATGTTGATTTAGCAATTGAGGAAGGGGGAACAATACTTACCGGTGGTAAAACTCCAGAAATAGGAACTGAATTTGAAGGTGGAAACTGGATCAGTCCGGCAGTAGTTGAAGGACTATCTCACGAATCAAGATGTGCGACTGAAGAAATTTTTGGCCCATTAGTAACCTTACATCGTTTCTCTGATGATGAAGAAGCAGTTAAAATTTCGAATAATACTAGATATGGATTGGCAGGAAGTATTTGGACTAAAGATTCATCTCGAGGAGAAAAAATTGCCAAGAAAATGGATACTGGAATGGTATGGGTCAATACCTGGCTTCATAGAGATCTTAGGGTTCCTTTCGGTGGAGTAAAAGATAGTGGATTAGGAAGAGAAGGCGGAAAATGGAGTTTAGGATTTTTTTCAGAACCCTCTAACATTTGTATCATGGATGACTAATTTATTCTTCTTCATCCTCGGGTAATTTTCCAATCATCCAATAAAGTGAAGGGAATAATGTTGCAAAAAGAGCAATAGTAATCAAAAATGAGGCACCTAACACTTCTACACCAATTTTCCCAATGACTAGTCCAGTACATCCACCCATTCCCGCCCAAATTCCTATCCTAAATGCAGGGTAAGATGAACGCCATATACTAAGACACTGAATTAACCAAAGAAATCCAACAATCGTTGACCAAAGTAATGCAAAAATAGCAATTGGCCAGTAACTCAAATGAAGACCAATTATTCCTCCAACAATTCTTTCTTTACCTCTACCCTGAGGATCACTGTGAATTATTGGCAAAATCGCCATCATGGGAGTAAGTAATATCAATGAAAATACTGGTTTTTTCAACTCAAATGGTGGAGTGAAATCGATTAGCATTATGATACAGGAAATTGCCATAGAAACGATAAATGGGCCAAAGGCAAGACCAATGGGTATTCGACTCCATCTCATACCCTTCCGTTGATTAATCAACCATTCAATACTGTCTATTCTAGTATCATTCAAACAGTGAATTGATGTGCTTGAAAATTATCCGAGTAACATGACCGGAGAAATTGTGCTAGGAGCTCTTGCCCCTCATCCACCTCATTTGGTATATGCAGAGAACCCCGAACAAAACGAAGCCTATGCAGAGGGTGGATGGGAAACTCTTCGATGGGGATATCAACGTCTAGCAAGGAAATTGAAGACTATTGATTATGATGCTATGGTTGTATTTACGCCTCATTGGCAGACATATATTGGAACTCACTTTCTTGGACTTCCACACTTTAAATCTAAATCAGTTGACCCTGTTTTTCCAAACTTATTTCGTTTCAATTATGACCTAACAGTAGATGTTGAATTGGCCGAAGCAATGCATGATGAAGCGGCTAATTCTGGAATAATTACGAAAATGATGAGAAATCCTGATTTTCGAGTAGACTATGGCACAATCGTAAGCTGTCATTTACTTAATCCAAGTTGGGATAAACCGATAGTCACAATCTCTAGTAATCGAAATACTCACTACTATTCAGCAGAAGTAATGAATGAACAGTCGGCTGCGTTAGGAAGAGCATGTAAAAAGGCTATAGAAGAAAGTGGAAAGAAGGTTGTCTTAGTAAGTAGTCATAGTCTATCACATAGGCATTTCACCACTGAAGCCCCATTACCTGAAGATATGAGCAAAGAACATATCTACAACCATAGTAACTACGTTTGGGATATGAAACTGATTGAAATGATGAGAGAAGGAAAGATGAAACAAGTGGTAGACATTCTACCAGAGTATACTGAACAAACTATTGCTGAGACCGATGCTGGAGCCTTTACATGGATGATGTCGGCTCTAGAATTCCCTCAATATCCAGCAGAAATCTATGGTTATCAATCTGTAATCGGAACTGGAAATTTAGTTGCATCTTGGGATCCAAATGAACAAACAAGAGAATTGGTTCTCTAGGTGATCATATGGAAGATGAACCAATTTTGTTTGGGATTTACTGCCCACCTCATCCTCACCCATTACTATGCCCTGATGGAAATCAGGGATATAGAAATTTAAGACAAGCCTTTGAAAACTGTGCTAAAAAAATAGAAGAAAGTGATGCCGATCTTATTTTGGTATATTCCACTACATGGCCAAGTGTAGTAGGGCACCAAATTCAAGCATTAGAAAATCCGATATGGACTCATGTGGATGATGATTTTCACTATCTTGGAAGTATGCCATATGAATTCTCAATAGATGTTGATTTTGCAAAATCAATGAAAGATGCTGCTGTAGCAAGGGGACTCTATGCCAGAACTGTAGCATATGATGGATTCCCTATCGACACAGGTTCTGTAGTAGCACTTAGTCTATTGAATCCTGAAAATAGGATTCCTGCTGTTATTCTTTCTAGCAATATGTATGCCAACAGAGCGGAGACCATTGTGTTAGGTAAAGCCGCTCGAGATACTCTTCATGCACAAGGAAAAAAGGCAGTAATAGTAGTTGTATCTAGCCTCTCAAATAGAATGTTTACTGAACATATTGATCCTTCAGAAGATAGGATACACTCCCAGAAAGATGATGATTGGAATCAGAAAATTTTGGAATACTTTGCTGATGGAAGATTAGAAGATTTGAGTCAATTGAGTCGTGACATACATGGTCAAATACGTGTTCAAAAAGTTGTAGCGTATAAGCCAGCTTGGTTCATGGCGTCTACAATGGGACAACATAACAACTACGATGGAGAAGTGTTGGCTTATGAGCCATTACACGGAAGTGGTGGTGCAATAATTACACTCACTCCATCGGGAGGATCTATCGGAGACAAAGAGTTTGATGAAGACGATGTAGAATATTACCACGGCGATAGAAATGTTCTGGATAAGGGGATGTTAGAATAAGTTCGGATGAAGATGTGATAGTTTCTAAAAATGCACCAGTTGCTGTTGGAGCATACCCTCATGCTCGACGTGTGGGTGATTTCGTCTTTCTCAGCGGAGTAGGACCACGACAACCTATTACCAATGATATCCCAGGTGGCCCCATTAAAGATGAAAATGGAAATCCGTTAAATTATGATATACGTGCTCAAACTGAAGCATGTATCTTGAATATTGAAGCGATTCTGAAATCTAGTGGAGCAGAATTAGAAGATATTGTCGACGTGACATCTTTTCTAATCAATATGGACAGAGATTTTGAAGGCTATAACGAAGTTTATGCGAGATTCTTTACCAATATACAAGCCACTAGGACCACTCTCGCGATATCTGCACTTCCTACTCCTATTGCGGTTGAAATGAAGGTGATTGCGAATTTAAGGTGATATTTTGGACAGAAGACCATCTGTAGATATTTCGCAATTATTCGATTTTTCTTCTATGATGAAAAAATCTGTAGGATCGTTTGGTGCTGTAATTTTATCTCTATCAGCAATGGTTGGAAGTGGAATTTTTGTATTGCCTGCCTTGGCAGGAAAAGAACTGTATCAAGCCAGTGGCTATATTGAAAATTCTTATGCAGCTCTTTGGTTGGCTTACGTTCTAGCTGCTGTAGTAGTGATACCTGGTGCTATTTCGAAGGCGGAATTATCTTCTGCAATGCCAAAATCAGGAGGTGCATATGTGTACATTGAACGAACATTTGGGCCTATTGTAGGTACAATCTCAGGATTGGGATTATGGGCGTCTTTCATGTTAAAGTCTTCATTTGCATTAATTGGATTTAGTGCATATGTGGTCGCAATTCAAGGAATATTAGGTATAACATTCGATGAGAATGCAGCTAAAATATTGGCAATTTTGATTCTGATAATTGTAACAGCAATAAACATCAGAGGAGTCAAATTATTGAAGAAAATACTTACTCCAATTATTCTACTTGCTGTATCTATTGTTCTATTTATCTCTATTCTAGCATTCTCAAATGGAACTGCGTCTTCCCCTACATTACCCTTTGATGCAGCAATCAATGTGATGAGTAGCACAAGTGGATGGAAAGGACTAGGATCGGCTACTGCGTATGTTTTCCTAGCATATGTAGGCATAATCAAAATAGTTGCAGTAGGAGAAGATGTAATTAAGCCAGAAAGAAACTTACCTATTGGAATGTTCTATTCTCTTGGAATTGCGATGCTAATATATGCAGGAATTTCGTACGCACTGTTCGCAGTTTTTGATGGATCTGATTTAGGTATAGGCAGTAGCGGTTATCCTTCAAAATCACCAATATATTCTCTCGCACTTGAGGTAGGAGGTAGCACTATTGCGTTCATTATCGCTATACTTGCTATTCTTACAATGAGTGGAGGCGGTTTGACGGGGCTTCTGGGAGCATCAAAATTCCCTTTTGCGATGAGTCGGGACAAACTTCTCACTAAAGAACTAGAGAAAGTACATCCTATCCATGAAACGCCGCATCGCTCAATCTACGCTACTAGCATATGTATGGGACTTGTGATTATTTTCCTTGATGTCGAGTATGTCGCAAAATTAGCTTCTGGATTCATGGTAATGATTTTCACAGCCGTAAATGTATGTGTAGTTATTCTTAGAAGAGTCGAAAAACAGCACACTTGGTATAAACCAAGATATCCATTTTCCTCCAGTCTATTAGTACAATATTTCGGAATAATTTCAACACTAATACTTCTTTATCTGATGGGGACTGTAGCGATTATAGGGGCAGGAACTGCAATAGTTTTAGGCCTAATATTGTACAAATCTTATGGTAAAAATCATGTTACAATCACAGAAAGACCATGGGACACATTTGTGTCGCAGATTAGTAACAATGATTCTGAGTTAACTAAAGCAGTGATTGCATTCAATGATGTAGATTTAGACAATAATAATGAGTTGAATCTCCAGCAATTTACTGCAGCAATCCAATCCTTGGATTGGTTACCTTCCGAAAAAGAAATTATCAGAGATTACTTCCATTTGTTAGACAAAAATGATGACGGAACTTTAGACATAGATGAATTCTTGGTGGCAATTAGGACCATGTCATTAGAGGAAGAATGACATCCGCTCTATTGAAACCTGATAGAGGAGTCCCAACTAAGGGGAACGGGCATGTCAGTAGCAGGTAAGGCACGAAAAGTGACCACGAACACGCTTCAAGAAATGAAGCGTGCAGGCGAGCAAATCACAATGCTGACCGCATATGACTACTCTCTAGCTAGGTTAGTCGATCAAGGGGGAGTGGATGTAATTCTCGTTGGGGATTCTGCTTCAAATGTAATGGCTGGAAATGATACAACAGTTCCGATAACTCTTGAACATATGATTTACCATGCTCAATGTGTATGCAATGCAGTAGATAGGGCATTAATTGTGGTTGATATGCCATTTGGAACCTATCAGGGAAACTCAAGACAGGCACTAGATTCTGCAATTCGAATAATGAAAGAAAGTGGAGCACATTCCGTAAAACTCGAAGGCGGAAGAGAAGTTGTCGAATCGATTGAAAGAATACTTACTGCAGGGATACCAGTAATGGGACATCTTGGCCTAACTCCTCAATCCATCTATAAATTCGGAACATATACTGTAAGAGCTAGAGAAGATGAAGAAGCAGAGAAATTAATTGAAGATGCCAAAATGTTGGAAAAAGCAGGATGTTTCGCTATAGTTCTTGAGAAAATTCCTGCTAAATTAGCTGAGCAAGTTTCAGAAGCAATTTCAATTCCAACTATTGGAATTGGTGCAGGTTCAGATGTTGATGGCCAAGTGTTAGTATTACATGACATGTTAGGAATTACAATGGACTTTAGTCCCAGATTCTTGAGACGATACCTCAATCTTGAAAACGATATTCGGAATGCTGTAGAACAATATGTCTCTGATGTAAGATCTCATGATTTCCCGAGTCCTGATGAACAATATGAATGAACTTTGTTAAGGATATTTTCTCATTAGTTTTTCTGTGTAATATCTCTTTTCACGGTAGCATTTGCAGAGTTACTATGAATACTCAAACGTAGTACACATACCGCTAAAGATGCTGACAAGATGAATAAAACAGCACCAGTGTAGCCTGGTGTTCCAATTCCAACACGGATAATCACTGTAGAAAGAATGAACCCTGTATTTCGAGCAAGTTGTGGGAAATCAAATATGTGCTTGTAAGAAACAAGCAGAATGATAATATCTGAAACGATCAGCCAAGTAAAAAAATCAGAAAAGAATACACTACGGCTTAAGCTAGTTTCTCCATCAAGAACACCCATTGACCATGATGTAAACGAATACATTGCAACCAAAACATAGATTATCACTAGCCCACAAGCCAAGTGTTTCTTTTGCATTACAAATGCTTGGATAGAGTCATCTTGTTGACTAATATCCGCCGAAATCACAGTTTTAGAACGGAAATACAACGATGTTGCAAACAACAAGACAAACACAAGTCCTTCCATGGCAATAAAAGCAACATCTGAATCAATCTTTGTATCAGAGACTCCAATGTCTGAAAGATTTTTGAAAATATCACGGACGACTAGGAGTGTAACAACCTCGAATTGTTTCCCAATTGAATTCGAAAATGATTCTGGAATAGCGCGGATTAACTCATACACTTCGTATGCAAGAATGATGGAAAATGGCGTGTAGAGTGCGTCAAGATATGAGTCTATAAACGGAGAAAGTTCGATTGATTGAAGTGATCCCCAATCGTACAAGAAACAGCAAAATAGATGAATCATGAAACCAACAATCGAGAAATTGATGGCCATCCCTCTTAGCAACCTATCGGTTGAAGGGCCGAGTAAAAGTTCGTGAAATCTTACCATTTTACGGACCTACGGTTTAGTATATGTTGTAAATAGGGTTGTTCAGTAGCACCGGGTTAGCGTTAGTAGCAACCTTCTCCAATCTCTCCTAACAGTCTAACAGAGTTGAATGGGCAATCGAATAACTCCTAACAACTTAATCGAGTTGATATGTTGGTTGATAGGATTATTAGGGTTTTTTTGTGGAAGGAGTGTGGGGAGTCACGAAATAGATTAGTTGAGAGGCATTCTGTTTAGGTTACTCATTTGTTTTCATTCTCTAAAAACAAAGATTCGTAAGTAAAATCATACCCGGAGGGTTGGTGGTCTCCAGTGGGCGAAGCACTGATCGACTTGATGCCGTTTGCGAATTCGGTAACAGATAAGATTGAAAGCCATGAAGCAGAAGACATTGGTCGCATTTCTTTAGCAGCATTGAAATTCAACTCCGAAACCATTGACATAGCAAAAGAAATCACTACTGAGGGAATTTCCGAAAAAGAGCGGGCATCTTACAACAGAAGGTTGAGCGAGTTTTGCAAGGCTGAAATTTTCGAATTTTCTACATGCAATCGTGTGCTCTATGTGGGATTCGGCATCGGCTCTGCTTCGCTTGCTTCTAGGATATCCAAAGCTAACAGTATCGAAAATATTCCGTTTGATGAATTTGAAGGAACCGCGGTATGGCGTCAACTTGTCAAAATTTGTAGCGGACTCGACTCTTTCATGATGGGTGAATTACAAGTGATGTCCCAGTTTAGAAAATCCATCAATTTTCACAAAGAATACAACTTAATCAGCCATCATAACTTAGGTTTTTTTGAGCATGTGGTCGCAGCCAATAGAACAGTTAGAAAAAAACTTGGATTTACCAGCACCACAGAATCGATGCTTAGTCTCGCTACTACTGCACTTGACGCCTTGCTCGAAGAGCGTGGTCCTATGAAGACCGCGGTTTTGGGTTTTGGAGATATGGGTATGAAGGCTGTTGAAGAACTTTTGAAAGCAAATCAAACAGATATTATGGTTGTCTCTCGAGACCCTGTTGTTTCTGCTAAACGAGCCCCACATTTGGCTGCTAAATGCAACATGATTTCTTACAACATTTGGCATGAAGGTAACCAAAACCCAGATCTAATCATTTCCACTATACGAAATGCTACTGCTACATACAACGAACGCCGTCGGTTGCCCATTAATGTCCCAACCACTATAATGGATTTCTCATGGCCACCTTCATTCGATGAATCAGGAATATCTGATAATCAGACACTTCTTGGTATGGCCCATTGGATTAAA